>Ga0210405_10000697_pt1 | contig 42726 bp, 38 predicted proteins | sample IncBWH11MmetaG_FD_155492 | JGI IMG/M metagenome (GOLD analysis project Ga0210405, IMG submission 155492) | Forest soil microbial communities from Barre Woods Harvard Forest LTER site, Petersham, Massachusetts, United States - Inc-BW-H-11-M | ecosystem: Environmental > Terrestrial > Soil >... | reverse complement strand
GGCGCTTCGGCAACAAACCTATCGCGAGCGAGCGGAACTGCTAGGAAAGATTGCCGAAGTGATGACGGCAAATCGCGACGAATACTTTCGCATCTCGCTTCTAAATGTCGGTACGACGCAAGCCGATGGGGCGTTCGATATCGATGGCGCAATCTACACCATGAAGTATTACGCCAAGATCGGCAAAGCGCTGGCCCATACGAAAATGCTGAAGGAAGGCGCGGTCGTATCCATCTCCAAGACCGGCGAGTTTGCGGCACAACATTTTTTGGAACCAGCAAAAGGTGTGGCGGTCTTTATTAACGCATTCAATTTTCCAGCTTGGGGTCTGTGCGAAAAGAGCGCGCCGGCACTGCTTTCCGGAGTTCCCGTGGTGGTCAAGCCAGCTTCGCCGACGGCATGGCTGACGCAGAGGATCGTGGAAGACATTGAGAAGGCGGGAATCTTACCCGCGGGAGCGATTTCGATAGTGTGCGGTTCCGCGCGCGATCTGCTCGACCACGTTGGTGAGAGCGATTTCGTTTCGTTCACCGGTTCGGCCGATACGGCCATGCGCATTCGCGGGCACGAAAACATACTGCGCCGGTCTGTGCGAGTCAATGTGGAAGCCGACAGCATCAACTCTGCGATCCTAGGACCAGACGCAGCGCCGGGAAACGACGTGTTTGAGCTGCTCGTGAAGGAAGTCGTACGAGAAATGACGCTGAAAGCAGGGCAAAAGTGCACGGCCATCCGGCGTATTCTTGTGCCGCGCGAGCACTTCAAAGCCGTGGGAGAAGCAATTGCCGCACGATTGAGCTCGATAAAGGTCGGCAACCCGCGAAACGCGGAAGTAAAAGTGGGACCAGTGGTGAACAAAGCGCAGCAATCTTCCTGCCTCGAAGGATTGAAAAAGCTAAAGGAAGAATGCGAAGTCTTGTTTGGCGGCGATGCACAATTCCAACCGATCGATGCGGATGCACAAAAGTCCGCCTTCGTGCAGCCAACGTTGCTTGCTTGCAAGAGCGGTCTCGACGCGAAGTATGTTCATGATGTCGAAGTGTTTGGACCCGCGGCGACACTGGTGGCATACGAGAGCATCGAGAATCTGATCGCTATTGCACGCCGAGGGTTGGGATCGCTGGTCGCGTCCGTCTTCTCGAATGATCCAGACTTTTCACGGAGCGTGGTCCTCGGCATCGGCGATTTACACGGCAGAATCCTGGTCGTCGATTCCTCGGTCGCCAGTCAATACACGGGTCACGGAAACGTGGTGCCGAGCTGCCTGCACGGTGGCCCTGGAAGAGCGGGCGGCGGCGAAGAACTCGCCGGATTACGCGCGGTCCTTCTTTATCACCGACGGTTCGTGGTCCAAGGGCCGTCCAGCCAACTCGCGGACTTGGCTGGCCTCTCTGCCGACACCAATCTCTTATATTCCTAAGTGACGAGCGGGATCGAATAGGCAGTAGATGGTTCAGTGCTGAGTTCAGGCTTACCCGAAGCCAAACTTGGTTCGAAGCGGGGACTTCAAATCCAGTAACTCCTACGAGCGGCAAACGCAAATTATCCGGTGCTCTACTATTTAGGCAATACTACCAGTTAGGTACGGGGGATGAAGTGGACAAAGTTGCCACGGCATTCAATGAGACGCTGGCACGGCTCGAGAATTCAATCGGCCAGATGAAGCAGTTCACTGCCAGCATCTCTCATGAACCGCGGACTCCATTGACTACTTTGCGGGGCGAGGCGGAAATCGCGCTGCTTCAAGCAAGTTCCGTGGAGGATTACCGGCGTGCGCTAACCAGCCAACTGGAAGAATTTAATAAGCTGTCTCACATGATCAATCAGCTCCTGATATTAGCGAGCGCGGAAGCGGGCGAGATCCAGAGCCTTCCCGAAAAGTACTCCTAGTACCCAATTTGTACGTTGACAGTTTCCGAGGAATGGTTATATTTGTACGCTCCGAGTCCTAGTTTGCCTGTCCCCGTCGAGACTCGCTGAAAGAGACACATCAGGAGACCCAGCCATGTCTAAACGTATGTTCGCGCTTCTCGCCCTGGCGATTTCGTTGTTTGGTACCCAGTGTTGGGCACAAGAACCCGTTCCATGCAGTAGTAACTCGGGCATTATCTGTACGTTTAGTCCGACACAAACAAAGAACACCTACGAATTCGGGGATGGCAGCCGTCTGGTAGTTGAATTTGTCACAGTGCTGACCACTTTTACGCTAGAAGTGGACGTCAGCAATCCAACGAACCCGCTTCCGCTTGATCCGAACGAGTTCCCTGCGGGCACCGTATGCGTCCAATACCCGTCAAATGCGACTAATGTTTGCGATCAATACGATTTCTCTGGGTCTGCTGGGGGCCCCCACGGCGTGCCTGTCAAGAACATTGACTATAAGGGGCTGGTAAGTCTGACGCTCAGCTACTTTACAGTTCAGACAGTCCACAATCCTGCTTTCGGTCATGCTCCCGGCGACATCACTACTTTTACCGAAGACATTCTAACAAGCTATTCAAATGTTCCCACTGGTTGTGGTCCTTCATGCGATCCGACCATGGGTGGGAAACCTCCGAGCCTATCGAGCGTGATTGCCCTCGACGAAGCGTTTACGGAAAGCGGCGACACATTCTGCGGCCCCCTGACGCTGACTTCGACGAATAACCCCTCTGACAACAAACCGCAGGTCGAGGTTACGTTAAAGATAGTCAGCGGCTCGAACTGCAGCGCAAAGGGAATACGGGACAAGACGGCGCGTCTTTCGGTGTCGACGACTGATATCAACGGGAACGTAATTTTCCCGGCGCTCAAGAACGCGGAGGGAAACAAATTCCACTGGGACAACAAGAACGGACTGAATGAGTTCGACATTAGCACGGATGGGCTTGTAAGTGGCCAGGTGTATACCGTTACCTTGTTTTCGAGCAAAATCTCCCCACAATCCGCGACCTTCACGGCGCCCTAGAGCGTGAAGGCTAAGCCGGGAGTGGCCTCGAACTTCTTAGGGCTTCTCGGCGGTTTGGGAAGACAGGAGGCTCAGATCCTGGCGCTTCAGGATGCTGTCGCTCCCTGATTCCTGGTGAATCGTTTCCAGAATTCGCTTGGCTGTGGCATAGTGGGGCGTCGCTTCGGCGCTCCCATTTCCCGAAAGTTCAAGGGTCCGACCCAACAGGTAGTGGCTTCGGGCGAGCAACGCCTGCAGTCCAAGTTTTTCACTCGTCCTCAGACTTGTCTCGAGTTCCTTTCTCGCCGCAGGATACTGATGCGCGTTCAGGAGCGCCTCGGCCAGGGCGAGCTCGGCCTCCGTGGAGATATGTTTCAGCCCCGCAGCATCGGCTTCCTGAACCAAAGCCTTCAGAGGAGCAATAACCGCCTGGCTACGCTTTTCTTCAACGACGCACTTCGCCGCGTTAAGTTTCGACAGAAGGACCACATCCTTCTCCACATCCCCCGTGCTTCCCGCAAGGGCCTGTGAGAACAGTCCCGCGGCGGATTTGATGTCCCCTCGATAATAAAAAGTGTCTCCCTGAAAGTTTAGAATCTGTGCGACCAGGGTCTTGTTCTGCAGTTCCTTGGCCAGCGTCATCGCCTCGGTCAGATTCTTCTGTGCCTCATCGTAGCGTCCCACCTGACTGAGTGAGTTTCCGTATCCGCTCAAAATCTCCGCCATCCAGAAACCGCGGTCCTGCAGTTCCCGGAACGTCTTGAGCGCCTCTTCTTTGGATTTCAGAGCCGCGCCGTACCGTCCCTGATACTCAAATATCGTGCCCATGCTGTACGACTGGATCGCCGCACCGCTCTTGTCGCCAGAGCTGCGAAAGAGTTCGAGCGCCTTGAGGTGGTAATCCAAACTTTGGCCGTAGTCGCCGGCCTTCAAGGATGCTTCAGCGAGATTGTGCAGGGTTTCTCCGATTTCACTGGGGAGGTTGGCCTTCTTACGGAGCTCCAGTGCTCTTTCATAATAGGTAAGGGCGTCGCTGGACAGGCCTTTCGCAAGATAGACGTTCCCGATATTGTTCAGACAGAAAGCTTGCTTGTTCTCGTCGCCGACGTCGCGCTGGATTTGCAAGGATTCCTTATAGGACTTCAGAGCTTCCTCATACCGGCTGCGCTCTCTGTAGAGCTCGCCAAGATTGATCAGCGTGACGCCGAGCCCCTTCTTGTCGCCGATTTCGCGCTGTAACTTCACAGCTAACTGGTAACTCTTATAAGCCTCCTCCGGCTTCCCAAGACTAGACTGAACCCGAGCGATATTACTGAGTGTTAGTGCGATTCCTGCCTTTTGGCCGAGGCCCCGCTTGATGGCCAATGACTCGTTGTAGTTTCGCAGCGCGTCTTCCGGCTTGTTGAGCTGTTCATACGCAGCCCCAATCGCATTCAGGATCGTAGCTTTACCGTCGCGGTTGTCGAGCTCCACAGCCAGGCTAAGCCCCCGGTTCAGATAATCCAGCGAGCCCTTCGGATTGTTGCTCCGGATTTCCACCCGGCCCGCGGCAAGCAAGGCGTCCACATGCTTCGGATCGCTCGCCAATACCTTCGCAAGTTCCGCCCGTGCCTTATCGTATTCGCCGGTGGATTCGTAGAGCCCGCCAAGATGAAAATGAACATCCATATCATCAGGGGAAGCTTTCTCCAGATTCTCGTAAGACTCAATCGCCTTGCGGTTGTCGTTCGAGATTTGTGCGTAATTCGCCTGAATCAGATACCGTTCTTGCGCGGGAAGCTTTTCGCTCAGATCCATGGCTTTCCGGGAAAATTGCTCCGCTTTGTCGTCATTTCGGAGATTGCTATACGTTTGCCCTAGCTTGGAATAGGCCAAGGCAAACTCGGGGTCCGCCTGAACGGCCGCCTCGAATCGCTTTGCGGCCTCCAGATGATTTCCCTGCCGCGCGAATTCTATTCCTTCGTTGTAACTCCGCAGCGCCTGCATAGAGCTGGAAGACGGATGAAACGCCTTGGCACGCAGCTCCTTGAGCACATCAGAAGAGACTGCAAGGTTTTGCTGAATCGATTGAGCGAGCTGCGCGATCGCCGGTAGCAGAGCTTTTTCGTTCGCCGCCTCCACTTTCACGGGAATCGTGCGCTGGTGCTTGAGGTCCCGGAGCGTGGCGTCAATACGGATCTGCTCCCCGATCTTTACGTATTGCCCTGAGACCACCGTATCGGCACTTGAGAACTCCGCCAGCCGCTTCAGCGTGTCCTGATCAAACACCGCATTCTCCGGAATGCGCAGGTCTTTCAAGACCTGATGCAGACGATCGGAGGAAATCATGCGCAATGAGGCAGATTGGCCCATATCCGTTCGCAGCATCTCCGCGAGGCTGGGCCCCAGCCAGTCTATCGATAGATCGGTCGAAGCATTGCGGAACGGCAAAATCGCCAACGATACCTCCGGCCCTGCCGCGACCTTGCTTCCTGTCTTAGACGTTAGCTTCCCGCTCAAGGCCCATCCTCCGATGGCCACGGCCACTGCCAGCGTCCCCGCAGCAATCCACTTCCAGGGAACTGCGCGCTTGGGTGGCGGCTCGGGCATCACCACGGAAGCTGATATCGGACGCTTCCCCTGCCACGCGTCAAGATCCGTAAGAATTTCCTGCGCGCTCTGATAGCGCAAGTTCAGATCGCGCTCCAGGCATTTGCTCACAATGTCGCTCAGTCCTTTGGGAATGGACGCATCAAGCTCTGCGGCAGGCAGCGCGCGCTCCTGGTTGCGCTTCAGCAAGCTCGCCATGGCCGTGTCCGCCTTGAAAGGCATCTTGCACGTTAGCAACTCATAGAAAATCAGTCCCACGGCAAACAGGTCGGACCGGCCGTCGAGGTTCTTCCCCATCCCTTGTTCCGGTGACATGTACTCAATCGTCCCCAAGAGAGCGCCGGTCTGCGTCATGCCGTCCGACGCCAGCGAACGCGCCAGCCCAAAATCCATCACCAGGATTCGTCCTTGTTTGTCCTGCATGACGTTCTGCGGTTTCAAGTCCCGGTGGATCACTCCCGCGCTGTGTGCCGCATCCAGCGCCAGACATACTTGCCGGATGATTTCGACTGCTTGCTCCGGTGGAAGCTTTCCCTTGTCGAGCAGCAGCTTGCGCAAGTCGCAGCCCTCGACGAACTCCATGGTGATGAATTTCACGCCGTCCACTTCAGACAAGTCGTGGATGCGAATCACGTTCCGGTGCGTTACCTGCCGCGCTGTCAGCAATTCCTGTTTGAAGCGCGCCAGAATCGCTGGTTGCACCGCCATCTCGGGGCGAATCAGCTTCAGCGCGACGTAATGATCCACTTGCCGGTCGAACGCTTTGTAAACCGTGCCCATGCCTCCTTCACCGAGCACGTCCAGAATCTCATAGCGGCCCCCGAGCACGTCGCCGGTTTGCAATTGGTTTTGTTTCGGAAAAATATTCGAAAGCCGTGGCTTCCCCGCAGCTGGCGTCGGGGACGGATCCAGAAATGTCACATCCCCTGCTGCTGCGTTCGAATCGATTGGCGGCTTCGATGGTCCCCCAACAAACGTTGCCCCTTCCTCCTCGCAAGGAATGTCGCTGGCGGAGCTTTCACCCTTGGCGGGAGCGCGCAACCCCGGCGTTCCACCCACACCCGTACTTTCGGGGCTGGCCTTCTTTGGTTTGGGCTTTTCCATACAGTTACTAAACGCTGACCTGGCGCACCACTACGCACCTCTCTCTGGAGAGGATGTCGCAGCCAAGTTGAGGGAAGTATATAACCTAGGAGGACTTTAGGACATATTTCCGTTTCGAAAGGTTCCCCGGGCCCGCGCCTCTTCAGAGCAGCCCGATGTCAAGACGCTTCCGGCCGGCACGTCCTGGAAGTGTCCGGAATTGGAAGCTTTTACCCGAGATAGACGAGCAGTGCCGGCGCCGTCTTGGATCATGGCTTTTGCTGATTTACTGTGGTGTCGGAGGGCAGAGTCGGTGGTTTTTGCGTAGAGCGGTCACTATGCGACATGTGCGGGAGGTGTATCCTGCAGCAGGTGCCGTCGACGGATATCTGTGATTGCGGGTCAGGACGCTTAGCTCATGCGAGTTCTCATTATCGAAGACGAGGAAAAAGTTGCGGAGTTCATCCGCAAGGGACTGCAGCAGGAGGGATACGCTGTCGATGTGGTGCGGGACGGTGAAGAAGGCGCCTATCAAGGTGAGAATTTTGAATATGATGCCGTGATCCTCGATCTGATGCTTCCGAAATTGCCCGGATTGGAAGTCTTGAAGAAGATCCGTGCGCGACATTTGAACCTCCCGGTTTTGATTCTTACCGCGAAGGGCAGCGTCGCGGACAAAGTGACGGGGCTAGACCGTGGAGCCAGCGACTACCTGGTCAAACCGTTTGCTTTTGCCGAGCTGTCCGCGCGAGTCCGGGCGCTGCTGCGGCGAGGAGCGCAGGAGAGCACGACGCTGCGGTTAGCGGATCTGGAAATGAATACGGCCACGCGCATGGTGACACGCGGAGGCCGCAAGATTGATTTAAAGTTGAAGGAATTCTCGTTACTGGAATTTCTGCTGCGAAACGCGCGGCGCACGGTGACGCGAACGATGATCATCGAGCATGTCTGGGACATCCACTTCGATTCGGTGAGCAATGTTGTGGACGTGCACATCAATAGCTTGCGTAACAAAATTGACCGGGGACTTACGCCGGCATTGATCCACACCGTTCGGGGAGTCGGATACGTGCTTACGGATGAGCCGTCATGAAAACGCTAAGCCTCCGAGCGCGGCTGACGCTTTTTTACTCCACGATACTGACGGTGATCCTCGCGGTTTTCGGATTTCTTTTCTACGACGCCCTGGGCCTGGTCCTGGAGAACAAGTTGACGGCCGAGCTCAGAGATCGCGTCGTTTTCCTTACGGCTTTTCAGCGCTTGCAGGCCGGCGAAGCGCGGCTGGTGTTCAATCCGAACGACCGAAGAGAGGCTTACCTGGTTCAATCGGCGGCGCGCTACTACCAGGTTTTCCAACTCCCAAGCGGCGTGCTGCTTGTGCAATCGCAGGAACTTGAATTGATGGGAGCGCGGCTATCTCCAGAGGAGGTCCGTGCTTTAACGAGCGCGCAGGAGTTCACGGATCTGCAGCTGGAGACGGAACGGTTTCGCTGTCACAATGCGGTGATCACGGGAAATAATGCCAACTCTTTCCTGGTGCGGGTGGGAATTCCACTGACTCCCGCGGATGAGGCGCAAAGAGGATTTCTGCGTTCGCTTTTATTTCTGATGCCGCTCGGCGTTGTGGTGTCGGCATTGGCAGGCTGGCAGATGGCAAGAAGAGCTTTGAACCCACTCACGCAGCTGGCCGCGGCCGCGCGCAAGATCGACATTGAAAGGCTACAGCAACGACTGCCGACCCGAGGTACGGGGGATGAAGTGGACGAAGTGGCCACGGCATTCAATGAGACGCTGGCACGGCTCGAGAATTCAGTCGGCCAGATGAAGCAGTTCACTGCCAGCATTTCACATGAGCTGCGGACTCCGTTGACTACCCTGCGAGGCGAGGCGGAAATCGCGCTGCTTCAAGCAAGTTCCATGGAAGATTACCGACGTGTGCTAGCCAGCCAACTGGAAGAATTCAACAAGCTTTCCCACATGATCAACCAACTACTGATATTAGCGAGCGCGGAAGCGGGCGAGATCCAGTGGACGGAGCAGAGCGTAGACCTTTCCGGCCTGGTTGGTTCACTGGTGGATCAGTTGGAGCCGGTGGCGACAGCAAAGAAAATCACGCTGGAAACAAATACTCCGCCAAACATCAACGTGCGAGGAGATGCCAGCTGGATTGAACGCGTGATCCTGAACCTGTTGGATAACGCCATCAAATTCAGCTCAGAAGGCGGACACGTGCGCGTGAGCGTTGAGGCAGAAGACGGAGACGCAGTGCTACGTGTAGCGGACACGGGGATCGGCATCCAAGCGGAAGCACTTCCCCATATTTTTGAGCGTTTCTATCGGGCAGAACCCTCGCGTTCGAAACAGATCGAAGGAGTAGGGCTTGGTCTGTCGCTGGTGAAATGGATCGTGGACCGGCACCGGGGAAGGATAAAGGTCGAAAGCCAAGTGGGTAAAGGAAGCTGCTTTACCGTCAGGCTGCCGTTAGCTTCCCCTTCCACAGACCGCTAAATTCTTCAACTAGCTCATTCTATGGGCCTTAGATGCAGCTTCCCTTCATTAAGCAGAAATTAGTTTCGTTTCATGTTGGCCTAAGCTGGCATGTCTAATCTTTTCCGGTTGGTCTCGCGCCGTCACCACGGGCAATCCTGCGGTCGCGCGAATCAGGTGTTTTTGAAAAAGAAGGAGAAAGCTTTCATGAGTATAAACAAGAACTTTCGAATTTGGAGTTCCGCACTGGTTCTGGCTGCAATCCTAGCCGGTGGCGTCGTAGTTGCGGAAACTTCGCATTCGGGCGCGAAAGCGGAGGCGCCGATCCTGGCATCACCCGTCAAGAATGCGGCAGTGGGTGCACCGCTGGCGTCCAGTTATTCGCCAATCATCAAAGCGGTCCTACCAGAAGTCGTCAATATTTCTTCCTCGCGCGTGGTGCGCCACAACGAGCAGGAAGCCAATCCGATGTTTGACGACCCGTTCTTCCGGCAATTTTTTGGAGACAAACAACCGCACTCGCAGAAACCTCAGGCTGAAAAAGAGCAGAGCCTGGGTTCCGGAGTCATCGTCGGAACAAACGGTTACATCATTACCAACAACCACGTCGTTGACGGTGCTACGGACGTGAAGGTCTATCTTCGCGACAAGCGCGAACTCACGGCCAAGGTCATTGGCAAAGATCCGAAGACGGACATTGCCGTCCTGAAGGTGGACGCGGACCATCTGCAAGCGATTCCTCTTGGAGATTCTTCCAAGGTGGAGGTCGGTGACCTGGCATTCGCCATTGGCGATCCGTTCGGCGTGGGCCAGACGGTAACGATGGGAATCGTCAGCGCGATGGGCAGGGCCAATCTGGGGATTGAAGACTATGAAGATTTCATCCAAACCGATGCCGCGATCAACCCGGGGAATTCGGGCGGGGCGCTGATCGACAGCAAGGGTGAGCTGATTGGAATCAATACGGCAATTCTTTCGCATAGTGGCGGAAACCAGGGAGTCGGATTCGCTATTCCCGTCAACCTCGTGAAACAGGTGATGGATCAAATCGTGGATCACGGACACGTGGTGCGCGGGTTTTTGGGCGCCACGATTCAAAACGTCACGCCAACGATGGCGAAGGCACTCGGTCTGGAAAGTTCCAACGGTGTGCTCATCGGTGATGTGACGCCGGAGGGTCCTGCGGCAAAGGCTGGCCTGAAGCCAGGTGATGTGATCGTGAAGATGAATGGCGAGGCGGTAGCGGATTCAGCCGCGCTGCGCTTGCACATTTCGCAGACAGCTCCCGGCACGGGCGTTTCGCTCAGCGTCCGCCGTGGAAACAGCACCGTGGATCTGAACGTCAAGCTCGGCGAATTGCCTGCCGATCACGAACAGGCGAAAGAGGAAGGCTCCGGGAAGGAAACGCTGCGGGGTATGGAAGTGGAAGCCCTGACCCCGGCGCTGCGGCAGCAATTCCATCTCTCGGAGGATATGCATGGCGTTGTTATCGCTCAGGTAGACCCCAACGGCGCCGCCGCCAACGCAGGAGTTCGCGAGGGCGATGTGGTGCAAGAAGTGAACCGGAAACCCGTAAGCAACGTCGGCGAATTCGAACAGGCGATGCGCGGGGCAGAGGGACAGCCGGTTGTTCTTCGCATCGTCCGGAATGGGCAGCGGGTTTTACGCGGCCATTGATCCAAGCTAATAACAATCAACGAGAATAGTTTCTGCTAGATGCAAAGGCTTACGGGCGGTCACTCAAGTGGCCGCCCGTTTTTTTACGAGAACCGCTACGGAGTCGTGAAGACAATCCCAAGTTCCATGTCGCAAGCGCATTTGCGGGCACCACAAGATTCACATCAGCGAGAGGATGTTCGCTGCCAGCGATCCGGGAAACGAAGGCGGGAGTTTGTACGACGCTTATCGAGAGGGCTTGGGGATCATTCCAAAGTGATCGGAACGTAAAGCAACTTACCATCTCGCTGAATTTGCAACACGAAGGGCACACCGGGGGCAATATTTTTCAGCGCCGTTCGCAAGCGGTCCAAGGTAGTCATGGGTTGCGTGTTCAAGCTGCGGATCACGTCGCCCGGCACAAGAGGGACATCGCCGGCCGAGCCGGTGGCCCGCGCAGTCACGACGATTCCAAATGGATCTCGCAATCCGTGCAACATCGGCGCGGTCTTCTTGTCGATTTCCACGCCTAAAATTCCAAGTCCCGGGATCAGATTCTTTTGAGGATCCGCCATCGAGGTGAGCTGATCCATATCTTGCCCTTCCTCGACTGCCGCGACGTTGAAGACCTCTTGGGACGTGCCTCGGAGGACGGTAACTCGCACTTTCTCCGGGGAATCGCGCAGGAGAAATAAATAGTTCACGCTGGGCACGTTGTCGGCGCGCTGGCCATCGATAGAAACGAGAATGTCGCCGATCATCAGGCCCGCCGCTTCCGCAGGGCCTCCAGGGAGCACATCCGAAACGATGACGCCGTACTTTTGGCTTAATCCGAGTCCGGCGGCCATGGATGGTGTGATGGTTTGTATCCCGATGCCGATCTCCTGGCGGCGCAAGTGCCCGAACTCCTTTAACTGGCGATATACGGTTCTGACCGTCGCGGAAGGAATTGCAAAACCTAATCCCTCGTTCCCACCGGATTGAGACAGGATGAAGGTGTTGACCCCCACGACCTCTCCATTCAGGTTTACAAGCGGACCACCCGAATTTCCCGGGTTGATGGGTGCGTCCGTCTGGATGTAAATCAGGGAGGAATCTGGATCGAGTTGTCTTGCGACAGCGGAGATCAATCCGTGAGTGATCGAATTCCTGAGTCCCTCGGGGCTGCCAAAAGCAAAAACAGTGTGGCCTTGCCGCAGGTCGCGATAGGACGCGAGTGGCAGTGGCGGAAGTTTTACATTTTCGACCTTAAGCAGAGCGAGGTCCTTCTCGCGCGCCACACCGACAATACGAGCCGGGACGATGTCCATTCTCGAAGAAAGAGCGGTAGCCAGAGATCCATCGGGATTTGACGGTGGCAGGACGACCTCGACGCGCTGTGCTCCGCTGACCACATGGGCATTCGTGAGAATGTATCCATCCACATCGATGACGAAGCCTGAACCGCTGGCGCGCTGGCGTCCAAGTACGACACCGGCATTCCCGCGGCCGCTGTCCTCGATTGGTCCGTAAGCCGTGACAATGATCTGCACGACGCTTGGCGAGACTTTTTTGATCAAAGCATCGACCATCGCGTCTGACTGGTTGATCGATTTTGAAATAGGAGGCGCCTGAGCGAGAGCATCGACTGCAAAGCAGAAGAGGACACAATTTAAAACAATGGAGAATCGGCCTAAATCCCGACTTAGTCTGAAAGGCTGAACGGCAGTTTTAGGCATGGAACCCGCCCCATTCCCCGGTTCGTCCGTACCTGGAGAGTGTCTCACACCGCGAATGCAGGTCTGTACACGGGCGACGCAGCGTGCTAGAGGTGAAAACATCATTGGTAAACTTTTCGGCAACTCCAATTCCCGATTACTTGGTGTCCGCTTCCTCAATGATGGGCAGGCTAGAAGCGATTTGCAGATCCACAAGTAATTGGAGCTGGCTCTCGATCTGGAAAAAACGCACGACCACGATTGCCGGGAGTGATTTCTTCAGGATCCCGTAGTATTTTTCGCGCAGTGCCATTCTCTTCTCGTCGAGTTGCATGACTTGTTGCGCCAGCTGGTCCGCTTTTTCATTGGTCATGGTGAGGAAGTGCTGAGCGTAGTCCGTGACAATGGCCTGTTTTTCGTCGCCTAGCTTGGTTTGCTCAGAGGCATATTCCTTGTAAATGGGCCAGAAGACGCCGGCTTGCTGCTTGTTCAACTGCATCGCTTCCTTGACGATTAGCTCACAATTTGTTCTCAGGTCTTTGCGAAGAAGCTGGATGTAGGCCTGCGTGTTCAGTTCTTTACTTTGGACGGGATCCTGAAGCTGTGTTTGCTGAGCCCGGACACCGGTTGCGACCAACAGAACCAGCGCCAGTAAAGCCAATCGAATTCTCATAAATTCCTCCGGGAGTTTTCCAGTTTTCTTCGGGCGCATCTACACACGGTTTCTAAGGTACTACCGGGAGCGTCACCGGTTGCTGCAAGATGAACTGCAACTGCGTTTCGCTGGGGATCTGGACTTGGTCTCCCTTTTGCACGACCGACCCAACCCCACCAGCAACAGCGCCAATCGCGGCACCCATACCGGCGTTCCCCGCTATGGCGCCAATGGCCGCGCCGAGCCCTGCGCCCCCGAACAGCCTGCGGAAAGACCGGCGGCCTGAGCTCTTCCCTTTCGAATCAAAAGTATTCGTTACGATCGGGTAGGGATTTCCGCCGATTACAATTTGCGTGAGCTGGATTTGCAACTGCGAAGTGCCGGAAGCGCGCCCCGCGGAGTTGGCTTCAATCACCTGGCCATAGGCCGGTGTACCAATTCGCGCGACGACGTAACCATTCGCGAGGAGGTTGGTAGACAGGGTGGCCGAGAAAACCTGGCCGGTCTCCGTGTAGCTGGTGTCGAGCGTGTCCACCAATTGGACCAGTACAATCGTTCCGGCCGGGACGGTCATCATTTCCTGCGCTGGCGATGGTCGTTGAGCAGGAACCGGTCCGAAAGTCAGAGCGGCGACTTCTTGCGGCGGATAGATTTGCGGATTTCCATCCGGCCCTGCGAACTGGATTCCCTCCGGAGTTCGGCCGATGAACTGGCCATAAATGACCTGTCCATTCTTCAGGCGAAGGGTGTCCGCGGAGGCTGTATACGCGAGCGTGACGCAGACTGCACAGAGGACCAAAAGTTTCAATCTCATACGCCCTCGTTTCTCGTAACGAATCGCCGGGAGAAGAACCAAAGGGTTCGCGGCCAATCCAGAAATAAAACGTCGCTGGTACAAAATTCTTCAAACCAAGAGCCTGGCGCGCCAGCCGCTCACGCGCAGACTGGTCAACGGGTCCACTCTCTCCGTTGGGCACACCAAACATGGAGCCATCCAAGAACGCCTTTTAGCACGCAGAGGTGGGCGGCCGGGACTGTCAAAACTTACAGGGCATGCTTTCACATAGCTCATAAGGGGCGCTGCCACGTTTGAATTGTTGTGAGCCCTTATTCCCGGCTCTGGCTTGGTTTTTTACCCTACACCAAGGGTCCGGATACACGCATTCCCAATGTCACCAACCTCCTACCAGGTCCCTTTCAGTTGACCGGGCCGAACTTGCCGTTTGACGCCTACGCCGGCGACACCGTCCATCAGTACTTCCAAATGGTCCAGCAGGTGGATTGCGCCATCGACGCGGAGCACGTTTCTAAGGACAACCCGACAGGAGACACTGGGATTTTGACTCTGCCGGGAAGGAATTCCGGCGAGCCATTGAACTCAACCCGGGCTACGCAACCGCTCACCATTGGTATGCCTGCCATTTGAGTTTGCTGGGCCGGTATGACGAAGCGATCGCGGAAATGAAAAACGCCCTAAACCTGGATCCACTGTCTCTCATCATTAATGCCGATTTGGCGGAGCTTCTTGTCCTTGCGCATTCTTATGACGAATCGATACGACAGAGCCGTAAGACGATCGAAATGGATCCTAATTTTGCTCTCGCACATAATCAACTCGCCCAGGCATACCTCCAGAAACACATGAACGACGAAGCGGTCGCAGAACTGCAAAAAGCGGCGCAGCTTTCCGGGGGAAGCCCGACGGTCATGGCTAATCTTGCTCGCGCCTACGCCGCATCCGGCAAGAGGAGCGAAGCGATAGAGCTATTGAGTGATTTGAAGAAGCGATCAAACTCTATTTACTCGCATGGTTCGGAGATCGCCGTGATCTATGCGGCTCTCGGTGATACGGATCAGGCCATGAATTGGCTCGAAAAAGGCTACGAAGAGCGATTTAATCCGGGTGTCCTCCTGCGACCGGGCTTCGATCCCCTCCGCTTCGATCCGCGCTTTCAAGACCTTGTGCGCCGTATCGGCCTCCCGCGTAAGAGCAGGGAATTTGATGGCGAGAACGAGGAAGAACAGGCGCGCTAATGACGCATTGTTCCGCCGCCACCAGGGCGCAAGCATTTGCGCGCTCATCCCAAGTTCTTCAGCTTGAAGGGGGAGGCTGAAAAGCAAAGCCGATAACGGTCTTAGACTTGATCGGGTTCCCATTGAATGTTGCTGCTTGAAAACGCCACTTCTTTAACGCATCTGAAACAAAACTGTTAAAGATTTCCGTTCCGTGAAGAAAGTCAACGCCCTTCACTTCACCCGAGCTATCCACTGTGAGTTGGACCACCACGGATCCCCAGGCGACACTGTTGACCGGATACTCGGGATAAGCAAACGACAAAACCCCGACGGGCACGTAGTTACCATGATCAGAAGGCTCTGACTGATTGGGTGGCAACACAGGAGAAAAATGCTTCGGCGGAACCGGGCCTCCGATACCGTAATTCGACGGGCAGTAAACAAAGCTCACTGTCATGCGGGAAGGTGCTGACTTGCTCTCTACAGACGCCGGCTGGAATTTCCACTGGCGCACGGATCTCTTGGCAGCATCGAGCATCGATCCGGGGTCCCTCAGACCGTCGATTTCTTGTATCCTGCCATCCTCATCGAGGGACACATCGAGAACGAAAAGCCCATCAAGAACAACCTGGTAGGGAACATACACATCACCTGCCGAAGCGACTTCAGGTGGTTTATAGGTTTGTTGCACAGAGTTTGGCCGCGCGAGGCCGATAAAGAGAAGGAAGCCGATTACTAGACCCCTTTTCATGGCTTGACTGTGCGCCCTTGCGCTGCTCGCTTTGCGGAGTGGCTCGGGAGAAGTAAGGCTCGCACCGAAGAGGTCCTCACCGACGAGGTTAACCCCCGCTCACAAACTGAAAACGATCACAGGAGTTCGATCCTCTCGTCCAAATGCAACCTCCGGACGCTTGCAGCTCGCGTGCACCCGCTAATCCACAACTATCTGGCCCTTCATCCCTCGATGGCCAAGACCGCAAGTATGGCAACACTGAAACGTATAGGTACCTGGCGTTTGGGCCAGGAACTCAATCGTGGTCGTTTCTCCCTTCTTGAGCTGCCAACAATCTTGCGCCGAAGTGAAAATTAGCCCACCGGTGCCATTCGGTACAGCACCATCGGGAACAGCCGCAATCTTGAAACCATGATCGTGGTCGGTGGCCGTGATCTTAAGTTGAACTTTTGTCCCGTTCTTCACGTGAACTGGTGAGCTTGAGTACTCGTACTTCTTCGCCGTGACTTCAATAACCTTCGCGCCTTGAACTTGGGCGCGAACCGACGCGGACAGCGAAAGAAGCGTTGCGAGGCTCAGCAGACTCTTGGGAACGATGGATAGGGGAAAACGCTTCGCAATCTTCTTCATTGATCCTCTCAGTCGTACGAATAACAAATTATTAAAACCTGCGGCGCGCCTCGTCTGCTTCTCTTGCGAGCCGCATTAGCACGTCCACGATCCCGGTGTTCTTGTTTGTAGCTGGGTCGAGGAAGAGCCCATCATCGGCGAAGCTGACAACGGAGGCCACCGCGCCACCCTGAGCTGTAGACGTCGGACGAATTATGGAGACCGGGCCAAGCTTTGCATTCAGGAAGAGCGTCGGCTCCGGCATGATCAGGTTGGTTTGGAAGTCGTCAGCTGGATTGACACTAGTGCCTTTTGGATTCGGGTCGACTCCGCTATTCAGGTTCGGAAACGAAAGATCACCGTCGGTGATGTTGGTAGCGTTGCCGGCCTTGTCGTGCCACGTTTGGAAGTGCATTATCTCGGATCCGCCGATACTCAACAGAACCCGCAAGACCTCCAGATTGGTCACTTTCTGAGCTAACGCTGGGTAAAGGCTGCTACCGCCTTGCTCGATGAATGCAAAGTGGAAGCCCGCAGTGTTGGCGATGGCCTGCAAGTGGTTGGGGATGCTCCCGTCGCTGTTCAGGATGAGGTCGCTATCGTCCACTGGGATAGCGGGATGTTTTCCCTTCGCGAGATCCGGAACGGCATTCTCGAAAATCCCTCCGAAATCAGGATTTGCCGTCTCGCTGCGGTAGCGTGTCCACCACGTCGTATCGACGGTGAGCTGCTTCAAGTTGGTCAGGCGTCCCGTTGGCGGGACTCCGCTGACTCTGCTAGGTGGCAGAGTGGCGAACTCGCTCAGGTCGATGGGCCTGGCACCCTTAGACGCGAGGTAATTATTGAGAAACCGGTGGTGGCTGATTTCGTCGTCGGTATTGTCCGCGATGTACTGCGGCATGTCGCCATCGAGAACCTCCAGAGCCGTAATGTAATTGGGAGCCAACCCAGCGACGATTTTCTTACCGTTGAGCTCCAGGTCGATCGTCGAGAGACCTTGATTCGTGGCTCCGCCAAGTTCCGCATATTGGATCCAGAGATCGGCCTCGACTTGTTCCAAAGCGCTCAGGAATGTCAGAATTGCGATGTCGCCCTTTGTGATTGGCGCGTGGTCGTCCTCCTCTCTGCCGAAGGCCGCCGAGGCACCCGGCAACAGCGCGGCGCCCATCGTTGCGGCTCCCGCTGCCACCATTCCGTTCGTCAAAAACGCACGCCGGTTTGTTGCATTCTTTACACTGCTTCCTGACTTCTTCATCATTTTTCCCCTTTAACCAAAGAATCGAGTCCGAATCGTTTGCATCACACGTATCGCCGAACTGACTTGAGCTTATTCCGCGTTTCAAGCTCCATCTCCCAGCAAGGTCAAATCTCGGAAAACAAGCCACAACCTTTGACGACTCTAAATCCGGTCATCAGTGGCGCATCGTCGCCGCATCCGATCATTTGTCGTCGGATTCGTCTTTCCCGTGCGCAGGAGTCAAAAAGTTATCCAGGACAAAGTCTGCTACGTCGCGGCCCAGCCGTTGTCCAGTCGTCAGGTCAAACCGGAAATGCTGTCCACCGAAGATCCGGCTTAACGTTGCTTCTTCGGCGGCCGCGCTGATGCTTGTGAATGATCGTTCTATCCCAGGGAGAACCTCGGAAGTCACGCTGAAATCGGCATGGTCTCGCTCGAAAAAGGAAATCAGCACCTCTGCTCCGGAAGCGCTGATCACCGCGTGAGCGCCCGGATAGGATGGGTCGGGAGCGGTCTTGCCGACTTCCGGAAGCCAATTCGGATCCGCCACGGTTTCAGGGTTGATGCCGGGATCCGTTGCCCGAATCGCGGTCACTGGCCGCCAGAAATTGTAGGTGTATTTGGCATCGTAAAAAGCGATCACGTCATCAGCAAAACTGAGGTTCAGAAGCGCGAACAACCGGGCGCTTTGCGCCGTCGTTAAACCGTGCGCCACGGAGAACGTCTGCGAAATCTCGTTCCAATAGTTCTGTATGGCCCCGTTCCAAAACCGCCCGGTCAATGCCTCATCGGCAGTGGCGGTCGTGCTGTTGACGATTCCAAGGGATTTGATTTGGTTGAAAGCATCGCTGTACGTATCGCTGCTCAGCGCCGGGGGAGGGCCGGGCCGGAACTGGCTCGCACGCTCCAGGGCAAACGGAGTCACACGAGACCAATGCGTGAACTGCGGCTGGGGCGGAAAATTCGGAGGCGTTGATTGGTAATCTCCCGGGGCCGTTCCGAAAACATAAGGAATCGGCTTGGCATTCGAGCCGTCGTTGCTTCGCAGAGCCATTATGCGATCCGCGACGGTCTGTCCTATACGGATACCTTCAGCCTTGTCGTTGCCATCCGGAATTTGTGCCAGGGATTGCTGTAGTTGGACATCGAGGGTGGCCTTAAATGCCGGATACAGTGCGGCCAGAACTTCGTGTGCCGCGGCTGCGGCTGCTGCCTCTTGAGAAGCATCTCGTGGCACGCCGGAAAGGCGGACCATGTATGGCCGATGCGTTCTGTCGATCGCATTGACTGCGTCATAGATCGCTGCGTGCATGATTGCAAAGCTTCGGGTAGGGTGGACCGTTGATGGTTGCGCGCCTGGCGTGCGAACGATTAAGAGAAGTATCCTATTCCACTGAACAACCGGGTTCACCGGTTGAGCAGAGGAGTCGTTTGCAACTTGATGCTCGTCATTAGGCGAAGCACCATAAGAACCGCCGGCCAGGATCGAAAAACCGGCACACACCAGAGCGACCATAATCAAGATTCTTGACATCTGTGGTTTCCTTTCGTTTCTGTATGCGACTGTGGCGGTGCAGGTCGTAAGACAAATAGAGAGCAGAGCTCCGACTCTACTTGTCGAGATCGGAATCGGAGTTTTTGGCGAGGCCCGTGGCCGCGATCCATGGCCCTGGAGCCGGAAGTGGAGTGCCGTTAAAAGCGGTAGCACGAATCAGCACGATCGTGCCAAGGCACGGAGATGGCACTTGCAATTTCGCATGGATCTCTGCGTTGCCGTCCACGCTGAGTAGTACGGAATCAGTCGTCACAGCCACTGCGTCTCCGCAAACAACGCTCGCGGCAACCGCTGTGACGGGCCCAGGAGTTCCCAGGTTGGGCAAGATGAGGCCGCGCACGTCTGCGCGCAGACGCCCATCATCATTCACGACTGCGAATCCGTGATTGACCACCCACGGCGCACCACCGCTCTTCACACCGGCGATCGTGACGCCCGGATTCGAGCCCACAATCGGAGACAAGAAAGCAATCTCATCCGCGACGGTGCTCAGCGCAAATATGCCAGATACAAAGCACGACAAAATCACTGCTGCTGCGGCTCTTTTTTTCATCCTTTGAGATCCTCTCATTCATTCAAGGTAGCTCGACGCTTTGCTTGACTCCGTGAGTCTGGCCACCCAGGAATTGCAGCAACCGGGTTCCAGTGAATTGCGTTTTCTGCGCTTCGCAAGCTACGAGCATCACAATCACCAAGCTCTGTTCGCAATAACTAAACTTCTTCCCGCTTTATTCCTCTTTCGAGGGAAAAAAACATGGAATATTTTCTTGTCTGGAGAGTCTATCTATCGGTATGGAGTTGGTCTCCGAACGAGATGCAGTTTCCGCAGTGCTCGTTTTGCAGGAAGTCCATGGTTCACGTTGTTCTTTTTGCTAGACCGGCTTACAACCTTGCGATGAGGGGTAAACTTTTCAGGACTTCTACGCACCTAATAACGTCTTTCTACCAGTTAACAACTTACGATGCGGACACTTGTTGCTGATGCGTGGCTAAATCGGACTTGTGTAGTAGTTTGTTCTTCTTCGGCATGTAGACGTGCAACAGTCCGTCCACGGCTTTCACGTCTGCCTGAGCTGGATCAATTTCTTTTGGCAAGACATGCACGGATAGTACGTCCGGACGATTATCTGCTTTGCTGACAAGTTGCGTATGGCTCCGAAAGACTACCAAGCTGTGTGTCGTCAAGCTCAGGATCGTAGTCACCTCCGGATCTCGTAGGCACTCAAGAAGAAAGTGAAATTCGGACGTATTTCCATCAAAGTCATCGTGCAAGAGTTCCTTCTCTGCCGACACCCAGTCCTCGAGGTCAAAGCCATGCTTGCAGCCACGTTTCTCAGAAATCTGATATGCACGTTTAGCTACCGCTGAGCGGATGATTTGCTTATGTCGATCCTCACTGCTCTCGATAGTGATAAACCAATTGTTAAGTCGTTTTTGAACAGCTCTGTCCATACGAGTGCCCCTTGACGTATTCATTTGTGTGACTACCTCGTGAAAAGTTGCTGGAGCTGTTGAAGGTCGGCAGTGGGTGCGTCGGAGACGACGCAGAATTCTAATTTGCCTTTTCGCCAATCAATCCATTGATAGCCTTGCCGAGACCCTACGCGCGGAGAGGTGTCCCGTTCCCGTGTAGGCCACATGAATACGTTAATTAGATTTTTGGGGCCCGCATAGACGAGCGCCGCGACAGAGCGGCCTTCTACAACGTCAACGCGCCCACCCTGCAGCGCGAATCCGTCGTGCGCGAAATCGCGCACCGGGAGCTCAAAGGTGAGTTTGCCCGAGAACCATCCCTTCACTGCCTGCTCATCGTTGGAACTGATGCCAGCCAGGTGGCCTGGCTGCAGCGAGTGCATATGGGCATCAACAATTTCCTCGGCGAGTTCGACTTGATAGTCGTCGGTGCGAAGCTGGGGACTCATTCTCCATCCCGCGATTGCAAGAAGAAGGAGTGCGGCCGCCGCGGCCAGCCAGTGCCAAAGGAGGGGCCGGGGCATGGCAGTCGTGGGCGCGACGAGGCGAAGATCGGCACGAATCTTTTTCCTGAGCGAGGCCGGCGCGGCCTCATAGAGTTGCGCGAGCTGCAATCGCCCGCTTAGCAAGTCCAGGTCCACGAGCTCAACGGCACAGTCGACGCAATGTTCGAGGTGCTGCTTAAATTCGGCAGCACGGTGTGCGCTCAGCTCACCGTCGAAATAGCCGTGAAGGGTCGAGCACGTTAGGTCACACTTCACGTGTAACCTCCTTGATGACAGGATTTACGAGTGCGGAGTGCAACTGACGACGAGCCCGAGAGAGCGAGGACATCACGGTACCAATGGGAATGGAAGTAATCGCTGCGATCTCCTTGTAGGAACAACCTTCGAGTTCTCGAAGCACAAGAACTTCTCGGTGACGGGGTGGTAACGTCTCGATGGCACGGGTAAGGCGCTCCCGATCTTGCACGGCGATCGCAATGGATTCGGGAGAGGCAACGGCTTGCGGGTGCAGTTCTTCGTCGAATTCGACCATCAGTTCCCTACCGCGATTCTTTCCTAACCAGGAGTAACAAGTATTTCGAACGATCTGCAGCAACCATGCGCGCGCATCTCCACCGTGAAAACCGCGAAAGAAACGGCATGCGCGAAGTAAGGCTTCCTGAGCCACATCTTCAGCATCTTCGCGGCTACGCAACAACCAGCGCGCGAGGTTGAAAGCAGCGTCGAAATGGGGCAGCACAAGCTGTTCGAAGCGCAGCCGGTCTTCGGCATCCGAATCGTTCAAAGACTTCCCCCGATCAGTGATGCTTCATACGGGAGAACCAGCGGAATGGCGATTTTATTCTCGAAGGTGGTTTTCTTCTGACGTACAAGCAAACAGAATCGAGAACGCGGATGAATTTGGAATAACAGAGGTGCTGCCGCAGTCTGGATGAATGCAAGCACGTTCGATGGCGGCGTGGGCAACCCCCATCCCACGCCGCCGGTCCCAACGGCACGTGCAGATCTTAGAGAAGGGGAAAAAACCATAGTAAATAAGGAGGGCCAGAATGTCCGAGAAGAAAAAAGATGAACTCTTGCACGATCACAACCACGATGGGATTGACCGCCGTGGATTCCTGAAGTGCATGGCCTGGGCGGGAACTGGGGCATTCTGCGTGATCCAAGGCGGTGTCTTGAAGTCTTATAGCTTGAGCCGACTTCCCTCACCAGGCTCAAAGGAAACCATGGGTGAGCTGAGCTTTGTGCAGATCAGCGATAGCCACATGGGATTCAATAAGCCCGCGAACACAGACGTGGCGGGAACGCTGAAGGCCGCGGTGGACAAGATCAATGGATTGTCGGCGGCGCCGGAGTTTATGCTGCACACGGGCGACATCAGCCACCTTTCCAAGCCCGAAGAGTTCGATACTGTCGATCAGATTTTGAAGAGCGCCAAGCCCAAGAATGTGTTTTACGTTCCGGGCGAGCACGATGTGCTCAATGACGACGGGAAGCAATTCCTGGAGCGCTACGGGAAAGGCAGCAAAGGCGGAGGTTGGTACAGCTTTGACAAGAAGGGCGTGCACTTCGTAGGACTGGTCAACGTGATGAATCTGAAAGCCGGCGGGCTGGGGACGCTGGGACACGATCAGCTCGAGTGGCTGGAAGACGACGTCAAGCATTTGAAGTCCAGCACGCCGATCGTGGTATTCGCGCATATCCCGCTATGGTCGGTATACCCGGAATGGGGCTGGGGAACGGAAGACAGCGCGCAGGCGCTGGCGTATCTGAAAAAGTTCGGTTCGGTGACGGTGCTGAACGGGCACATTCACCAGACGATGCAGAAGGTAGAAGGCAACGTGACGTTTCATACCGCGGCGTCAACGGCATTTCCGCAACCGGCGCCGGGCAAGGCCGATTCACCGGGGCCGATGAAGGTGCCGGCCGAACAATTGAAAAGCGTATTGGGAATCACGGATGTGAACTACGTACAGGGGCAACACGCGCTGGGGGTAGTGGACTCCACGCTGGCGTAAGCGGGAAATAACTCAAACAAAGAAACTGCTTCAAATTTGAAATAACCAAAAGAGGAGAAAAAGCATGAGGAGAAGTGTGTCTATTGCAGGGCTGGCGGCGGCCCTGGTGCTGGGAACGGCAGGTTTCGGCACAGGTCAGAAAAGTTATGTGGCAAGCGCGCAGGAGAAGATGGAAACGATGGAGGTGAAGATCGATAACTTCACATTTGGGCCGGGAACGCTGACGGTGCCCGTGGGAACGACGGTGACGTGGACCAATAAGGATGACATCCCGCACACGGCGGTCAGCACAGATGATTCGAAGACGTTCAAGTCCAAAGTACTCGACACGGACGAAAAGTTCTCCTTCACCTTCAGCAAAGCGGGCACTTATCCGTACTTCTGCTCGATTCACCCGAAGATGACCGGCAAAGTCGTCGTGCAGTGAGTGAGGAAAACTTGCACCCGTTCGACATAAAAACAGTAGTTTTCGCGAAGCATGCGCAACACGTCGTGCTGATTCACTTCCCGATCGCGTTGTTTATCATCGGTGTCCTCTTTGATTTTCTCGCGCAATGGAAGAAGCAGCAATTGCTGGCCGCGGCGGCCTATTACAACTTGCTCGTCGCGGCGATCGCAACCATACCCGTGGTCGCCACCGGAATTCTCGCGTGGCAGTGGGAACTCGAGGGGCAAAAACTGAAAGGCATCCTTTTGGTGCATCTAGTGATGGGATGCTTCTCGAGCGTCCTGATCTGCGTGGTGTGGCTCATCCACTGGAGAAGCCGACGGGAGCAAGAACAGGTCCTACCCGGATACCGCTTGCCGGTCGAGGCTGTGGCCGTAGTCATCGTCGCACTGACCGGACACCTTGGCGGCTTTCTCAGTGGAGTCAATGGACCGGGATAGGGGTGTCCCCGAAACTCCTGAGACAAGAAGCGGTTGACCCTTCTGCACGACAATTTGACTCGGCGGGGGATGCGGCAGAAAGAGAAGCGTTGGCGGCGTTCGCAATAGAAACATTCGGAGAAGTCCCATAGCGGAAAAGGAGCATGAAAATGAAAGATAAACTTCTGTTGTTGATTGTGGCGCTGTCATACGCGCCGCTGGTGGCGGCTGCAGATGAGGCCGCATACCCCAAAGAAAACGTGGCTGCGTTCGTGGTCGAGAAACTGGATTTGACTTCACTGCCGTCCGCGTTCCGGCCGAAGAAGGAAAAAGGAAAGAAAACATTTGCAGATTACGGATTCACGGCGCAGACGGTCAACGAAAATGAAGCTGTCATCGAGGCGGCAGGCGGGGCGAAGAGGTTGGCGATCAAGATTCTCGACCAGCAATCCTCAGGAATCTACGTGTGCGTTGCGAAAGCCGGAGAAAACGGTGACCAGGCAAAAACGCAAAGTGTAATCCTTGTGAAAAGAAAGGATTCGAACGAATTGCTGAAGGGGCGCGAGTCCTGGCGAGAATTTGCTGCATGTCCGGTGATTGGCGGAAGCGACTCCACGGGAAGTTCGTATTGAGGGGACTGAGGAGTTATGTCGAAACACGGTACTCCAATCCGTTTGTGGCCTTGGGTGTCGTTGCCCCGACAATCCTGAGAGGCGTTCAGGGACGACACCGACCTGCGACCTTAGCACCTCTCTCCTATTTGCCGGAATGAATTTTGCCCACTTTGCCAAGCGAGATTCCTACCTGAACATAAACGGAACGCAGTTAGCAGTCTGCGTGGAGACAATCTGTTGAGAGAAGCATTCTTTGAAACGGCTGCTCCGCGCGCTGCCGATTTAGTTCTCATACTTGAAATCGCCATGGGGGTAGGTCTGTTGGTCGGCGCTCGGCTTGCTCGCAAGGGGCGCTTTCGGCAACACGCCTGGTGCCAATCCTCCATCGTGCTTCTGAACCTCGCCGTAGTTGTGGTGATGATGATTCCTTCATTCCGTTTTCATGTGCTTCCCAGGGTTCCGGCCAAGCTGGGGAAGGCTTACTACACACTGGCGACGACGCATGCGGCGATCGGAACCGTCACCGAACTCGCGGGACTGTACATCTTGCTGTCTGCGGGCACGAGCATTTTGCCGGAGAACTTTCGCATCACTAAATACAAGGCCTGGATGCGAACCGTACTGGTGCTCTGGTGGGTCGTTCTTCTGTTGGGGCTGGCAACCTACGTCCGCTGGTACGTGCCACATTTATTTCGGAAATAGATCTACGTTGTCTTTTTCAGAGGAGAGAGATTGAAGATCGTCCCAATTTGCTTGCTTTGCATGTTGAGCGCCTTTGCTCAACTCAGCTCGGCACAATCGGGAACGACATCCGTGCCAGAGGCTAACCCGGGACGACCCACGGTATCGACGCCGGCGACACTCACGCCGGTTGGATACCTACAGTTCGAGAATGGCGTGCTCTTGGCGGAAGACTCGACAGAGTTTTCGAAGCGCATCGGGATCGGCCAAGTCACCAAACTATCCGTACTTCCGCGCCTGGAGTTGTTCTTGCAGAGTGAGCCGCTCGCAATCAGTCAGTCAGAAGACCAGACTGCGGCGCATGTAGGAGAGGTCTTCACAGGTGTGCAGAGCGTGCTCTTCGTCGGCGATGAATCACGGCCAACTGTCTCGATCAGCTACGTTCGGCGGGTGCACACGAGTGTGGCCCCGGAACTCGACGTTGGCACTTTTCGACAATCAGCCTCGATTCTTCTGAGTAAAGATCTACACGGATTTCACTTTGATACGAACGGAATACTCGCCGAGCAGGTTCAGGGCGATGTACGTCGAGCGCAGTTCGGACAAACACTGTCCATTTCCCATTCCCTGGGGAAGTTCACAATTTCCGGGGAGGTATGGCATTTCTCACAGCCACTCGAGAAAGGCAACACCGTCGGCAATCTCTGGGCGCTTTCCCGTGCCCTTCGCAAGAATTTGGTGGTTGACGCAGGATTCAATCATGGACTGACCAAAACGTCCACTCGGTGGGAAGCGTTCGTGGGATTCACATACCTACTGCCGCATCGCCTTTGGATGGGTCCTCATGGATTCCAACCGTGAGTCTTCCTCAGTTCGCTACTTTCGTCTTTCCTTGTATTGCCTCTTTGGATCCGTGTCGCTCGTTTGCGACCTTCAGCGAATGTCGCGTTGAAACAAGAGCGGAATAAAGCGTGGTCAATTTGGTCTATGTAGTTGAAATGCCGACGGCGCCCATAAGGGCCTTCGCAAAACTCAGACCGAGGACGACTCATGGCTGAATATGAAATGACTTTAGTGGATCGGCAAAGAATCGCCCGAGATACGATGGCTTTTTGGTTTGATACAAATGGTGCCAGCTTCGGATTTCGAGCCGGGCAGCATGCCGATTTTGTCTTTACGCACCCGTGCATGGAAGGTGAAAACGACAATTCTCGCACCTTTTCACTCGCTAGCTCTCCTCGTGATAAAAGGCCAGTCATGATCGCCATGCGCATGCGAAAGACTGCCTTTAAGACCACGCTGAAGTCTGCTGCTCTTGGCACGAAGTTCACCGTGAGCCGTCCCAGAGGATCGTTCACACTGCATAAAGATATCACCCGAACTGCGGTGTTTATCGCGGGTGGCATCGGGATTGCGCCCATTCGCAGCATCCTTCAGCAGGCTACTCAGGAACGTCTGCCACACAAACTGTATTTGTTCTACTCAAACCGGGAAGCGGACGATGCGGCGTTTCTCGATGAATTTGAAAATTTGACCGCGCAAAATCCTAATTTCACTTTCATTCCAACTGTCACTGGACATAGAACCCTTGCTTGGCCGTACGAGAAAGGCCACATCAATCGTGAAATGCTCACGCGTTATCTACTCGGGCTCAACGGACCCATCTACTACGTCGCGGGCCCGTCGGGAATGGTCAGTGCGATGACCGACCTGCTCACTTCCTCGGGCGTCAGCGATGACGATATAAGGACTGAAGAATTTGGCGACTACAAGCTGTATCAAAATTCTGCACAAAGCGATCAAGGAACGGGCAACAATCGCTCAGATTCAGCGCGATGAAGGTTAGTACGATGGAGAACTTGTGAAAAGTAGTTTGGTTGCCACTCGTGCCATGCAGGCCGGAGGAAAGAAGCCAAGCGACACTTAGATCAGCTCTTGAAAAAATATGAGTATGTACCGTGCTGGTTCCTGGCGATGGCTTGGGTTGGGCTGAACGATACGGAGCGGGCAGTTGAGGCCCTGGAACAGGCTTTCCGCGATCACGAGCCGTGCATAGTTAGCTTGAAGGTTGATGCCATATTTGATCCACTGCGAAAGGAAAAACGTTACAAAGACATGGTTCGCGGGGTCGGATTAGAGCCGTGACGCGCCCTGCCGGAGAATAGGAGCTGTTGCGGCTGGCTTGGGTGGGCCCGGTACAGCCGGGTACCTGTAATTCCTACCTGTGATCTCTACCTGTGAAACAGGCAAGACACGTGTAGAGAGTATGCTCGATACGTTTTAAGTTGTCATCTTTTCTAACGGTGGTAGGTTGACACGGTAGAGGTCTAGGGTTCGAGTCCCAACGGGCCACGCGCACGCTCATGCAAGCTCATCATCGCCGAGGTCATGAGAAAGGCAAAAGTGAGGCGTCGTCAGGTCCAATTCACTGGGCAGTTCAAGGTCCCCGCGCTGCAACTACTGGTGTCCAACGCAATACCGAGCTGTCTGTGAATAGGCTGCAGCAGTTTCTGCGCTTTCAGGCTAAATGATCCGCGGAACCGTAAGATTTTGTGCGAGAGGAGCAAGTCAAAATGGACATGACGCGCCGACAATTCGCCCTGGCTCTTGCAGCCGCCACCTACCTGCGGCCCTCCTTGTTCGAGCCGCTTTCCCCATTAGGAGTTCCCCGCGGCGTCGTTCCCGGCCGAGTCACTTGGGCGCACGATCCGGCGGCTGTGACCTGGGATGGCACAGGTTCGTGGTGGACCGATGCCCACAATGACCAGTCTGTGATTGGCCGCATGGTTTCCCGGTCCATTCGCGGTCTTACCAATCAAAAAAACGATGCCCGGGCATGGAGCTCCATCTTTCAGTACTTCAATCGCACTCATGGTCGGGGCAAAGCTGGATACAAAGCCGGCGAGAAGATCGCGATCAAGGCAAACCTAAACAACACAACGGATCATGGCACCATCGAACGCCTGAACTCGTCGCCCCATTTGATCCTTTCGCTCGTCCGACAGTTGACCGGTCCTGGACGAGTGCCGGAATCATCGATCACCGTCTTCGATTCCAGCCGGTTCATCCCGGGCAATCTCTACGACAAGATTCACCATGAATTTGCCGGCGTCACGTTTGTAGACCATATCGGCGGCGACGGACGACTAAAGGCCGAGTTCAAACCCAACGCGATCCCTTTCTCAATTGAAAGCAACAACGCTAAGGGACTCGATACCACAGTCGTTGAAGCCACCTACTTGATTGATGCTGCTGTGTTGAGAGCCCATGTGAGCTCAGGAGTGACACTCTGCGCGAAGAATCTGTTCGGTGCTACGAGTATCAATACCGATTGGCGCAAGAACGCGCACGACGGCTTCCGTCACAACAGCGATGGTTCGGCAAGTTACTCCGCGTTCACAGATTATTTGGGTCATAAGGACCTCGGCGAAAAAGCCATGCTTTTTATTATTGATGGGCTCTATGGAAACGACAACGTGGATGGCCCGCCTCATCGCAAGTGGAAGATGGCGCCCTTCAACGACGCTTGGCCGAACAGCATTCTTATGTCATTTGACGGTGTAGCGATCGATTCCGTTGGCTTCGATTTTCTCACTTCGGAATGGCCCGATCTTCCGGATATCGCGAATGCCGATAACTACCTGTGCGAATCTGCCTTGGCGAATGACCCACCTTCGAAAACTTTCTATGATCCTGAACGCGACGGCATCCGATGCCGCAGCCTTGGCGTACACGAACATTGGAACAATGGGACAGACAAGAAGTACTCGCGCAATCTCGGAAAAGTACACGGGATCGAACTTTTCCAAGTCTGAAGTGCGAAACATACTTGAGCCGTCGCTGCTGCTGATTGTCGGAGTTGCGCAACTGCAGTAGGTTATCGGTACTAGGGGGGGCAGGATGAGCCGGAGAGCGTTTTCCTTATGCTTCGTAGCGGCATCGATGCTACCGGCAATTGCGTTTTCCCAATCATTCTTGAGCCAGTATAAAGGCCTGCCTTATCACGACAGCCGCTATCAGGACGGCGCACAAAAAATACCGGGACGAGTATTGTGTGCTTACTATGACCTGGGCGGCGAAGGGGTCGCGTATCACGACAGCGATCCGCAGAATCGCGGCAGCGGAGAGTTGAACCCGGCCGATGGGAGCTACCTCAACGAATTTCGCATCCACGAGGGTGTGGATACTTCATACACGAAGTTCAACCGGAAGCCGGATCCAATTGACGACAACGCCTTCGACAAGGTTATTCCTCCTGCAGACCTGCTCTATGTTGGCTGGACGGAACCCGGAGAGTGGTTCAACAGCACTGTAGATGTGACACACGCGGGAACATACGCGGCCGATTTCCTGTACACATCGAATCGTGGCGGAACAATATCAGTCGATGTGAATGGAAAGGATGGGATAGGGCCCCTGGAGATCGCTTCAACATACGATCCTGCAGACCCGCTGGCCTGGCGTCAGTGGCACCACTGGAATCTGGCGTCGCAGCTTTTCAAGGTGCGCCTCAACAAAGGGAAAAACGTTCTCACCGTACACATACTGACCCGCGGCAACATGAACCTCGCTTACTTCGACTTTAAGCAGGCCCACACTGCCTAGGTCGGCTCAACACATTGCCAAGCTTAAAAAACTCGCTGATCAATTGACCTTCCACTGACGTCATATCCTCCGCAATCGTGCATGACGGATTGTGACTTCCGGATAGCCAACTACTTGTCGAAGAACTCGGCCCGCACTTTTTGACCTTACGCGAAAAGGACTCAACACTAGGTTTGAGCCTGCGCTTCCTCGCGCGGTCGGCTGCCCACCAATTGAGCAACCCGGGAATAAACGAACAACGGTTTGGTATTCATACCTTGTGAGGGCTCATGTATTCGGTCAGGCCGGTTACGGCGCTGTTTGCCCGTATCGCGGGACTGAGGCGTCTGCCCCCACGTACATCTTCACTTCCAATTCTTGACCCAAAGGGGGGTTCGATGGAGTTTCGTTCTGACGGAGGAAATTTATTGCGGAAAAGTGTCGCGTGTATTTCCGCAATGATAGTGGCATCGGCAATACTTCAATCTGGCACAGCTTCGGCACAAGAGAGAGAGGAGCGGGGGAACGGCGGGTTGTTACGAGCTGGTAATGGTCCTGGGCCTGCAGCGAACGGCCCTGGTCCGGGATGCAACATTATCCCACCCTTGGCCTCGATTGGAACGAAGGTCGAGATTTCACAGTTTCCGCCGCCCGACTCGCTCACCGATCCGGAGTTGGCAGGCCCGGTTCAGCTTCTGAAATCAGGTAAGTTCGACATACCGATCGAACAGCTGACGGGCGTTAATGTTCCCGCCGGTACTCCCAGAGGAACGATCACGCTGCCACTTTTCAAGGGTGCGGTGAGCACGCCGTCCGGTCTGAAGCCCGCGTGGTACATCATCCTCGATGCCGGCGATCAAGCGGAAGCGGAGCGGCTTGGCGTGAACTTCTCCAAAAAACTGCATAACGCCGGCGATGCCGCACGCACCGCCACGCGCCGCGCCGATGGGACGTTCCTGTTCGATTCCGGCGTTGTAGACTTCCGTCCGAACCGCGAGGTCTTGGCCGGCTCTAAGGATAAGCCTTTCCCGCCCAGCGTCGCCCAGCCCGGCTCGGTCGGTGATGCGGACTACAGCCCGCTGGTACTTGTCGACGGCATCATTTACGACGCCCCGGTCGTCGCCGCCGCGGTGGACGATGTGTTTATAAACTTCCCGAACGGAAACCCGAACTACGGTCTCGTGCATGATCAGGTAGTCGCGATTGATCCTGCGAATCGCACCGTCACACTTTCTTTGATCAACGGTTATAGCTTTGGTAAGCCGGTCTTCTACATCTCCACCGAGTCCAGTGATCCCACGGTGTCTGCCATCGAAGGGAACACTTTCGCTCCGCGGTTGCGCAGAATCGAAACCGGGGTCGATGACATCAATCGAAGCGCTGTGGAGCGCATCTTTATCGCCACCAACGGCGCGTCGGAAGGCGGCTGCCAAAATCCGCAGCGTCAAGGTCTGGGCGCCGCGCTTTTGGACGGGCATCGCCCGAACAACACGTTTGGCGGCATTCCCACAACTGCCACTGATTACAGCCCAGTCTGGGACGCCAACGTCTATGAGTGGACCGAGGAAGCCATCGAAAAGGGCTATCGCGGTCTCCTGACGGAGGAGTTTCGCATTTTGAAATTGGCCAGAGACGGATACATCACCGGACCTGGTGGTGCCCCGTACGGCAGTTTTGGGCCGGTAATCGTCTGCGGCGTGGCAGCCCGGCTCAATTGAGCAAAGTCGGCGAACGCGTAGCGCGGCGGCTTGGGACTGCCATTCCGGGCCGCCGCTCCCTTGGTTCTGCGAAAAGCTAGTTTGGAGCATGGTTTGTTTTTTCGTGCGAAGATTCAACTCGAAAGTTTCGAGGCTACAGCGATGCCGCATCTGACGGATCTCCATCGGACCGCCTCGTTCCTCCTGCGGGACCCACATGAAGCTGAAGACCTGATCCAAGAAACTTATTTGGAGGCGTGGAAATCGTTTCATCGTTTCGAGCTGGGTACGAACTGCCGCGCATGGTTATTCAAGATCATGTTTCATCGTCTGCACCACGTACGGCGAAGGCTTCTCAAGACCTCACGTGTGATTACGATCGACGCTCCGGAAGGGCAAGACGAACTCGCGGCCGAGCCAGCTGTACCTCAGGAAATTCGAGATGAAGACATGTTGAATGCACTGGAGAAGGTAGCCGTGGAATTCCGCGAAATCGTCCTGCTAGCCGATGTGGAGGAGTTCTCTTACAAGGAGATTGCGGAAACGCTCAAAATCCCCGTGGGAACAGTAATGTCCAGATTGAGTCGAGGAAGGAAGCTGCTGCGCCAGCAGTTGGCGGAAGTGGCCCGCTCGTATGGCATCAACCCGCGTACGAAGAAGGCCGGTGCGGCCGAGACGGCATGAACAACTTGAGTTTTGACTCCAAACGATGTGACCGCATACGTCAGCAGCTCGATTCGTATCTGAGCAATGAGCTTCTGGTAGAAACCGCCAGCGAGGTGGTAGGTCACCTGGAAAGCTGCGAAAGCTGCTCGCGCGATCTGGAGTCTCGTATGCGGCTCCGCGACGCGTTGCAGCGAGCAGTTGCCAACCGCCCGTCACCTGACTCCCTCCGTGCCGATGTCCTGCGCAAGCTCCGTGAGTTTCAGCCTCGATCTTTCGCCCGCGTAAGCCTAAAACGTTGGTGTCTTGGATTTGCATCTGTCGCAGTTGTTCTTGCTAGCCTATTCGCAGCGCAATGGTTCAACCTGCGCCGTGGAGAGCAGCTAATCGCCAGCATCCTGAAGCTTGGAGTAGCCGATCACCTGATTTGCGCTATTAAGGGCCACAACTATCCGGAGCTTGCCAATCCGCCAGACCAGATCCGCGAAAAGCTCGGCCCCCGGTATGCCCCTCTGCTTCAGGTCGTCCAGCAGCGGCTCCCGGGATTTGAAGTTTTAGAAGGACACGTCTGTTCAATTCCAGGCAGCGACCGCAAGTTCGTTCACTTCATCACCCGAGGCCAGGGCACGGTACTCTCTGTAATTCTCACCGAAAGAAACGGGGCCAGCCTCCCGGCGGGGAAATTCCTAGCGAGTGCCGAGTCGGCTGGACTCAGCATCTACGAAGATCACCTTAACGGGATGGAAATAGCTGGATTTGAATCCGGGCAATACTTCGCCTTCGTTGTCTCCGATCTCAGTCAACACGAAATCGTAGAGCTTGCACGTGGACTCGCGCCAGCCTTGAACGAGAAGCTTCATACGATTGCACTTCTGCTGACGCCAAATGCGAATGATTGGCTTGCTAAGAGCGTGAGTCTCCACATCCTGAGAGAAACTAACCAATGCAATAAAAAACGCCGTTGTGAAGTTCAGGAGCGACAACAAGATGGCTGAAGAATCGTTCAGCTCAACTATAATCGGTTTGTGCGGCGCGAAGGGCCAGAAGCGCCCCGTCGTCAGGAACTCCTAAATACACACCTGATAGCTAGAGCGATTCGTCATGAAATACGCGGCTCGGGCATCGACGCTCATCCTCGCAGGATTCTTGGCGATAACATCAACTTGTGTGTGTGCCGGTGGGCCAGGCGGGGGACACGGTGGATCCGGTGGCCATGGCTCAGGCGGACACGGTGGACATTCGTCGGGGGGATCTCCTTCAGGGCACTCTTCAGGTCATTCGATTGGGCACTCTTTCGCTCATATCTTTGGACATCACGGCCAAGGAGCTAGCCCGGCGGCGCTAACAGGAGCACCACCGGAGCACGGGAAAGTTACTTCGTCGCCGGAATCCGTCCCGCGGGTGTTAGACCGTCAGCCGCGGAATCGGTTCGTTTTCCGGCCTCCCATCGGTTTCTTCCCCCGGCGCAGAGCTTTTGGCTCTGGCGGATGCCCGTACGGATGGTTCGAGTATAATTTCCGTTTCGGCGACAATTGGAACTGTTCTAACGATGGCTTCTCCTTCAATTCATTTTTCTCTGGCCGGTTTTCCGGACCGCTTGCCTACGGCCCGGCATTTGGCGGCACAACATGGTTTGAAGGTGGGACGGCACCCGACTCAACGATCCAATCTCCAGGCGAACCAAGCCCGGCGGATCCGCTCGTAAATTCGAACGAGACGGACGAGGCACCGAACTCCAACAGCAACACCACGCCATCAGCAAATGGTATGAAAGCCGAGCGCCCGATCACTTTGTTGCAGTTGCGCGACGGATCCATGTACGGCCTCACTGACTATTGGGTTAGAGACGGGGAATTGCATTACACGACCACCTATGGAGGCCAAAACTCCCTGCCCTTCGAGCGCATTGATTTTGAGAAGACTATGCAGTTGAACGCGGGCCGCGGCCTGCCATTTGTGTTGCTGCCCCAATCAGTGCCGCGCTAGAGACGAATTCTGGCAAGCCGGATCCCATCCCCCGTTAAGGGTATTAGCCCCTAAAACGGTTTAGCAAACGGGTGATTGCGCGCTGGCTCGCTGGTAAACCGCTGAAAACTAAAGACGCCGTCCGGCTGGCTCTGGATGGTTTGGGCACGGTTGGCAGGTTATTGGGATAAATTGGGATAAAGGTTGTTAGGCTGCGGGTCAGAGGACCGAAATCCGGATGGCGGATAGCTACACAGCTGGCGTTCCAATCTTTCGGTTAACAGCCGAGGTGGTCAAAAATCTGAGTGCCGCGTCTGGTGTCGCTTACATGAAATCGGAAGCCATTCTGACCCTCTTAGCTGCACCCAATCCTGCACCCAAGAGGTATTTGCAAACAGCTCGCGACACTTGAAGTGCTTGAGTCTAAAGTTTGGCAGCAGCCAACACTTTTCCGGCCAGATCACGAGCGAGGTACTTTTGCAAGACAATCCGTGTCTCGGGATTGGCGGCCAGGTAACGGTCGAGCGGCTCAACCTCCCATCGCATGCACCGAACAGGCTCTACTACCACGGCATCTACATCGGCTGTGACGCCACTCAAGAGAAGCGCTGAGCCCACAATGTGGCCCGCGACGAACTCCCCGAAGACACGATCATTTCTCGTGACCCGCACTTTCCCGCGAACAATGACCGAGATTGCCTCAACACTTTTGCCACGCTCCAGCATTCGCTCACCAATTTCCACAGTTGTCCACGCTCCGATACTCAGAATCTGCAGGACTTTCCGAGACGGCAAATCCGGGAAGATGAGCCGGCGAATTTCCTCCTCTTCAGGCGTCAATTTAACGGGACGTCGCTCGACAAAAAGACGCCAAGACTGGAACGAATTGATGGCAGCAAAGACGCTACTCCAAATGATTGGCGCCCAAAGCGGTTCCGGCTGCAATATGAAATACGGTAGCGATATCAGCGAGGCCGCCACCGCAAACAACCTCAGCCAGAGAATGTCGCGAACGCTGTACGCTACCAACAGCAGGATGTTTGCGGCGTGCAGGAAATAGCTCGGGTTAAATAGACCCATGTTTGTAATCTCCCTCGGTGGCATGTCGGAACTTGTTCTGCTGGGGCTGGTGGAGAGGGCTGAGGCCGTACTACACGCTCAAGCTGAAGGCTTGTCAGAGACTAATCGTCGGCTGGAATCTAGAATACTGTCAATATATCAAGTTCTCTAGTACAAGCAAACCAATCAGGGATGGGAGGCACCGAACCGTGGGAATCAACCCAAACACGTAGCTCATGGCTCGATTGGGCACCGCCGGGACGAAGTGTAAGGCTCAAGAAACAGGTTGCCATCAGAGACCAAGCAGCACACCTGTACCACATCGAGGCCATTATGACGTGCTCTCCGTTGTCGCAGACAGGGAGCGTAATTCGGTGGCCAGGCTACCTGTTGTTAACACGCGTTATCACCAGCTATTCGGCAAGTGCCTGATTAACGCCGTAACCGGTAAAGTTGCATCCGCGAAAAGATAACTTATCGGGCCACAAATGCAATGAAGACCAATGCCAATACAAGGATCAGACTGGAGGTACGTTTCAGATTATGTGGTGCTTTTCTGCAAAATTTCGCTTGGCTAGATCGCCTATCAAAGTCAGCGCCACATAAGATCTCCCAAATCCACGCCCTCCGGCAGCTTTGACACCGATAAACACTCCATTGGCTCGACAAATGACGCTCTTGTTCGGGGTAACAGGCCCAAGCGTACTCGCATTTCTCTTTCCATCGCGTTCTTTAGGAAAACAAACGCCACACAAATAAGCAATCGCTCGCGCCCGCCCAGGCCTCGGAATAAGATGGTCGCGAGACGACCGTGCGGAAAATCGTTCATATCGACATGGACGCGTTTTATGCGTCCGTGGAGCAGCGGGATGATCCGCAACTCCGAGGCAAGCCCGTCATCGTGGCATGGCGCGGGAATCGCTCCGTAGTGTGCGCGGCTTCGTATGAAGCGCGAAGGTTCGGCGTGCGTTCGGCTATCCCGGCTGTTCGAGCCGAACGCCTTTGCCCTACTGCCGTGTTTCTCCCACCGGATTTCCCGCGCTATCGCGCTGTCTCGCGTCAGACGCACGAAATCTTCAAACGGCACACCGACTTGATTGAGCCGTTGTCCCTCGACGAAGCCTATCTCGACGTCTCCGAGAACAAAATGGGTTTGCCGACCGCGACACAAGTGGCACGTACGATTCGCGACCAAATCCGATCAGAACTGCGCTTGACCGCATCGGCAGGAGTAGCGCCGAACAAATTCCTCGCGAAGATTGCTTCGGACTGGAAAAAACCGGATGGACTCTTTGTCATACAACCGGAAGAAATAGATTCATTTTTGTTGCCCCTACCCGTGGGTCGTCTACCCGGAGTGGGCAAAGTCACGGAAGAAAAACTGAAGCAGCTTGAGGTACAAACGATTGCCGACCTGCGGCGAATGGATGCGCCGACGCTTGAAGGCCGCTTCGGTCGCTATGGTGTTCGTCTCTACGAGTTAGCTCGGGGAATCGACAACAGTGAGGTAGTCCCTGACAGGCCAACACAATCCATATCCGCCGAGGACACCTTCGAACACGATGTCTTGCTGTCCGAGATGGAGCCGATGATCCGAAAACTTGCGGAGCACACATGGGCTGCCTCGCGCAAGGAATCACGAATCGCGCGCACCGTTCTACTGAAACTGAAAACCAGCGAATTCAAGATTCTCACTCGCAGCCACACGCCGAGTTCTCCACCTGCTTCTTGCGAGGAGCTGACGAATATCGCCGTATCGCTGCTACAACGTGTCGGCCTCCGACCGCACCAGCGATTTCGACTGGTTGGCGTCGGCCTGAGCAACTTTTGCGACCCTGAAGATGGGCCCGCTCAGTCGGCTCTTTTTACCTAACCTGGCGCACAACGCTGTGTGGAATCTCCTAAGAAGACTAGATTCGCTCTTACATGGTTCGAGCGGCTCGACCAGTCGCCCGTCGGTGATCAGGCCTCGACCCGAGCGCTCACGGCGGCAGTCCTGTTCCCAAGCGATTTGCCGAGCATCTTGGCTGTAAACGTCCGTTTCACGGAAGCGGGCACCAACGCGTTCATGATGCGGTTCATCCGGCCCGGAAGGATCCTGGACCGGTTTTCCCGCAGCGCGCTAAGGCCCTCGGATACGCACTGCTCCACACTCATCGGCTTCATCGGCATGGTCCGCGGGTCGAACCCAAGCTTGGCCAGCACCGGCGTGTTTGTCAGCGGGGGCTGCACGACGGTAACGTAGACGCCCCGAGGCTTGAACTCGTAGTGGAGCGCTTCCCCGAGACTGTGAATATACGCCTTGGCGCCACCGTCATTCGCCAGGAACGGAACCCCAATCCTGGACCGTGCACTGTTTTTCAACGTTAAGAGATATAAAGATCCGCAAGCTAAGGAAAAGGCATGGACGAAGGACACAAACGGCGCTCGCGACCCGGCCAACAAGGATCAAACTCAAGTCCTCAGCGGTATTGGCGACGAAGCCTATCTCGTCGGCCGCACCAACGACGGAAAGCTAGCGGAAAACGCGGCCATAGACGTACGCAAAAGCGCCGCTATCTTCTCGATTGCGATCATGCTGCCACCCGGGCACGAACCCGTGACTCCTTCGGCGGACGCCCTGATTGCGACGGCCAAGAAAATTGCCGATCAGCTGTAGCACCGTAAATTGTGAAAATACTTGCCGCCCATTCTGTCAGGAGACCAGCGATGCTTCAGGCGGGAGTACTTTGCAACCTGTAATTCTTACCTGCATTGCAGGCCAAACGAACTGAAAGACGGTCCTCTATTCGCTGGAAGTTGTTGTATTTTGTATGGGTGGTAGGTTGACACTGTGGAGATCCGGCGCTATCAGCCACGAACCGGCATCTTTTGCATTTTGCAAATGACGGGAGATGCGTTAGGTAGGGCCTGTATGGGCTTTACAGATCCCCGAGTTCAAGTGGCACGTCAGCGTTTTTCCAAGCCGCTGCAAATTCTCGTCGAACCTCCTCCACGTTGGCAGTCTTATTCTGGGCTTCCAGGCTCTTCAAAAGGCCAAAAAGCGAGCGTGGATTTCGTGGGTACTGTTCCAGATCGGCACGAAACACTGCTTCTGCTCGGTCCGCTTGGCCGTTCAGCAGCAATGCGGCTCCCAGAGACTCGCGGACTGGATAAAACCATTCGGGCGGCTCGCCATAGTACAGCCTATCTTGGACTTCTACTGCCTTCTCCCAATAGCTGCTCGCCTGCGTATGGTCGCCCTTCGCCGCAGCAATCCGAGCGTCCAGGATATTCTCCGCGAGATCAAGAAAGCTTTGAGCCTTGTTGAAATAGAAGCTGAACTCCACATCGGCAGGTGTTTCCTTGCGCGCTGTAGCAAGAATCTGCCGTTCCGTTTCTGCATTGGCAATTTTGCCCTTCGCGGCAAATGCGGAGCCGCGTGCGAAATGCCAGAATGCATTGGTCATAGCCATGCCAGGGTTCGGTGCCTGTAGCGTAAGGACGTCATTCCAACGATGGAAGCGAACGAGCATGAAGATCGAGTAGGGCACATAGGTCTCCGCCATAGGCATGTCGTGGAGCATCGGAGCGGCGTGCGCAGCCACTTCGTCGGCGGCTTGTTTAGCGTGCGCGAAATCGCCGGCCATGCTGTAGCTGGCCGCGAGGAAGTGAAGATTGTGACAGTAATACATCATGTCGTACATGCTGCCCGAGGTGTTGCTCTCCCGGAAATAGGCGCGGTCAGCGTCGGCCGCCAGCGCATTGCTACGGGCCGCTGCAGCGTAATCTCCCACACGCATATAGGTGTGCGCGGGCATGTGCACCAGATGCCCGGCACCGGGGGCGAGCGTTTCCAAACGCTTTGCGCTGGCTAAGGCCCACCGGGGATGGGGGGACGATTCGGTGGCATGTATGTAATAGTGATTCGCGCCAAGGTGATTCGGATCGCGACGCAAGACCGATTCCAACACCGCAATAATCTCCTCAGTGCTTTCGGTCGGACGACCGTCTAGGGTCCATTGTTTCCAAGGATGGAGATCCATGAGGCTCTCCGCATAGAGAGTGGCCGCATCGAGATCGTCCGGGTAATGCTTATGCAGTTCTCGCATCGCATTGGCGTACTGCGCATCAAGCTTCCTCAAGTCGACCTTTGGGTCAGACGAATAGCGCTTTGACAAAGCCTGAATATAGGCACGCTCCCTCTCCGTCGCGCTCGGCGCAAGTAACAACGCCTTCTGCACGGCCTCATAAGCACCCTTCTCGTGCGGCGGATCAACATCAAGATTGATGCATGGACCTAACGCTAATGCGACGCCCCAAAACGCCATCGCTGACTCCGCGTCCAGCTCGGATGCCCGCCGGAAGGATCGTGCGGCTTCCTCGTGGTTGAAAGCGAAAACCAGTGCGAGTCCCTGATCGAAAAATCGCTGCGCCTCAGGGTTTCTCGTGGAGATTGGGTGGTGAAGTTGGCCCAGCCCCGGCAGTAGGACTGGGGGCTTAGACTGAGCAAACAACGAGCAGATACCAGCAGCAAGGAACGCAAAGAACGGTACGAGAAGTCTCATGCGGATTCTCAGGGGTTCAGGCAGATTGCCGCCGACGGCGAGCAGCGGTGACTCTCCTAGGGCCCAGTTTGTTTCCGACTGCGATCATCATTTGTTCACCTTTGCATCCCAGTTCAGAACGACGGACATGGGTGCAGTCTCTGCCCGCCGTACCTTCGTGTTGATCAGAAATTCTTTCCCGTCCCGGCGAACGTCATATACGAACACGTCATTTAGTGACACCTGCTCCCGCGGATTGGCTTGGAAAAGAGCGATGGGAGTACCGGAATCGAACTTGGCACCGGGCGTCACCGGCGCGACCATCATCTTATTATCCGAAGACAGATAGAAGAGCTCTTTCCCGTCACCTCGCCAGCGAGGCTGCTCTCCTCCCCCGGTCGAGACTTGCCATTTGCCCTGTGGATGCGGAAAAGAGGTGACGTAGATCTCCCACTTGCCGCTTTCATTCGAGGCATACGCGACCCATTTCCCGTCGGGTGAAAATTGGCCATTCCTCAGAACCGACGCGGCTTTCAAGTACAGCCTGCTCGTCAGGTCTGGCACCGTCACAACCCATAAGTCCGGGCCGCGGGTGTAAAGAATGTATTTTCCGTCTCTCGACCAGTCATTTGGATACTTGTTGAAGTCATCGTGCACGACGCTCTTTTCTTCTTCCGTGCCATCGGCGTTTTTCATGTACAGGTCGATATTGGATTGATGATTCGAAGTAAACACCACTCGCTTGGCATCTGGGCTCCAAACAGGGACTCTGTCAACTGCGAGATCGAACGTGAGCCGTTTGGCACTGCCGCGCACCAAGTCATAAGTCCACATGTCGGTGTTCTGGGTTGCGATGTCCGTCAAACTTACAGACACAGATTTTCCATTTGGAGCCAAAGAGATATTTCCGTACACTCCGGGCTGGCCCACTGCACCCACTACACGCCCGTTACGGTCGAACCACGTGGGCTGCGAGATGGCTGCACCGCTGCCAACTTGAGCCAGCAGCACGTCATTATTGGAAGCAGCAAACACGGCCCTTTTCACACTTGAGAGATATTGAATGTCCGTCAGCAGGGCGTTTGGCTCTCCTGTCACGACGAAGTGCTTCAAGTCGAATCGCTGAGCAAGCAATGCCTTGTCCCGGTAAAACACCAGGTAGCCCGGTTCAGCATAGGCCGCATTGGCACTAGATTTCAGGACCAAGTGCTTTTCATTCGAATCTAGCGAACCCACCAGAATGGCATCTGCATCATTTCGGCCAGAAAAATTCGCCGCCATATAGATGTAATGTTTTCCATCAGGCAGAAACATGGGCCAGCGATGGCTGTCTTCCCCGCGAGCCTTATCCGGTTGACTAATCGACTTGGTTGTTTCGCCCGAAGCTGAAACTCGATACAGGCCTCCTCCCTGCCGCCCGTCAGGTGTGAAAACGATCACGCCGTCCTTGTTCCACGTGCCTCCACGGCCCGAGGGTGCGTCGCAAATTATCTGCACCGGACCACCTGACACCTCAACCTTCTTTAGTTTCCCATCCGCGAAGAACGCTACCGTGCGCCCGTCCGCCGACCAGAACGGATAGCTAGCACCCTCGGTATTTGCGAGGCTCCTTGCCCCTTGCACGCCGACCTCGTAAATCCAGAGTGCATTCTTTTGCGCGGACTCCAAAAATGCAACTACGGCAACGGTGTGGCCGTTAGGGGCGACGGCGATGTCCTTCACAGGGAACGATAGCGAAGGAGGAAAATACATCGCCTCTCGTTGTGATTTTGAGCTTCTCCACCAAATGGTGACAAGCAGCAGCGCAATTACCGATACAACTACGATGACCCAGGCTGTTCTTTCTCTGAATCCTGTCGTCGAGCGCGCAAGTGCCGTATCACCCGTTTGCGTCCCACCTTCGCCGATCCATTTCAGCTCGCTCGCTAAATCACTTGCGCTCTGCCACCGATCGTCCGGTGCTTTTGCGAGACATTTTCGGATGACGTGATCGAGCGCCAGTGGTGTCATCGGCTTCACGGCGGTGATCGGCGAGGGCTCTTTTTCCAAAATCGCCGAGGCCACACTGAGCTGGCTCTTGCCCTCAAATGCCCGCTGCCCAGTCACCATCTCATACAGCACCGCGCCCAACGAAAACATATCGCTGCGCCCGTCGAGCTCTTTTCCTTCCACTTGTTCCGGCGACATGTACTGAAATGTGCCGACGATCGTTCCTTCCTCAGTCATCGCCGCTCTCGGCGTCTCCGCCGTCAGCGTCATCCCACTCGCCAAGGGGCTTACCGGTTTCGCTAATCCGAAATCCAGCAGCTTCGCCCCAATCGCGGTCAGCATGAGGTTCCCGGGCTTGAGATCGCGATGGACGATGCCGCTGCGATGCGCCTTATCGAGCGCGTCAGCAATTTGCGCACCGTATTTCAGAACCTGTTCGAAGGGCAGCGGCCCTTTCTCCAGTCGCTTCGCTAACGTCTCGCCTTCGACACACTCCATCACAAGGTAGTCGGTTCCATCTTGATTGCCTACGTCGTAGAGCACGCAGATGTGGGGATGATTGAGGCTGGAGATGGTTTTGGCTTCGCGCTCGAAGCGCTGTTTGCGAACGGGATCCGCGGAGAACTGCGCGGGGAGAATCTTGATGGCGACGGTGCGGTCCAACCGCGTATCCTTGGCGCGGTACACCTCTCCCATCCCGCCCGCGCCGAGCGGGGCGCCGACCTCATAGGGACCAAGCTTTGTACCCGGAGCGAGAGGCATTAGTGGCGCGATTATAGCTCAGGAGAAGTTCCCTAGTAGCAGCGCTGGGTCCGAAAGTGGCCGCAGAACGCACGAGAGA
>Ga0210405_10000694_pt1 | contig 42859 bp, 36 predicted proteins | sample IncBWH11MmetaG_FD_155492 | JGI IMG/M metagenome (GOLD analysis project Ga0210405, IMG submission 155492) | Forest soil microbial communities from Barre Woods Harvard Forest LTER site, Petersham, Massachusetts, United States - Inc-BW-H-11-M | ecosystem: Environmental > Terrestrial > Soil >... | reverse complement strand
GCCAGAAACCGCTCGATGTGCGGAGAATGGCATAACGCACGTCCGCGACCCGCGAGACAACACGCTTCAGGGGCAAACCGTTTGCGCACGCGTCCATTCTCTGCTCCAGGACTAAAACCTACGCCATGCTAGCATCAAATTTAGTCCTTTAGAGCCGCAAGGAAAGCATTCGAGCGGCCCTTTACCCAGGAGGGCGGGACATGATTGAACCTGCTGAAGAGCAAGATTACGTGTCACGGCCCGAGCGGCGCACACCCGAGCAATTCGAATACATCAAGATGCGCATCGACGGCAGCGTCGCGCGCATGACGCTCAATCGTCCCGAACACAATCTCCTCAATGAAGCGTTTCTGCGCGAGATCTCGGACGGAATCGTCTTCGCAGGCCAGAGCCCTGAAGTGAAACTTGTCGTCCTCGATTCCGCCTGCAAAGTTTTCTGCGGTGGCATCGACATCGGCGAATATACGTCCGAGCGCGTTTTTCAAATGCTCGACTCCTTTCATGCCGCCTTCTCCGGCATGCTGGAAGTGGGCAAGCCCGTGATTTGCGTGGTAAATGGCCCTGCGATCGGCGGTGGCGCAGAACTTGCCGCTTTCGGCGATCTCGTGATTGCCACACCCAAAGCGCGTTTCGCACAGCCGGAAATTTCCATTGGCGTCTTCCCGCCGCTGGCTTCGACGATCCTTCCTTTTCTCGTCGGACCGAAAAGAGCGCTCGAAATTATCTTGACCGGAGAAGCCATGAGCGCGGACCGCGCTCTGGAAATGGGTCTGGTAAACCGCCTCGTTCCCGAAGCCAAGCTCGAGCAGACCGTGAATGAATTGATCGAGCGCATCACGGCGCACTCGGGTCCCGTGCTCACCATGGCCAAAAAAGCGATTCTCGGCGGTATGGGCCTCTCGTTGCGCGATGGCCTGAAAAATTCCATGAATATTTTCCTCAACGAACTCTATCGCCTTGAGGATTCTCAAGAGGGGCTCCGTGCGCTGGTCGAAAAGCGCAAACCGAATTGGAAAAATCGCTGAAGTTGCTTGACCGGGACGATTACGCAATGCACAGCTTATGCCAAACGTTGACACTCCCAGACCCTCGGCATACACTGAGCTTCCAATTTGCAGGCAAGGGAAGTGGGGAAGGCCGTGAGAATCGGCCGCGGTCCCGCCACTGTAAGCGGCTGAAATGAGCTGCAAGCCAGGCTACCCTCCCGCGCCGCAGAAGCCAGCGCTTTTCGCGAGAAGAAGCGCCGCCAAGAAGCCCCCAGGTGTCTCGCGGGGCTTTTTTGTTGAGTAAGGGATTTGCTCTCGCCCGCGGGGATTTGTGTCGATACAGAAAGACGCACGAAAAAATATTGGGTCTTCAACCGCGGTCGTCGCGCTTTTGCTCTGGGCGGCATTTTGGTGTCCGACATCGCGCGCGCAAACGCCGCCTGCGAGCCCTTCTCCAACACCGGTCTACAAAGAGGTCGTGGATGAAGTAGGCCGCACAGTTCGAATCCCGCAACCCGTCCAGCGTATCGTCTCTCTTGCGCCGAGTCTTACAGAAACCATCTATGCACTTGGCTTGCAGGATCGCCTCGTCGGAGATACCGATTACTGCGATTTTCCCCCCGATGCTCAGAAGAAAACCAAAGTGGGCGGCGCGATCAATCCGAGTCTTGAGCAGGTCGTGGCCTTGCGTCCCGATCTCGTTCTCGTCACCAAAGGCTTGAACCTCATCGAGACCGTCAACGCTCTCGACAATCTGGGCATCTCTTCCTACGGCACCGATCCCCACACCGTGCAGGAAATCATCTCCTCGACCGAGCGGCTCGCCGAGGTGCTGGGCGTTCCGGAAGCAGGCGCGACGCTAGGCGCCGACCTCGAACGCCATCTCGCCGAGCTTCAGCAGCGTCTGAACGGGTTGCCTCCGCGCCGGGTCCTCTTCATCGTTTGGTCCGATCCGCTGATCTCTGTGGGCAAGGGAACCTTTATTGCCGACGCGATGCGTCTGGCGGGGGCTACCTCCATTGTCGACTCCGCGCAAGACTGGCCTCATATGAGTCTGGAAGAAGTTGTCCGTTTGCAGCCGGAGTTTCTCGTTTTTGCTGCGTCACACTCCGACAGCGCACAAAATGATTTTGATGTACTCGCCGAGCGTCCCGGATGGCGCGGTCTCGATGCTGTCCGCAACCGCCGCTTCGCCGTCATCAGCGATGCCGTGAACAGGACTGCGCCGCGAATCGTTTCCGCCATCGAGGATCTCGCGCGGCAGTTGCATCCCGAAGCTTTTGCGGCGCATCCCGATGACGAAAAGGAAAAGAAAATTCCGCCACCTGCTCAGCCACAACTCTCACTTCGTGTATTGGATTCATCCAACGGAATTCCCCCACACTTGGAGGTCTGCGCTTGCGCCCTTTGACGCTTAGCCGCTTGCTCACGCAATGCGCGATTTTGGCCGCCGTCCTTTTCGTCGTGGTGGTGATCGCGCTGAAGCTCGGCGCGGTGCCCATCTCGCTCTATGGCTTGGGCCATGATCTGCTCCGCGTTCTCTTTCGCCAAGGCAGCCAGCTCTCCAGCGAATATCAGCTGATCATTTTTGATATTCGGTTGCCGCGCATTCTGCTCGGAATTTTTGTTGGCGCATCGCTTTCCGTTGCCGGCGCCAGTTTTCAAGCATTGCTGCGCAATCCTCTGGCTGACCCCTACGTTCTCGGCGTCTCGAGCGGCGCGGCGGTCGGCGCCATCATCGCGCTGATCATCGAGCCTCATCTTGCTCTTGCCCCCGCTGTTGCTGCGCTCTTGACGCCGGTCGGCGCCTTTCTTGGCGCTGCGCTCACGATCACCGCAGTCTATTTTCTCGGCCTTCGCGAAGGTCAAATTGACAGCGGCACTCTGCTCCTCGCCGGCATTATTACGGCTTCCTTTCTACAAGCGATCATCATGTTCTTCATGTCCACGCTGAGCGGCGGCAACTATCGCGGCATGGCCTTCTGGATGATGGGCGAACTCTCCACTCCTCCGCAGCGGATTGTGAGCCTTATCCTCCGCTTCGGGTTCTTTCTCGCCGCCGCAGCTATTTACACCACGGCGTCAGACCTGAATTTGCTCCTCGCTGGCGAAAAAGAAGCGATGCACCTCGGCGTGGATGTCCGCCGCGTTCGGCTAGTCGTTTACATTGCTGCTTCTTTGTTAACCGGGCTGGCCGTCTCCGTCAGCGGCGCTATCGGCTACGTCGGCCTGCTGGTGCCTCACGTCATGCGCCTCCTCTTCGGCTCTGATCACCGGATCCTGTTGCCGACCGCCGCTTTCGGTGGCGCCATCGCTGTAGTCCTCGCAGATACTCTCGCGCGCACCGTCGTTTCTCCAGCAGAACTTCCCGTTGGCGCCATGACCGCCATCGCTGGCGCACCACTTTTTCTTTACTTGATGCGCAGGAGGCTGGCGTGAGCAGTTACGCCCGCACCTCCGCCTTGCGTCCTTCGGGAGACGCCGGCGACTTCAACTCTGACATCCGCCTCAGCGTCGAGCAGGTCAGCTACGCGTACTCTGCGAATCCAACACAAGCGCCTCTGTTCACTCTCGAAGCGACAAGCTTTCAAGCGCGCCCCGGCGAAATCGTTGCGATCGTGGGCCCAAACGCCTGCGGCAAATCCACGCTGTTAAAACTTATTGCCGGTGCGCTGGAACCGCTTTCCGGCCGCGTGCTCCTGAACGGCTTCGTCACGCACACACTTCCGCACCGCACCCGCGGCCAGCGCATCGCTATGGTCCAGCAAGAAAGCCCTCTGCTTTTCCCTTCGCGCGCCTGGGAATTTGTTCTGCAAGGAAGGCATCCCTATAACCGTGTTCTGCGATTCGAAACCGAAGAAGACGTTCTCATTGCGCGCAACGCGCTCGCGCAAGTCGGCGCGGAACATCTCAGTGACCGCTTGATGGATCAAATCTCCGGCGGCGAAAAGCAACGCGTCATTTTGGCGCGCGCCCTCGCGCAGCAACCTCTGCTTCTCCTATTGGATGAGCCCACGCTGCATCTCGATATTGGCGCGCAGGTCGATCTGCTCGAAACGCTGCGCAAGTTGGCCTCTGCCAACCGCTATACGGTCGTCGTCGTCACGCACGAACTGAATCTCGCCGGCCAATACGCCGACCAAGTCGCACTTTTTCAGAAGGGCAAATGTCTTCGCGTTGGACCACCCGCAACTGTCTTTCAGCGCGAATTGCTCGAACAGGTTTTTCAGACGCCACTCACCGTGGAGCTCGGCTCATCAGGCCGCCCGCGTGTGAATATGCCGCCTGCAAAATAAGTAGCCGTTACCTTGTTCACCCCAACGCTGCAGCCCAGGCTGCGGCACTTGAATAACGCATAGCGGGCCACGCGCCCCCCACAACCATCGCGGACTTCGTGCACGGGAAGACGGTGCGTTCCCCTGGCCAACGCTGGGGCTAAACGTGAAAAAGCCGTCGCCGCCGCGCGACTGTAAGGCGGAATAAGGTACTGCTGAGGCCACTGCGGCGCATCGCTCACTGCTCGCGAATCTCTCTCAGGGATCGCGCCAGAAAAAAAGGGCAGCGCTACGGGAAGGCCAAGCACTGGCCCCGTTGAAATAAAGCTAAACGGGGACGGAACTGCCGCCAAGCCAGGAGACCGGCGAAGTCTGCAGCCCGAGCGATCTTTTCCAAGCGCCAGGCCAACCTTCAACTCCCGCGCGAGAGGGAGCGGAGGAAAACATGACCGCAAACGCCCTACGAAGTGCACTTTTTCTTTTGTTTTTTCTGGCACCCAGCATTTCCGCACAAACACAGAACCAATCCTCGGATGCGCATCTGTCCGGAACCATTCTGGATTCCAGCGGCGCGGGCATTGGAGCGGTAAACGTCACCGCTCAACTGGAAGGCAATCTCACTGCGCAACTCTGGAAGGCAACCACGTCTACCGATGGCGCCTATAACCTGACAATTCCGCCCGGCCGCTATCATGTGACGTTCGGACGCGCCCCATTTGTTTCTCGCGAGCTCATTCTTGATTTCGCCACAAGCGAACAGCGCAAGCTGGACCAAACCCTCGATCTCGAGCGCCTCTCCTCCAGCGTCATCGTCACAGCGGAAGCGGAGCCAATACTCGCGGACCAAACCACCGCTCCCGTCTCGGTCATTACAAAGGAAGAGATCGACCAGCGCCAGTCCGTCGCGCTCACCGATGCTCTCCAGTTTTCAACCGGCATCGCCATCGGCCGCACCGGGCCTGAGGGTGGATCCGCTTCCGTTTTTCTCAACGGCGGCAATTCCAATTTCACCAAAGTGCTCGTGGATGGCGTGCCCATCAATCCCCCCGGAAGCGCTGTGGATTTTTCCAATCTCACGCTCGACAACATCGACAAAGTAGAAATTGTGCGCGGCGCCGAAAGCGCCATCTACGGCACCGACGCCGTTTCCGGCGTCATCCAGCTTTTCACCCATCGCGGCTCCACGCGCATTCCGGAGTTCAGCATCTTTGGCGAGGGTGGCGATTTCTCCACGGGACGCGGCGGCGCTCAACTCAGCGGTTTGCTCGGCAAGTTCGACTATTCCGCGGCTGCGTCCTACATGGGGACCGATGGCCAGGGACCGAACGATGATTTTATAAATCGTACGCTCTCCGGAAATTTTGGCTACACCTTCAACGACAATAATCAGTTGCGCCTCACCATTCGCAATAACACCAGCGACGCCGGCATTCCAGGACAAACGGTCTTCACACCGCCGAGCCTCTATCAGCGTTACGGCCAGGAAATTTTCAGCACCGGCGCGCGCTGGAATTTTTCTACCGGCAAACACTGGCATCACGAGATCAGCGGCGGCGAATCCTACACTCGCCAGTCCAGCGACAATCCGCTGCAGAGTTTTTACGCAACCGACAATCCGTTCTGCCCCCAGACCAATCCCACTGCCGTCGCAACGCCTGAATTCTGCGATTTTGTCGGCAATAGTCTCTTTCAGTACAACCGCGCCAACGTGAGTGCACAAACAAGCTACTTGCTCTCGAATTTCGGCGTCACTGCCGGCTACCAGTACGAAGTCGAAAATGCCTCCCTTTCTTCGATTGATGTCCCTCACGCTCGCCGCAACAATCAAGGCGGATTCTTGGATTTCCGCTACGGGCCGCATCGCCGCATTTCTCTCAATTTCGGAGGGCGCGCCGAAGCCAATGCATATTTCGGCACGCGGGTTGTTCCACGCGTTGGCGGATCATTGGTTGCGCGCTACGGCAGTGGAATTTGGGGAGAAACGCTGTTTCGGGTTTTCTACGGCCAGGGCATCAAGGAGCCACGCTTCGACCAAATCTTTGGCGACAACTTCGGCGATTTTGGCAATCCCGCTCTCAAACCCGAGTCCAGCAAAACTTCGACGGCCGGAATCGAGCAGAAACTTTTCCACGATCGCGTCCGCATCTCGGCCGATTATTTTTACAGCTATTTCTACAACATTGTTAGCTTCGAGTTCTGCGTGCCTGATGCAACCAATCCCTCGGGAAACTCATGCGGCGTCACGCTTCCTGGGAATCCGACTAGTTTTGGCTATTACTTCAACACGGACCTCGCCCTTGCACGCGGTCTCAACCTCACCGGCGAAACCCGCTTTACTCGCTGGCTGAACCTGGCTGGAAATTACACTTACGACGACAGCCGCGTGATCCGATCCCCCAATTCGTCGGATCCGTCTGAAATTGCGGGAAACCATCTCTTGCGCCGTCCCGTGAATTCCGGCTCGCTCACCTTGAACGCCACCTATCGCCGTTTCGGCATGACGGTTAGCGGCTATTTCACCGGTGTACGCACCGACAGCGATTTTCTGAGCATGAGGTTTGGAACTACCTGCATTGGTCCCTGTCTCAGCAGCAATCCCGGCTACGCGCTATTCAACATCGCCACTCACTACGATGTCGGCCACGGCGTAACATTCTATGCCCGCGCGCAAAATCTATTCGACAAGCAATACCAGGATGCCTTGGGCTACCGGGCTCTTGGCCGCAATGTCCAGGCCGGCGTGCGCTACACGTTCAAAGGTAAGGACTAATGCCCGCTCCCGATCCCATCCTCTTCTGCTGGAGCGGCGGCAAAGACAGCGCCTTAGCTCTGCACGCGCTTCTCCAGCAAACCGATGTCCACATCGCCGCGCTCCTAACCACCGTCACCGAAAGCTACGAGCGCATCAGCATGCACGGCGTCCGCCGCGAACTCCTCGAGCGGCAAGCCCAATCCATCGGCTTGCCGCTTCACGAAGTTCGCATCCCGCCGCAATGCGTCAATCCCATCTACGAATCCCGCATGGAAGAAGCGCTTCGCATTCACCTCGAAAATGGCGTCCGAAAGGTCGCCTTCGGAGATATCTTTCTGGAAGACCTCCGCGCCTATCGCGAGAAGAACCTGGCCCGCATTGGCATGACAGCTATCTTCCCGATCTGGAAGCGTGACACACGCGAACTCATCCGCGCATTTCACGCCAATCGATTTCGCGCCATCGCCGTCTGCATCGACAGTAAAGTCCTCGATCCCAGCTTCGCCGGTCGCGAGCTCGATGACTCTTTCTTCCGCGATCTACCTCCATACGCCGACCCCTGCGGTGAAAACGGTGAGTTCCACACCTTTGTCTTCGATGGCCCCATTTTCAACTCTCCCATTCCCGTCCGCACCGGGGAAATCGTCAATCGGGATGGTTTTATTTTTTGCGACTTAATGTCTCAATTGGAGGAAGCAACTCAATGAATACGCAAATCTCTCAAAAAGAATGTCTGCTCTATCGCACGCTGCTCGCTCTCGCCATAATCGCCCTGGCCGCCGCCCTGCGCATCGCCCCGCATCCCTGGAACTTCACGCCCGTTGGCGCGATGGCCCTGTTCTCCGGCGCCATAATTCGTGACCGCCGTCTCGCCTTCCTTGTTCCTCTACTCGCGCTCTTCGCCGGCGACATTTTCATTGGCTTCCACAAACTCATGCCCGTCGTCTACGCCAGCTTTCTAGTCAGTGTAGCCATCGGCTTCTGGCTGCGCGACCGCCGTACCGTCGGACGCATCTGTGCCGCCACGCTTCTCGGAGCCGTCCAATTTTTCCTCATCACTAATTTTGCTGTGTGGACGTTCGGCCTTTCCTATCCGCGCAACACCGCAGGTCTCGTCGCCTGCTACGCCGCCGGAATCCCCTTCTTCTGGAACACCCTGGCCGGAGACGCCGCCTACGCCGTCCTCTTTTTCGGCAGCTTCGCACTAGCGGAGCGCCTCTTCCCTGCCTTCCGCGAACCCGCAACCGCCGTCAACCCGGCGCACCACTAAACTCCGACTCACATGTAGGGGCACGATTCCTTGCCCTGAGCTTCGAAGGCATCGTGCCCTTCGTAGAGTCAGCGACCAAGCACCCGACCCAGAGTCTCTTATGCCCACCACCAATCAACCAAGAGTCGGCGTAGGCGTCCTTCTAGTCGATGAATTCGGCCGCCTCCTCCTAACGCTCCGCCGCCGCCCTCCCGAAGCCGGCTGCTGGAGCATCGTCGGCGGCAAACTCGACTTTCTCGAAACCCTCGAGCAATGCGCCGCCCGCGAAGCCCTGGAAGAAGCCGGTGTTGCCATCTGCATCGACTCTCTCCTCTGCGTCACCGACCACCTCGTCCCCGCCGAAGACCAGCACTGGGTCTCCCCCGCTTATTTGGCCCGGGTATCGAGCCGCGGCACTTACAACTGCGAACCCGACAAAGCCCAAGATGTCCGCTGGTTCCCAATCGACGCACTTCTCCCTAACCTAACCATCACCGCCTACAAACGCCGCTAACCACCCGGCCAGACTCCCCTGTAGGGGCGGGGCTTGCCCCGCCCTCTGTTGCGTCCGCTCCGAGTGCCCGAATTCAGATTTTCCTCTTGACAAAATATGTCCACGAGCGTATAGTACCTGTCAGGTAATATTGCAGCTAGTTCCCGTAGCGCCAGCATCCTTGCTGGCGTTTTCGCTTTCTGGACGCACCCTTCTTTCCCGGTAAGCTATTTAGACTCAACAGTTGCAAAACTGCATCAAAACAAAGCACTTCATCTACCTTTAGCATGAGTCCTTACGCAAAACCCCCAGGGGATTCCCGCCTGCCGTCGAGCGCCAGGCCAGTCCGCTCGGCACCCCTGCGCACACGCAGGAAAACCCGTAACCCTAATCTACTCATACGTTTACTTCATAACTTCCGTACACCCCAGGGGGTAGGGGTATGCACGCCCCTCGAATGAGCCGGAGCGCCTATAGCAAATTTGAGCGAGAGAATCCCATGGTCAAGGCAAGCAAGGCACGCAGCGGGAGCAACAAACCAACAGGCAAAGCCGCCCGCAGGTCCATGCAAAATTCGCGACAGGGGTTTTCCGATCCTCTACTTCCTCTACGTCCTTTACATCCTCAACTTCATTCCCCGCGCCGCGCTGATGCTATAATTCCGGCTTCGTCATGACGAAATCATCCTCAGAAGTGGCCGCCATCGCCCCCGAAGTCCTCGCGAAGTACGAGACCGTAATCGGCCTGGAAGTCCACGTCCAGCTTCTGACCAACACCAAGATTTTCTGTGCCTGCGCAAACCGCTTCGGCGATGCGCCCAACACCAACGTTTGCCCAGTCTGCCTCGGCCTGCCCGGCACTCTGCCGATCTTAAACAAGTACGCCGTCGAACTCGCCATGCGCGCCTCGCTCGCGCTGAATTGCACCGTTCACGAACATTCGCGCTTCGCCCGAAAGAATTATTTCTATCCCGATCTGCCCAAAGGCTATCAAATCTCGCAATATGAACTGCCGCTTGCTACGAATGGTTGGATCGAGATCGATCACGAGGGCGGGAAGAAACGCATAGGCATTACGCGGCTTCACCTGGAAGAAGACGCCGCCAAAAATTTGCACGAAGGCTTCTCCGAATCCGCTACCAAGGCTTACATCGACTACAACCGCTGCGGCACGCCCCTCAGCGAAATCGTTTCCGAGCCGGACATGCGCGCCCCAGAAGAGGCCTACGCTTATCTCACAACGCTTCGCCAGATCATGCTTTATACCGGCATCAGCGACTGCAACATGGAAGAAGGCTCGCTCCGCTGCGACGCGAACGTCAGTGTGCGCCCGCGCGGCGCGAAAGAATTTGGCACCAAAGTCGAAGTAAAAAATCTCAACTCGTTCCGCTTTCTGCAAAAAGCCATCGAGTATGAAGTCGAGCGCCACATCGGCGTCCTCGAATCCGGCGGCCGCATCGCGCAAGAAACGCGCCTCTGGAACCAGGACGAATCTCGCACCGTCTCCATGCGCTCGAAAGAAAAAGCCCACGACTACCGCTATTTCCCCGAGCCGGATCTGCTTCCGGTTCACGTGAGCGGCGCTTGGCGCGAAGACGTTCTTCGCTCGTTGCCCGAACTCCCAGAAGCCAAGCGTGCTCGCTTTATCGCCGTTCACGGCTTGACGCCGTACGACGCAGGCGTGCTAACAGCCGCGCAGTCGCTCGCCGATTATTTTGAGTCCGCAACAAAAGCTGGCGCCCCAGCCAAGACCGCCTCCAACTGGATCCAGACCGAACTCCTGCGCCGCCTCAACGATTCCGGAAAAGAAATCGAGGCAAGCCCAATCTCTCCGGCCGCCCTCGCCGAACTCTTGAAGCTCGTCGAGTCCGGCAAGATCACCGCCGCCGTCGGCAAAAAAGTTTTCGCCACCATGTTCGACAGCGGCCGATCTCCAGCCGATATCGTTGCCGCCGAAGGCCTCGGTTCTCAGGTCGACGAATCCGCCATCGAGCAAGCCGCGCGCGAAGTCATCGAAAAAAATCCTGACAATGTCGCCAAATTTAAATCTGGCAACGAAGGCGTCTTCAAGTTTTTCGTCGGCCAGGTCATGCGCGCCACGCGCGGCCAAGCCAACCCTCAGGCCGTCAACGACATCGTGCGAAAGCTTCTCTCGTGAGGCGCGCCGAGCGTACACGCATTTGTAGTGGCCGGGCTTTAGCCCGGCGTTTTTTCTTTCAGAATTTATGCATCGAAGCCGCGCGAATCTCAATTGCGGCGAACGACTGAGGGGAACATGCTGAAAACAGGCGACAAGGCCCCCGCATTTCGCTTAAAAAACGACGCCGGCAGCGACGTCTCACTCTCCAACTTTCTCGGCAGACGCGTCGTGCTGTTCCTCTATCCAAAAGCCAACACTTCTGGCTGAACCATCGAAGCGTCCGAGTTTCGCGACGCAAAAAAGGAATTCGACAAGCTGGGAGTAGTCATCCTCGGCATGAGCGGCGACTCCGTCAAAGCGCAAGCCAGCTTCAAAGCCAAACAAAAATTGAACTTCGATCTCCTAAGCGATCCCGATCTAAAAACGATCGAAGCCTACGGCTCGCGCCGGATGAAGAAATTTCTTGGCCGATCGTTTCTCGGCATCATCCGCAGCACCTTTCTCATTGGCGCGGACGGTAAACTCGAACACATCTGGGACAACGTCAAGGCGAAGGGCCACCCAGGCGAAGTCCTCGCTGAGGCCTCAAAAGAAAGATAAATTGTAGTATTGCGGTCAGAGATGAAAGACGAACTCTTCCGATCCCTGCGAAACAGGCTCGATCAGAAGATTATCGATCAAACGCGTTTTTCCCACGAATACGGCCAACAGCGAATAACACGGCCGCGCCACTCGCACCACCGGCTCAAATGTATCCGCGCTGACAATCTCCGCGTAATCCACCGAAGCAAGCGGCTCGGCCTCAATGATCCGCCGCATCACGGCTTGCAACTGCATCGCGTCGCGCACGCCTGAGGACAATTCGTTTCGTACAGCCACTAGTGCGCGGTGCAAAACCGTCGAGGCTTTACGTTCTTCCGCGTTCAAGTACGCGTTGCGGGAAGAAAGCGCCAGACCATCTGCCTCGCGCACAACCGGGCAGATCACGATTTCCGTATCGAGATTTAAATCTTGCACCATCTCTCTGATGATACGCACTTGCTGGGCATCTTTTCTTCCGAAATACGCAAAATGCGGCTGCACAATCTCAAATAATTTCAAAACCACGGTCGACACGCCGCGAAAATGTCCCGGCCGCGAACGTCCTTCCAGCCGCTCGCTGATGCCCTCGACATTTACGTATGTCCGAAATCCGTCCGGATAAACATCGGCCACGTCTGGGGCAAACAGGACATCGACTCCCACGTCACCAAGTGCTTTCGCGTCCTTCTCCAGGTCGCGCGGGTATTTCTTGTAATCCTCCGTGGGCCCAAACTGTTTCGGATTCACGAATACCGACGCAATCACGCGCGAGCATTCTCGCCGCGCCCGCGCGACCAACGCCGTGTGACCTTCATGCAGCGCGCCCATCGTAGGCACGAGCCCAATCACGCGGCCTTCAGCCCGCGCCCCGCGCGCGTACTCTTTCATCCAGGCAATCGTTCGGATTATTTCCACGGTAGCGCCGGCATCCTGCCGGCTCTTGGTTGTTCATTGAAGAAAAATATTTTACGGATCAAGCGCTCGCCGCCGTCGCGCGTTCCCGATAATAATGCATCAAGTCCGTCAGAATTGGCTGCGCCCCAAGCTGCCGCAGCAAAGTTGTAATCTGCCCGCGGTGGTACGTCCCATGATTCACCACATGCTGCATCGATTGCCACAAAGGGTTTTTGTAAACACCGAATTTCAACGTCTTGTATTCCATCACGCGAATCAAATCCTCTTGCGTCAATTTTCCAACAAACGTGAGCAGCCGCCGTTCCTGCTCCACCCACTTCGCGCGCAAACTGTCTACATCCGCGCACTCCAATACATCCGGCAACGAAGCCGGCGACCGCCCCTGAAATCGCTCCAGCCAAATCCATTCCGCTCCACAAATGTGAGCCAGCGTGTCGCGCACCGACCCAAAGCTCGAGCCCATCGGTTTCGTGAACTGCTCGCCAGTCAAATTCTCCGCGGCATCCAGCGATCGGTGATTCGCCCAGGCGTTGTAATCATAAAGCGAGCGCATCTCTTCCGGCGTCATCTCAACCTCCACCGCAAAACTCAAAGTGTAAGTGTAATTGTCATTCCGACCGCAGCGAGGAATCTGTTTTTCGATTTTCGATTTTCGTTTTTCGAATTTCGTTTTTTGATCTTCTACCAATCCCCGTCACTATTGACTGGCGCTTCTTTCTCTTCTTTCGCCGTCTGCGCCGCGTGATACGACTCTCCATCCGAAGGGAAAGTACCGCCGCGCACATCTTCGCAATACTCGCGCGCCGCCCTCGCAATGATCTGCCCGACATTCGCATATTGCCGCGCAAACTTCGGCGTCTTCCCAAACGTGAATCCTAGCAAGTCGTGTATCACCAGAATCTGCCCGTCGCAATCCGGTCCTGCTCCGATACCAATCGTCGGAATCCGCAACTCTCGCGTAATCTGCGCCGCAAGTTCTCTCGGCACGGCCTCGAGCACTACTGCGAACGCGCCAGCCGCTTCTACGGCTCGCGCGTCGCGTATCAACTGTTCCGCCGCATCCACCGTCTTGCCCTGCACGCGAAACCCGCCCAGCGCATTCACCGATTGGGGCGTCAATCCCACATGACCCATCACAGGGATTTCCGCTTCCGTCAGCCGTACAATCAGTTCCAGCCGCCGCTCGCCGCCTTCCACTTTCACCGCTTCCGCGCCGGCGTCTTTCACAAAACGCATTGCGTTGCGCACCGACTCCGCAATATCGCTGTGATAGCTGCCGTAGGGCATATCCGCCACCACCAGCGCACGCCGCGTGCCGCGTCGCACTGCACGGGCGTGATGCAGCATCTCTTCGATCGAAACCGGCAGCGTGCTCTCATACCCGAGCACGACCATGCCGAGAGAGTCGCCCACAAGCAACACATCCACGCCCGCTTCGTCCAAGAGACGCGCCGTCGGATAGTCGTACGCCGTCAAACAAGTAATTTTTTGCGAACTTGAATTGTATGGGGAAGCTGCACCGGAAGATTTCCGCTGCAGCAGATCGGGCACAGTGATCTTGCCATTGCCCGTGTTAGGAACAACGCTCATGCCGGCCTCCGGTGCCGCTCCCTAACCGCAGGATACAGCCCTGTACCTCACCTTTGCGCAGAATACCAAATTCTCCAGCTCTTGACCACACATATGGGCTTTTGTGGGTTGCTCAACTTGGCGCGGGCCAATGACCATATCCCAACACTTCGGCGCTCTACTTAAAATCCCGGCGGTCGCTCTCCCACAACATTAAACGCTTTCTCCAGCGCAAGCCCAGCTTGACCCACGATCCCTTCATCGAAGAGGCGACCGATGAGGGTCACGCCGTGCGGGACTCGGCGCGGCGGCGAAAACTTTGGCAGCGGACGGCTCGGGTCCGGCGCCCAATCGGTGCGCGCTTCGGAGACTTCGATGAATCCGGCACGCATCGTTAGCGAGGGATGGCCGGTGAAATTGGTGATAGTGAGCATCTCGTCGCGCAGCGAAGGCACCAGAAGTAAGTCTACTTGAGAAAACACGCGTGCCATTTCAACCGCTACCTTTCGACGCAGGCGGTCCGTTTGCACAAAGTCCACCGCCGACAAGAATCGCGATTGGCGGAAAATATTCGGCCATGCGTCATAGGTCTGCACTTTTAACTGGTCTATTTCATGATTCAGCGTGATTTCTTCGAAGGCTGCCGCGCCTTCTGCAAACAGTATCAAGTTCAGCGAATCGTATGGCCAATCTGGGATGCTTACCTCCACAGGAATCATCCCCACCTTCTTAACCGTTTCCAGCGCGGCGCGATCGACTTCCGTCGCGGGATTTTCTTTCATCCACGCGGGAAAATATCCGACGTGCAATCCTTTCACGCTTGCGGCCGCATCAAAATCGAGGTGGCTGTGCACGCTCGAAACGTCGCCCGCATCCGGCCCTGTAATCGCTTGCAGCACCAGAATAGCGTCTTCAACGCTGCGCGTCATCGGCCCCAGCTTGTCGAGCGACCAACAAAGCGTCATCGCACCTGTTCGCGCGACCCGGCCATACGTCGGACGCAATCCAGTAAGTCCGCAGCGCATGCTCGGCCCGACGATGCTCCCGCCCGTCTCGCTCCCAATCGCAAATCCTACGAGCCCTGCCGCCGTCGCCGCGCCCGGCCCCGCACTTGAGCCCGACGATCCCTCTTCCGGAAGCCACGGATTCATCGTCTGGCCGCCAAACCAAATATCGTTCAGCGCCAGCGCGCCCGAGCTCAGTTTTGCCACCAGCACTGCGCCCGCATCATGCAATCGCTTCACGACTGCCGCATCCTTCGATGGGATTCGATTGCGAAACGGCTCAGCTCCCCATGTCGTTGCGATCCCCGCCGTATCCAACAAATCTTTTGCTCCCCAAGGAATTCCATGCAGCGGCCCGCGATATTTGCCGGCGGCGATCTCCGCGTCGGCCTTTTTCGCCTGCGCCAGAGCCAACTCGTGGGTCAACGTAATCACACACCGCAGCTTCCCGTTAAATCTCGCCAACCGTTCCAAATAAATCTTTGTCAAACGTTCGGAAGTAATTTTCCGCGTTTCGATCCACTGGGAAAGTTTCCATACCGGCGCGAACGCGATGTCCTCATCCCAGCCCGGCAAAGCTCCCGCATCCTTCGAACTACGCACAAATCGTTCGCGCTCCGGTCCGCGCTTCATCCCTGGCAAAATCGGGTCCCACTGCGAGTACGGCGCTACCTCTGCTTCGATCGCTACTTTGTGCGGCCCCACGCGCCGCTCGTAGAGCGCGGCCATGTTGCCACGCCAGCTTCCGGCCACCATTTCGCGATGCGCCGTGCTCATTTCCACCTGCACCACTTTCTCTGCCTCGGCAAATGTGACCGGCGACACTTCCGGCCCCACAGCCGGCCCCGTTCCAAATGCCGGCGGCGTTCCGGCGGGCGGCTCGCCCGGTTTCTGTTGCTGCGCGCCCGCCACTGCCACTCCGACCAGTCCCAGCGAAGTTTCCGTCAAGAACTTCCGCCGCGTCTTCGTCATGTTTTCTCCGTCCCCATTTCAGCGAGCGACCCACCTGGAGCCTAGGCGTACCGATGTTCGCACAACCCCGAGTAAATCGTTTTTCTCGATTTTCTGCTGGCATCTTTGCCGCGTGCCTATTAGCATCACGCCGTCTTGCGGGAGGCTATCGTGAAAACATACCAGCAATTCTGGCTCAACAAAAAGAATCTCGGCAGCGCGCTGCTCTTTCTCTTGGCGCTGGCCCTCGTTCCCATTGCGCCTTCGCAAACATCCCCTTCCGCCGCTGCGCCCGACGAGGCCTCTGTTCACCAGCGCGCCGACGCATTGCTAAAACAAATGACGCTGGAAGAGAAGCTCGGTCAGCTGAATCAGCTGTTTGCTTTCGGTCCTCCGGGTTCTTTCGACGAGGCCGTTTCGAAAGGCCAGCTTGGGTCACTCCTCTTCGTTACAGATCCCGCCCAGATCAATCATTTCCAGCACCTCGCCGTTGAAAAATCTCGCCTCCACATTCCGCTTATCTTCGGCTTCGACGTCATTCACGGCTTCCGCACCATTTTCCCGGTACCGATCGCCATGGCCGCTTCTTGGGATCCTTCCGCCGCTATAAAAGCACAGACCATCGCCGCCAAGGAAGCGCGCGCCGTGGGAATCGACTGGGCCTTCGCACCCATGCTGGACATTGCGCGCGATCCGCGCTGGGGCCGCATGGTGGAAGGCGCAGGTGAAGATCCGTATCTCGGCTCCGCCATGGCGGCCGCGCAAGTACGAGGTTTTCAAGGCGACTACATCGGCTCCCCTGACCACATTCTAGCCTGCATGAAACATTTTGCCGGCTACGGTGCCGCCGTCGGCGGGCGAGATTACGACGAAGCCTACATTCCTGAAACTCTTCTCCACAACGTCTATCTCAAGCCGTTTCACGCCGCGGTGAAAGCCGGCATTGGCTCTGCGATGAGCGCCTATCTCGATTTGAACGATGTGCCTGCCACGGGCAATCGCTGGCTGCTTCATGATGTGCTGCGCGAGGACTGGAAATTCACCGGCTTCGTGGTCAGCGACGCCAACTCGGTCAAAAGCCTGCAAAATCACGGCTACGCGAAAGACGTTTACGAATCCGCGCTCTACGCGTTCAACGCTGGCGTCAATATGGAGATGGCCATCAATTTCACTGCCTACTGGAAGAGCTTGGCAACCGCCGTCGAGAAAAACCAAATCACAGTACAGCAAATCGAAGAAGCCGCCCGCCCTATCCTCGAAATGAAAATACGTCTCGGACTCTTCGAACATCCTTACGTCGACGAAGCCCGCTCCAAACAAGTGCTTGCTACACCCGAGCATCGCACCATTTCTCGCCAGGTTGCCGAACGCACGGCGGTGCTACTCCGCAACGAAGGCAGCCTTCTCCCACTCAAGAAAGATGGTTACAAAAAAATCGCCGTCATCGGCCCGCTGGCCGATTCGCAAGTAGACACGCTGGGCTCATGGGCTTTTCAATTCGATCTTCCTGAGACTGTCACGATTTTCGCTGGAGTCAAAAACGCGATCGGTTCGCACGCGGAAGTCAATTACGCTCAGGGAGTCCATGTTCAGCGGAAGTTCCCGTCCTTCTTCGACCAAATCATGCACATCCCGCCGGAGGTTCCGTGGACGGAAGCTCAATCTAAAGACGAATTCTCCAAAGCTATCCAACTGGCGATCTCCAGCGATGTCGCTCTGCTCGTGCTCGGCGAACAGCAAAAAATGAGCGGCGAAGCGGCTTCGCGCGAATCGCTCGATCTTCCTGGCGACGAAGAGCGGCTACTCGAAGCCGTCGCCGCGACGGGCAAGCCCATCGTCCTCGTTCTTTTGAACGGACGCCCGCTCGACATTAGATGGGCCTCCGCACACATCCCGGCCATTCTCGATGTTTGGTATCCGGGGACGCAGGGTGGCAACGCCGTCGCGAATCTTCTTTTCGGCGATGCCGTGCCGGGCGGCAAGCTTCCTTTCACGTGGCCGCGCGACGCCGGGCAGGTTCCCATCTATTACGCGCACAACACGACGCAAGCTCCGGAAAATCAAGGCAAGCGATACTGGGATGAGGAGAGCACGCCGCTCTATCCGTTCGGCTACGGTCTGAGCTATTCCAATTTTAAATTTTCAAATCTCAAGCTCAACCATGGCGAAATCAAGCCCGGTGAAACGATTGATGTCAGCGTCGACGTCGAAAACACTGGAGCTTCCTCAGCCGACGAAGTTGCCCAGCTTTACATTCATCAGCAGTCTGGCAGCACGTCGCGGCCTGTTCGCGAACTAAAAGGTTTCGAGCGCGTCACGCTCGGCGGGCACGAAAAAAAGACTGTTCATTTTACTCTTGGAAATGACGAACTGTCTTACTGGAGTACGGCGACAAAATCGTGGGTCGTGGAGCCAGCAACCTTCGACGTTTGGGTAGGCGCCGATTCAACCGCATCCCTCCACGCTAACTTCAACATCACGCATTAGGGCGCGAGGTCATTTAACGAGAATGAAAAAGCGCGCGATACGTTTTCTGCACCGCGCGCTTTTGCTTCTCGAATTGTGACGGGCGTTCTAGTTCGCCGGAACGTGCCGCACCGGCGTCGCCAACGATCCAGGCGCAGGCTCTGGAACCGGCTTGGGCATCTCCGCGTCCTTAAATCGCGGGACCATCGCGTCGGCCATCGCCAACGCGTAGACCGCCGAAGCAATTTCCACCGCGCCTTCTCTCACGTCCTCTTCATAGATTCGCTCGTACGTGTCCAGATTCGTGTGATGCGTAAACGAGCCGTAATCGAACGGGTCCTGCGCTAATCCAATCCCGGGTAGTCCAGCATTGTTAAACGAAGTGCTGTCCGTCCCGCCTGTTCTTCGGCTGTCCGAGGCAATCGCGCCCATGAATCCCCAATCATCAAACGGGGTCATGGCCTCGCGAACCATATCCGCTGCGGCTGGTGGCCCAAAGATGCCCGCGCCTCGCGGTTTTCCTGTTCCGGAATCGATATTGAAATAGGCATCCAATTTCGCAAACTCCGGCTTCGGGCTTTCAAAACTTCCAAAGTGTTGTTGGACGTACGCCAGTGAACCGAGCAACCCTTCTTCCTCGCCGCTCCACAATGCCACGCGAATCGTGCGACGCGGTTTTATGTGCAAGGCCGCCAAGATCCGGACGGCTTCGAGCATCATCGAGGAACCAATCCCGTTGTCGGTGGCACCGGTCGCGTCGTGCCACGAATCGTAGTGTCCGCCGAGCATCACGATTTCATCTTTCTTATCGGTGCCGGGAATTTCTCCGATGGCGTTGAATGCCGTCGTGCCTTCCGGGTACTCCTTGTTTTGAATATTGACGCGCATTGTCACGGCGGTCCCATCGATAATAGCCCGCGAGATTCGGCCGTAGTCTTCGTTGCGCATCACGAGCGTGGGGACGGCTCGCGTCCAATCGTACGTCGCGTTCTGCTGCGCGATTATGATTCCGTGCGCGCGACCGGCGTCGTTCACACGCACCAGCGCACCGTTATCCACCAGGAACTGGTCCACTTGCCGCGAGACTTCCTGCCGCGTCAGCTGCCCCTCCGGCAATTTCGGCTGCTCGGGAAAGCGGAACGGCCGCGGATTTTTCGCATCGAATCGCGATTTCCATTCATCCTCGGGTCGCCGCATCGGCGCTGGGTTCATGTCCTCCGGTACTTCCACGTGTTTTCCCACGAACACGATCGCGCCGTGAACTTTGTCCTTCATCTCATTCAAATACGTGTCGAGCTCAGCCTGCGTTGGCTGCTTCGGTTCCGCTGGTTTTGCTGGTGCCGGCATCGGCGGTGCGGCCCATTTGGGCTCCGCAGGGGGCGGCGCGCCTCCAAAAAAATTAAATCCGGCGCCGGTCGGAGGCGCCAATCCCGGCGGCTGCAGCATCACCACCTGGCCGGTGACCACTCCTTTCGTGCTCGGCGTCCACGCCAGCGGCATCACCATCAGTTGTCCGTGAAATGGCGTGACGGCTTCCGCCAGAAACTCCATGTTTTCCCATCCCGGCACGGGCGCTGCTGCGCTCGGGGGCTGGAAAGTCCACGGCTCCAGATGCGTGTTCGCCAATCCCCACGACGTCATCGTCTTTACGGCCCAATCGTCCGCCGCTTTCAAATTTGGCGTGCCTGTCACGCGCGGCCCGTAGACGTCCGCGATTTCGTGAATGATCCACATAATTTTGGAATTGTTCGTCTCTTCCGCGCGAATCAGCGCGTACATCTCCGAAATTCCCGGAGCCTGCGCCGTTATGGGCATCGCCGCCAGCAAAAGAAGACACACCACACACGCCAACACTTTTCCCACGATTCCTCCTCCAATGTTGTTAAAGAACATCGTCTCTAGATCTAACCGGAAAATGTCTGGTTAAGTTAAGCCGCAAGGTCGCACGTCAATATACGCTCGCTCGCTCTTGCAGGCAATGAGCCCCTGCGTCTTTCGAGATTGAGCGCACAGCACGCCATGATTTCGAACCAGCTGCTGAATTTTAGATAAGCACGACGAACTACTTCGCGGATTTAAGTTCGATGCTGACCAAATTCCGCACCCACCGTGCAGGGCGCTTGTCCTCCGTCACCATCAGCTTGAACGGCCCGGACTTCGGGTCGAGCGTTTGCCCATTCATCGTGTCCGCCACGATCACTTCTCCGGAATGAAAACTCGGATCCACTTCCGCGAGAGCGATCACCGCGACATAACCGTCCGAACCCATCGCAACGATGTACCCACTTAATGCGACGCCACGCAGGTCGTGTCCCAACGGTGCCCCAAGCTTGCCGAGCACATCCGCGAGGCGGACTCCCGCATAGGTCTCGTCGGCTTGGGAATGCTCGTTGTGGACAGTGACGGTGGTGCGCGGCATGGATTTCAAGTCGGCGACTTTCAGCGTTAGTTTTTCTTGCTTGGTGTAGGCCGAGACACGCAGATCATCCGTGGGTTCGATGAGTTTACCCATTGGCATCGTTGATGGGGTTGGAGGAGGAGCAAGGTCGGGCACTGGTCCCCAGTCCACCATCGCCCAAATTTCGAGGCGAACGGGCACTATCTGAACTTCTTTGGTTCCCTGAACGTCGATATGTGTCGATGCCGCTCTGAACCCGCGAGCCTCGACAAACATAGCGTAGTTGCCCGCGCTTAAATTGAGCGAAAGCTGGCCAACCTCGTCCGTCTCCATTTTTGCGGGCGCCGGATCGGGCGGGGGAACAACGCGAATGGCGGCGTAAGGGATGACAGCTCCTGACGCATCAATCACACGAATCGTGACGGGCGAAGTGACGGCCTGCGGTGCGGCCACCGCGGCGGGAGCGAACAAGCGAACGAAAAGTGGGGCGCAGAGGGAGGCGCAAACCAGGACAAGATTGCGGTTTGGTTGAATCATGACGCCAGCATACCTTGTAAAAGGCTTCGCGTCTGTAGAGTCAAATGGATCCGATCAATGCGGCGCAGCTTCGACTTAGGATGCGGCTGCGCGGGCTCGTGGCGTTCGTTTGTGGTCTTCGTTTCTCGATTTTTTTCCATTGGACCATCCGCCGAGTTCCAGTGCAACGCGCATGCACGCGTCGCGCAACTCATCCGCGTAACGGCGGTCAGCCATCGCGCGCGCAACCACCATTCCTCCCACACACAAGGCCGCAATGGCCTGCGCAGAGTTTCGCCGCGGACCGCCGTTTCCCGTCGTGCTGCGCTCGAGCACGTTCACCATCGCTCGAAATACCGTCTCGAACGCCCGCTTTGTGCTGACACTGCTGCGCGCTACGTCCGTGGGCAAGGCCGTCATTGGACACGAGTTCTCCACGTCCTCAAAATGTTGCCGTGACAAATACGCCCGCACCACTTGTGGCCCCACATCGCTGGCCGCAAGGTCCACTTCCACTCCTTCCCAGCAACTCTTCCATTCGGGATCGGTAAAAAAGCACCCCAACACTTCCACATACAATTCGCTCTTGCTGGCAAAATAACTGTAAAAGCCGCCATGCGTCAGTCCGGCTCCGGCCATAATTTGTTTGAGCGACACACCATCAAATCCATGCCGGTTGAATAGCCGCCGCGCGCTCTGCACGATCTTCTTTCTAACCTCATTGCGGTGTCCCGCTGGATAAGGCATGTCTCCCCCTATTTTGCTGCGCCGAACTATCGCCCGAAGAGCATTCTCCGCTCCAGCAAAATATTATCTTGAACATATTTTGTCCCCATGATTCCATGCCCACATGGTCCAACACGACATCATTCCAGAGCACCCGGAGAGAAATAATGAGCGACAGAAAGAAACTAGCTACGCCAGCAAGTAAGCCTACGCGCCGGCAGTTGATCACCGGCGCGACTTTTGCACTCGGTAGCTTTGGCTTGGCTTCGACCAGGGTGTTTGGACAAGCCCCTGAAGAAATTTCTCATTCGGCCGAATCTATTCACCTGGAAACCGTATTTAAAGCCAGCCGCAAGCGCGTCTATGACGCCCTTACCGACGCCAACCAATTCAACAAAGTTACGCAGCTCAGCGCCGCAGTACAATCCGGGATGGCGCCCGCCACTCCCGCGGCCGAAATCGCGAACGCGCCCGGCGGAGCGTTTTCTTTTTTTGGCGGCTACGTCACCGGGCGAAACGTCGAGCTAGCCCCCAACGAGCGCATCGTCCAAGCTTGGCGCGCCGGTAGCTGGCCTCCCGGCATCTACTCGATCGCTAGATTTGAACTGGTCGAGCAAGGCACCGACACCAAGATGGTCTTCGACCACACTGGTTTCCCCAAAGGCGAAGCCGAGCACCTGGTCGAAGGCTGGAAAACGAACTACTGGGCGCCTCTCTCCAAATTCCTGGCCTAGGCGCTCCGCAATGTCACTCCGAGAGGGCGGGTGTGGAGGCTGCCGGTTGACGGGGCACAGGCCAGCCGCAACTTCCGCTTCAAATAGGCAAGCGGGCGTCGGGTAGAATTCTGTGTTAAGCCCCTTTCGGCGCCTGCGCTCGCCCCTTCCACAATCCGCCCTTGCCCATCCAGTAGCGCACGGCAGAAAGCCAAGTCGCGTATGTGTAAAACACCGCCGTCAACGGCAACAGCGGCGCCCAGGCGGTCGATAAACGGTAAAAGCGCACCGTAGGGAGGAACGAAAGAGTCATCAAGAGCCAGGCCACAACACCGAGCGTTCTAGCCGTCGAATCGTGCACAAATAACAGAACTAGCGGGGCAACATACATAAGGAACATCCCAGCTAGCGTACCGACCAGGATTAGCGGCGAGTAACGCAGTTGCGTAAAAGCGGTTCGCGCGATCAAATCGCGGATCTCGCCGAACGTGCCATAAGCCCGCAAGCTCTCGCTTTTCCGCGTAAGTCCCATCCATACTTTGCCGCCGCTTGCTTTGACGGCGTTTGCCAGCGCGCAATCATCGATCACTTCGCCTCGGATCGCCGCCAACCCGCCGATGCGCTCAAGCGTGTCTCGCTTCAGCAGGATGCAACCGCCCGCTGCCCCAGCTGTTCCCAACTCTTCATCCGCAATCCAGCCCGGCGGATAGAGCATCAAGAAAAAGTAGAGAAACGCGGGAATCAGCGCACGCTCCGGTAATGTCTTCGCTTGGAGCAAGACCATCAGCGACGCCAAGTCCAGCTTTTCCTGCTCGGCTCGCACCAGCAGCCGTTGCAAGGTGTCCGGCGCATGCGTCACGTCTGCATCTGTAAACCAATAATAAGCAGGGACTTCTGCCGCCAAGTTCGCGCCCGTCGCAGCTGAATGCAAGACCGTCGAATTTGAAAGACCTTCGTTCAGCGCCCACAACTTGCCGGTCCAGCCGTCCGGCAGCGCCGAAGCGCTAACCACCTTCAATCGATCTGGCGCATCGTTTTCGTCTGCAACCTGGCGAGCGATGCTCGCGGTCGCATCATTACTATGGTCGTCCACAACCACGATCGAAAATTCCCCCGCATAGTCCTGCCTCATCAAGCTGGTCACAACCCGCTCAATCGTCTCCGCCTCATTTCGCGCCGGTACGACTACCACCACGCTCGGCCATTTACTTAACGTCTCGGTCATGGCCCGGTCTGCGTTGAGCTTTCCAATGCGCCAAAACCAGCCACGCCCAAAAAATAAGTGCAGCCATATCGCTAGCGCAATGATTCCAAGGACGTTTGCAATGTGAGGATGGAAAAGTTGCGTCATCGAATGGCTCCGCTCGAATCTCTCACGGCCAGCGGCCGATTGTCACTCTCGTGTGAGCCCGCTCTGCATCGCAGTTCCTTCCATGAAGTTCTGTGGCGGGAGAAGCCGTGATGTTTTAGACAGGGCAGAGCCATGGCGCTTTCTGGGCCGGGCGCGTGGGGGGCAATGAAGCGGAAGAGGATGCGGATCGCGCACACCCTGAAAGGCGAGACACGCTAGGTGCCTGACGGAGTTCGCCTTTGCAGACGTGGAGTCTTCTGGATGACGCTTATGCTTTTTCGGCAGGCGAGCCTGCGGCGCGATGGATGGCCTTGCGGATCCGTTGGTAGGTGCCGCAACGGCAGATGTTTCCACTCATAAAGTCGTCGATGTCGGCGTCGGTGGGCTTTGGTTTTTTTGCAAGAAGCGCGACTGCGGACATGATCTGGCCGGACTGGCAGTAGCCGCACTGGGGAACATCTTCTTCGATCCAGGCCAACTGCACGGGATGGCTGCCATCGGCGGAAAGGCCCTCGATGGTGGTGACCTTTTTTCCGGAAACATTGGCGATCGGCAGCATACAAGAGCGCGAGGCTTCTCCGTTGATGTGCACGGTGCACGCGCCGCACTGCATGATGCCGCACCCGAATTTCGTCCCGGTCATATTCAGGGTGTCGCGGAGCACCCACAGGAGCGGCATGTCCTGGCTGACGTCCACCGTCTGAGCTTTTCCGTTGAGAGTGAAAGTGACGACCATCGGGTCCTCCTGAAGCAGACGGATATCGTACAACAACGGGGTATTGATTGAAAATCTACGAAATATCGAGTACCCGTTCGGTTTGGAGCAACTCGGGGTATGAAGAGTTGGCCTGGGTTTTCCTTCATAGACGCGCTAACCAGTGGCTGAGGCCGATATGGTAACCTTTGGTTCGGATTTCAAATCTCTGATCACAATCCCATGAGGGCATGACAAAGACTCTTCTTCCGATTCAAGACGTCGCGCGTAAATTAGGAATTCCCGAAAAATATTACGAACAAGTTGGACCTAATGGGGCGAAAGTTCGACTGGAACTGCTCGCCGATCCAGCATTTACGCGGCGCGGGAAATTGATCCTTGTTACGGCTACGTCTCCAACCGTCTCCGGAGAAGGCAAGACGGTTACAGCTATCGGTCTGACGCAGGGGCTCGCTTTGATCGGCAAGCGAGTGGTTATCACGTCGCGCGAGCCTTCGCTCGGCCCGGTATTCGGAATGAAGGGCGGCGCGGCAGGCGGTGGAATCTCAAAGATTGAACCCAGCGCGAAGATCAATCTGCATTTTCACGGCGATTTTCACGCCATCTCTTCGGCGCACAATCTGCTCGCGGCGCTTATTGACGCCCATCTTTTTCACGGCAACGAGTTACAGCTTGATCCCGAGCGAATTATGTGGCCACGTACGTTGGACATGAATGATCGGGCCTTGCGGCGGATCGCCGTCTCGCTGGACAGCAAGAAGGACGGCGGAGGACGCCGGACCGGATTCGTCATCACCGCTGCTTCGGAGATCATGGCGATTGTGGCGCTGGCCAAGGATTTGAAAGATCTGAGGCAGCGGCTGGACGCAATTGTGATTGGTGCAACACGGGATGGGAAGCCGGTGCGCGCACGGGATCTACATGCGACTGGCGGGATGATGGCGCTGCTTGCGGACGCTATTCTTCCCAATCTCGTTCAGACGACCGACGGCACTCCTGCATTTGTGCACGCCGGACCTTTTGGCAACATCGCGCACGGCACAAGCAGCGTCATTTCGCAAGAGATGGGATTGCGGCTTGCTGATTACGTGGTGAACGAAGCGGGCTTTGCTGCCGACCTTGGAGCTGAAAAATATTTTGATATTGTGATGCAGCAATCGGGCATTGTGCCTGCGGCGGCAGTTCTCGTGACGACGGTGCAGAGCATTCGAAATCAAGGTGAAGGCGATCTGGAACGAGGGCTGGCAAACCTGGGCAGGCACATCGATAACCTGAGAGGGTTTGGAGTTCCAACGATTGCCGCGATCAACCGTTTTCCGAATGACACGGATGCGGATTTGAAACGGCTGGGAACTTATTGCGCGGAACATGGGACGCCGACCGCGCTTTCCGAGGCGTTTACAAAAGGCGGTCTGGGAGCAAAAGAGTTGGCCGAAAAAACGGTTGAACTGATCGCCAGGAATCCTGCTCCTGGAGTGCGGCCAGTCTATGCGCTCGACGAGCCGATCGCGGAGAAAATTCAAAAGGTTGCGCGCAAAATATATGGAGCGTGTGATATCGCCTTCAGCGATCAAGCTACCGCGAAGCTCCAGCAGTTTTCTGAATGGGGTTACACGAGACTTCCCATTTGCATCGCAAAAACGCAATATTCCTTCGCGGACGATCCCAAAATCCTGGGCGCGCCCACAGGATGGACTTTGCGCGTTACGGATGCATCGCTATCGACTGGGGCAGGATTTATCGTGGTTGTCTGCTGGAACATCATGCTGATGCCGGGCTTGCCAAAGGTATCGCGCGCCGTGTCGATCGACGTGGACGACTCTGGCGAAATCATCGGAGTTTGAGAAACGACACGCGGACGGATTGCCAAGAAATTTGCCGTGATGCCAAGCCCTTAGACCCAACCGCCATCGACCACGTAACTTTGACTTGTGATGGCGCTGCTATCATCAGACGCCAGGAAGAGAACAAGGCGAGCGACCTCTTCCGGCAAGAGTATTTTCTTCAATGCCTGATTGCCCAGGATCACCGCGCGATACTCATCCGTGAACCACAATAACCTCTGGCGCTCTGTCAGGATGGCGCCGGGCTGTACACAGTTTACGCGAATGTTATGTGGCCCCAGTTCATGAGCAAGCGTGCGCGTAAGCCCCACAATCGCGGCTTTCGCAGTGGCGTACACCGGCAATCCCGTGGATGGGATCACCCAGCAGATCGAGCTCATGTTAATGATCGAGCCTTGGCCCGCTCTTTTCATGCTTGGAATGACGGCCTGGCTTGTGAAGAATTGGTGTCTGAGATTCACTTGCATCGAATGATCCCAGGATTCAGGGGTAACTTCCTCGATGGAATGGCGCGCGTCGTTACCTGCGTTGTTTACGAGCACTCGAATCGTTCCGTAGCGCGCTTCAATGCCGGCGACGGTCTCACGCAGCTTAGGAATATCCGTTAAATCACAAGGCAGGAAAGCGGGAGGGTGCGAGCATTTTGTGGAAAGGCCGGCAACCAGCTGCTCTGCATTTTTCTGATCTACGTCGAGGAATGCGACCTGGGAGCCCTGCAAAGCGAAATGCTCCACGATGGAAGCGCCAATTCCAGTTGATCCCCCGGTGATGAGGACAAGCTGGTCTCGCAAACTTGGGTAGATGGCGAAGTGTGGTTCCGCGCTCATAGATCGGTGACCCATACAAAGGAAAAATTTTTCAAATCATGACCGGCACGCTCTTTCGCGCTTCCGGCAAGAGAGTCTACATCACGTCTATCGTTGCAATTCGGGATTTATCGGTGAGGAGCTGCAGCCCGCGGAACGCGCCTGAGCGTGGCTATCCCCGGAGGGCAGGCGCAACAGAGCGCGGCGGCGGAGCTTCGGTCTCGACACCACGCCAGCCTACCGGGCGCCCGCTGACGGCTTCCTTCACCGAGCGGAACAGAACGACGTACATCAACTGGCGATAGTAAAAGCGCTGCAGAAGGACGGGGACAAGCAAAGTCCAATCTTCTTTTTTCTCGAGAGCAAACGCTAGAGCGCAAGTGAGCACATCGATCAGCAAGAAGCCGAGAAAGAAGATGACGGATTTTTCGACGTCCGCTGTGGTCCAGAGTTGCGGCAATTTTGTGATGCGGAATTGCGCCAAACCCCAGAGTAGCAAGGAGCCGAAGAACATCAAGTCGATGACCGGAGAGATCAGCGGCAGCACAAGTTGAAACACGAAAATATTCGGCAACGCAATCCAGCCGAGCGTGCCGTGCTTGGGCCGGAAGAGCGTGTCGCTGTGCTTCCAAAAAGATTGCAACGTGCCAAAGGTCCAGCGGAACCGCTGGCGGATTAGAGCACCTGCCGTTTCCGGAGCTTCGGTCCAGGCGATGGCTTCCTCGTCATAACTGATGCGCCAGCCGAGGCGGCGAATTCCGATGGTGAGGTCCGCGTCTTCCGCAACGGTATCTGCGGTGATGCCCCCCGCGGCTTCAATGGCCTGTTTTCGCCATGCGCCAAGCGCACCGGGGACGACGGTGATGCAATTCAGAAGGTCGAAGGCGCGCTTCTCCATATTTTGGCTGGTGATGTATTCGAGCGCCTGCCAGCGCGTAAGCCAGCGAGAGCGATTGCCGACTTTGACGTTGCCGGCGACAGCGCCAACGGAGGGGTCCGAAAAATGGCGCAGTAGTTTGCTGATGGCGTCCGGCTCGATTTCGGTATCGGCGTCGATGGTGACGACGATCTCGGTGGCGGCTTCCGCCAGCGCGCGGTGCAGGGAAGCCGCTTTGCCGCGATTGACTTGATGAATGATGCGGACGCGAGGGTCATTCCCAAAGGTAGCGTCGAGCAGAGCGCCGGTTCTGTCGGTCGAACCATCATCGACGACGATGACGCTAAGAGACTTCACGTCGGAGGCAAGCACGGAGGTCACCGTCTGGACCACGACGGTTTCTTCGTTGTGCGCAGGAATCAGCACGGTGACGGCGGGCTCTGGCACGGGCATCACGGCGTGATCCGGACGAAGCTTTTCGATCAGCGCTAGAATGCCGATGACGAGCGCGCGGGCGCTGACCAGGACGATGCCAACAATGAAAATCGTTGCGATGGTGAACCTGAACCACTGAAAAATCGTGAAGATGAAACCGTCCGCGCGCGCTTCGAATCTTTCTTGCGTCGAGAGGGGCAGCATCACTTCCGCTCGCGTTTTGCCGATCAAGTCCCCAATGGACACAAATTGATAGTCGCGGGCGCGAAGGGCGTCGATGATCTGCGGCAGGGCAGCCACGGTTTGAGCGCGCTCACCGCCGCCGTCGTGCAACAAGATGATGTTGCCTTTGTCCACCTGGCGCAAAACGTTTTGGACGATGTTCTCGGCAGGCATCTGGTTCTTGCCGTCGGGAGTGCTCCAATCGTCGGGATCAATGCGCTGCCCGACAATCAGATAGCCCATATCCTGCGCGACGGGTAGCAGGGCGACTTCCTCAGCATATTCCGGCTGGTGATCGATGCCGTAAGGCGGACGAAAGAGAATGGTCTTCGCGCCAAGAGTGCTTTCGATTAGCCGCTGAGTCAGATTGAGCTGCCACCTGAGTTCCGTCTTCGTGATCTGATCAAACTGCGGGTGAGTGAACGTGTGATTGCCGATTTCATGGCCTTCCGCGAAGGCACGCTTGAGAATTTCCGGGTGTTGGTTGGCGGCCTCGCCAACAACGAAGAAGACGGCGGGCGCCTTTTTCTTTTTGAGGACGTCGAGGATTTCGGGAGTCCAGCGCGGATCGGGACCATCATCGAACGAGAGGACGACTTTTTTTGCCGTCGTGCCGCCGATCTGATCGATGTCGTAGGAGAGCGGAAACTCTTCGTAGGTTTCGTCGGTGAAAAGGTCGGTGTCAGCGTCATATAGAAAACTCCGGCGGCCGGCCTTAGGCGTGTCTGCAAAATGCCAAATGTCCCCGTTGCCTTCCAGGGTCAAGTCCGGTCCGGGCGGAATATCTTTTATTTTTTGACGAGCGGTGTCATCGGGGCGAGTGGCGTCCCAGATGGGCCAGATAGACGAATCCGCGGAGCCCATTCGCCAGAGAGCGGTACCCTGCACACCCAGGCGTTCGCTGGCGCGAAGCTGGTTGTAGGCCGTGACGGCGTCCAATACCCAGACTCTGTGAATGTGATTCTGCTCGTCGGAATAAGAGTAGTGAGGATTCAGCGAAGCCTCGTCGAACTCGACGTCGGTTTCCGATTCGTAAGCGTGCAGCAACGCTTCCTGAACGCTGAACTCCGCTCCAGACCAGGTTCCTTTCTTTCCCGTTTCGCCCCAGTCGTACGCGTAGTTGGCGATGCCCACCACAATTTTTTGCGCGGGCACAACTTCCAGAATCTGGCGGAGGTTTTCGACAAACCAATCCTGAGCGGCGATGGGACCGGGAGGCGATGTCAGCCAGTGCTGGTCGTAATTCATGAGGATGATGGCGTCGCATTGTTTGCCGAAATATTCGTAGTCGTAATCGTCGTCGCGGGCGGGGAGAGCGATCATCAGCTTCAGGTTGGCGGCGTGGAGCGACGTGGCGAGTTCCGCGGCGAACTGCTTGAAGTGAACCTGGCTCGCTTCGGGAACTTCCTCGAAGTCCACGACGATGCCAGACTGGTGAGCCAGGACAGCGTATTGACTTACATTTTGAATTAGGAGGCGCCGAGCAGCGGGATTTGCAAGCAAGGCGGCCATTTCGTCGATGTGCCAGGTATAGCCGTCGTAATTATCGATCATGCCCATCATCGGCAATTCGACTGGGGGGTTGAGCGATCTCATCCACTCGTGCAGCTCATCTCCCTTTAACAGGGAGATGGCCTCCGCTGGCGTTGCTTTCACAGGACGCGTCTGGTTGTGTGTGTAGTCCACGATAGTGATAACGCCGTCCGGCGTTACGGCGTGCAATTGCTCGGGCATCAGCAAGTCGATATCTTTGTAGTGTTTCTTAAGTGACGCCAGGCTGTTGGCATCCCAACTGACATAGAACGCCGCTCGGAGCGGGTCATAGCTTTCCGGAACCTTGCCGATGTTGGCCACGCGGCGGTGGCGGCCTTCGCGCCCGGCTACGGTTTTTTTCTTCACAGCCGTTTTCAATGCGTGAAACGCAGGCTTGATTTCCGGCAGCAGGCCGGCGGGAAGCTCAACGCTTACCACGATTGTGACAAAGAAATAGGCCAGCAGGAGCGTCAGGAGCGCTCCGGTGATTTCCATGACGCGGCGCATGCGGCGCCATCGCGCACGTTGAGCGTCGTAAAAGATAGGTCCGCGTTCTTTCATGAATGTTTAGAACAACGCATACGACAATGCATACTTCATTGCGTATAACCTGGCGGCATGGCAGGGAACTGGGCCGTGGGCGAGCCTAGACCGTCTGCGCGATTCCGTCTGCTCTATTGTAAGATGCGTTGCGTTCATGAAGCGAATTTTCTCGCATACCGTCGCCGCACTGGTAGCAGGCCTTTGCCTGCGGCTGTTCTTCGCGTTCAAGTTTCCCTTTGCCCCCACGGATACGGCGCTTTATGAACAGCTGGCTACGAACTGGCTGCAGCATCACGTTTACGCCATAACCGTGGACGGGGGGCTGGTACCGGTCGATCTGCGCATGCCGGGCTACCCAGCATTTTTGGCAATTATTTATGCGATTACGGGACGTGTGGGCCCGGACGCGCGGCTGTACGTCACGCTTGTGCAAGCGGTGGCGGACTTGGGTGCTTGCCTGCTCACTGCAGGACTTGCGGCACTGCTGGCCTTAGTCAGGCCCAATCCGGCAAGCTGGCGGCGTGTTTATATCGTGACTCTATGGATCGCAGCGCTGTGCCCTTTTACAGCGAACTATGCGGCGGTTCCCATGACCGAGGTGTTCGCGTGGTTTTTCACGGCGGCGGCCTTCGTGTCACTGATAGCCCTGATTTGGAACGAATGTGGCGGCAAAGAGCCACTTTTTAAAACGGAATGGGCCGCCAGGCACTCCGACTCGATTTTCGCGCTGACGAGCGGGTTTCTGATTGGGATGGGAACGCTCTTTCGCCCCGAAACGCCTCTTCTACTGATTGCGGCCTGGATTCTGCTTGCCTTTATTTGGCTGAAGAAGCGGCGCTTTCTTTTTTTTGCGCAACTGGTGGCACTGTCCGCAATTGGCTGCGCCTTGCCGCTCGTGCCGTGGGCTGTCCGGAATGCCGTGACGCTGCATGAAGTGCAGTTTCTGGCGCCCAAAAATTTAAATATGTCCGGAGAATTCGTCCCTCGCGGATTCATGGCGTGGGAGAAAACCTGGCTCTTCCGCATGAAGGACTGCTTTCTCGTTCCATGGAAGCTGGATGGAGAAGTAATCAATTTGGAAGACATCCCGGCACGGGCGTTCGACACTCCGGATGAAAAAGATCGAGTCGCGGCGCTTCTCGAGCAGTACAACAATGACGTTACGATCTCTCCTGAGGAAGATGCGGCATTCGGGCAGTTGGCGCAAGAGCGGACGGCGCGCCACCCGTTGCGCACCTATCTGTGGCTACCAGTGGCACGGGCCTTCACCATCTGGTTCACGCCGCGCATCGAGCTTCTGCCTTTTTCGGGGCAGGTTTTCCCGGTTAGAGAATCGTGGAAGGAAGATCCCATCGATCTGACGGTGACGCTGAGTTATTTTGTTCTGAATCTCTTGTATGTCGTGCTTGCGTTGTGGGGAGCTTTGCGAGTGTGGCGGGAAAACTCTGCGCTGGGGCTGGCGGTCGGATTGCTTCTCGGGTACGTGCTGCTGCGCACTGCGTTTCTGACTACGCTCGAAACGCCTGAGCCCCGGTATGTGCTGGTCTGCTTTCCGGCGATTCTCGCGCTGGCGGGACAGGTTTTCGCTCGCTCTGCCAAACCGCTAGACTTGGCGTAACGTTCAAGCCCGCCCTATTATTTCTCTTCGACAGGTTCGGGATGAATCGTGACTCGATAGATTTGCGGGAATTTTGCCTTCACGCGATCCTCCAGCGTGGCGGTCACGTCGTGGACCTGGGTAATCGGCAGCGCGCCTCGCATCGTGCAATGGCAGGAAGCCAGAATGTGGTGTTCGACCTGGCGGACGCGCACGTCGTGGCAATTTACGAACTCGTCGAATTCGGCGGGCAAGCCGTTCAGGAACTCCTCAATCGAACGGGAGAGTTGTTTCATTTCACCGGCGCCCGAGTCCGGAGTGGCAATGTGTCGGCCGAGTGGCTCGATATGAATGTTCACGTCGGTTGAGCCGTCGCGCAGCTTGCGAATTCCTTCTTCGAGCTCCGTGGATTGACGGTGCGCTTCGCGGAGACTCAAGTTTTCGTCCACTTCCAGATGCAGCTCGATGAAAAGTTGTCCAGCGTGCTGCAGGGCCGTCACGTCGTGAATCGCTAGTCCCATGCGCTGCGCTACCGCGCGAATCGCTTCAAACAAATGTTCACCCTGCGGGGCACGGGGTTCGGCGTGCACCATTACATCTGAAGGGACAATCTCGCCGATACGCTTTTCAATGGCATCGCTGAGCGCGTGCACTTGCTCGAGGCTGGCGGTCCGCGCCACGCTAACGGTGGCATCGACGAAATGCCTGTTGCCTGCGCGGCGGACGCGCACGCGATCGACGTCCAAGACACCGTCCATCCGTCCCACGGCCATGGCGATTTCCTGCTGCAAACCCTTGGGAGCGACATCGAGCAGCGCGTCCAGCGTTCGCTTACCGAGTTGCGAGCCAACCCATAGAATAATGGCGGCAACCGCAAGGCCTGCGAGAGCGTCCGCATATGCCAGCCACGGCAGGTTCCACGTCTCGCCGGCCCACACCAAGCCGATGCCGGAAATCACCACCATGGTGCTCCACACGTCCGTCGAGAAATGGAGCGCGTCTGCTTCCAGCGCATCGCTCGAATATTTATGCGCAACGCGCTTGAGCGCTCGCGCCCGGGTCACATCGATAGCCAGAGCCACGCCTAGGACGAGAATGGCGGTGATGCTCGGCTGAATATGCACATGATGGAAAAAGAGCCGGTCAAAGGCTTCGTAAATGATGTACAGCGCGGTGAGGAGCAGAAGCGCCGTCTCGACGAATGCGGAGAAATTTTCGAACTTGCCGTGGCCGTAGGGATGGCGTTCATCCGCCGGTTCGTCGGAGACGCGCACGGACAGAAACGTAATAATCGCAGCGAGCAGGTCCAGCCCAGAGTGCAGCGCCTCGGAGAGAACGCCCAAGCTTCCGGTGCGAATAACGAGAAAAGCCTTCAAGGAAACGAGCACTACGGCCGAGCATACGCTCAGCAGCGCCGCCCCGCGCTTCTCGCGCGCTTCCTCGTTTTGCCGAGCCGCTATCACCGTCTAACTAGACTACCTTAAGTGCCATAAGTTTCCGCACCTGGGTAGTCTCCAGAGGCCTATTTTGAGAGGCACGCTGTCCACAGAATTGCGGCCCGCCTAGTTCAACATGCTGGTCCGTCGCGAAATCCTAGGACTTTGCGCGCGGGATAAAGCGAAGCGCCAGGGAGTTCATGCAGTAACGCAGGCCGGTGGGTTTGGGCCCGTCGTCAAAGACGTGGCCCAGGTGCGCGTCGCAGAGAACGCAAGTAACTTCGTCGCGGCTCATTCCAAAACTCAAATCTATTTTTGATGAAACATTTTCCTTGGCGATGGGCGCCCAGAAACTTGGCCAGCCTGTGCCGGAGTCGAATTTCGTATCGGAGCTGAACAGCGCGTTTGCGCAGCAGACGCAGCGGTAGAGGCCCGGTTCGTGATTGTTGTAGTAGGCGCCGCTGAAGGCGCGCTCGGTGTCGGCTTTGCGCGTGACGTCAAATTCATCGGAACTGAGCGAATGACGCCATTCGGCGCCGGTCTTGACGACCTTTGGCACCGTTTGCGCTCCCACGCGAGTTCCGTCGTCGGCGAATTTCACAATTTGGACGGGACCGAGATCGCTTTTAGCGGGTTTATTATCGGCAAGCGCAAAACGGCAGGCGCGCTGAACGCCGACGAGCAGACCACAGGCGCCAAGAGTTGCGCCAGTCAAAATAAAGCCGCGGCGAGTTAGGTCGTTCATGGTTCTAGCTTTCGCAGGCTCGTAAGCCCGCTGGGTCATTCAAGGACAGCAGGCCCGATCAGTCTGCCGTCATCGGCGGCGCTGGCAGCAAGGGCAGCCGCTTAGGCTCGCCGCGCGCGCCGCGCACTTCGAGGTCATCGAAGAGCAGCGAGGGCGCCACGAGCGAAGCAGGCAAGCCGTTTTGCGCCGAGCCAAACGCGCCGAGCGCCGTGCCGGCAAAACCCGATACCTGGCTTTGCATGTAGTTGTAGACGAAGTCGTCGTTCCCGATGCCGCCGAGGTTCCGCAGCATGCGCGTGTTCAGGCCAATGATACGCGCTCCGCGAACCATCTCCTCGCGCCCGTCATCCGGATAGACTCTGTAGACAATGAGCGGCAAACGGTCACCGGTGCCTGCGCCGCCGCCAAAGCTCGCCAGCAATTCGGAAAAATCATCTTGATGAAGCAGGCTGATCGCGGGATTGTCCATCTCGCGGACTACCAGGCAATACGGCAATTTTTCCGAACGGCAGGCATCGAGAAATTTCTTCTTCAGATCGGCGGGCGATAGAGTCTCCGTCGATTTGAAAAAGAGATTGCTCATGGTGGGTTTGGCATCGTTTATGAATGCTGAGCGGCCGTGCCCGTTGGACGCATCGGAATCCGGGCCGGGCCGGCGGGACATCAAGAGCTCTTTGGCGTTCCCGTTATCAACAATAGTGACTTTTTGTGCGCGGACGCCTTCATCATCCACGGCGTAAGCGCCTAGCAAAGCTGTCCCATGAGCTTCTTTCGCGCTCGGGTCGTCGATCAAGGAAACGCCCGGAGGCAGAACACGAGCGCCCATCCGGCCGACCCAGTCGCTTTTTCCGCCAAGTCCGGTCAGAAGCTGTTCCATCACCGGCGTGAACGAAACTGGCGGCCGCGAGCCATTGATCGCAGGTGTCAAAACCTGTGCCAGTAGCGGTGCGGCAGCGCGCGCTTCAAACAGCACTGGTCCGGTGTAATCCTGCGCCGGAGGTGCGGCGCGCAGTGCCATCAGCTCACTACCGGTGACGTTCAAAGCTTTCTTGACCGCATCCACGCTCGGTAGATCAACGGGCCTCGGAGCGTACACGGCGTACATGTGGTTGATCTGCATGCCATCGTCGGCAAGCGTGTTCATGCCAGACTCGATCGCGGCAAAACAGCGGTTCGTGCGGATTTCCGTGCCCTCGCTGGTGAGCAAATATTCCGTGGCATAAACCAGGTAGTAGGTCACTCGCGCTTCGTAGATTTGCGGGAATGCGCGAAGGGTAGCGGAAGTCTCGCGAGCTTCCTGCTCCCAGTTGCGATTGCTCCAGTCAGGCGTAACCAGCGGTTCGATCAGCTGCATCGGAGCGGCTTTCGCAAAGTCGTCGATATCGGATTGGCGCGCGAGGCTGCTTAAGTAAGCTTGTTTGCGCGAATAGGTCTCGACAGCTTCCTTAAAAGCCTGGTCGGTGGCGATCCAAAGATCCTGGCGCAGAGAATTGTAGTCGCGGTCGATACCGATCGAGCCGGTCGGACCGATGAAGCCGCGGAATCCGTCTTCGCTGATGAAGTTCGAGCTATCCAGTTTGTAATCGCCGATTCGCGCTTCCACGTCCATAAAGCGATTGCGGGTGTGGTTGGCGGTGACCAGCGCGCCAAATTCGGCGACGACTTCGCGCACATCGAGATCAAGCAGCCGGTATTCCACGTAGTAGGGGCGCTGAGGCTGCGGCGTGCCGGGGATTTTCAGCTCGAGCCGCGATTTAGAGCGTGCCATTTCGTCCCGCATAGCCTGCAAGGTGTGGTCGTTGTCAGCAGGAGCTTGCGCGCGGGCAGCGATGCCGCAACTTAGCAGCGCGGCAAAAATCGTGAGCCCTGCAAATACTCGAGCGCGCCTCACTGTTGGCCTCCGGTCTTGACGGGGTCATGCGCGGGCGGCGGCAAAATCGGGGGCCGATCCGTGGAACTTTCTTTCTTTTGCACTTCCAATTCCGAGATGAGAATGGCAGGCGAAGCAGCAGAAACAGGGACCGAGCCAGACTCCGCGCCGCAGTAGCCGTTGAATACTTCCGCCGTATCGCCAGTGGCTACAATTTTGGTGAGCGCAGCCAGAGGCGTTCCGACGATATCCACGCCGCGGACTAATTCATCCGGGCGTCCGTCCGCGAATACTTTGTACACAACCAGTGGCAGCACTTGAAAGGCCTGCGGCTGTCCACGGCCTGTGAACGTGAAACCGCCGGCGATGTCGTCGATAAGCAGTCCAAAGGGTTTTCCCTGCGCCTTGATGAGTTCGATCAGCTTTACGCGCAGTTCGGCATTGGTGACCATCTTGTTGCTTTCCACAATCAGGTTGCCCTGGCGGGAAACAGGCGTCGCGCCGAGTTGGCGGCGTCCATGGCCGTTGGAAGTGGGGAAGCCCACGAGTGGTGAGCGCGACATTTCGAAATTTTTCAAAATTCCGTGATCCACGAGCGTCACGCTTTGCGCGGGAACGCCCTCGTCGTCGAACTGGTAGTAGCCCAGCAAGTCTTCCGAACCAAGCTTCTTTTTGGTGGTGTCGTCCACGATGCTCAAGAAACTCGGCAGGATGGGTTCGCCGACCTTCTTAGCAAAAGTCTGGCCTTCGGCGGCATCTTTTTGGCGGTGGCCCTCGGCGCGGTGGCCAAATACTTCATGGAAAAAGACGGCAGCGGCGCGGCCGGTCAAAAGCGCTGGGCCGACTGACGGTTCGTTAATCGGCGCGACGACAAGCCCTTCCAGTTCCTTGCGCATCGTGACCTGTGCCGCGGCGACGGCCTTGTCGTCAGGCGCATCCGCGGGATTGACCCAGTCGAAATTATAGTAACGGTCGATGTCCATGCCGTCCGGCGCCTTGCCTTGAATGAATAGCTCGAGGCGGTAACGGATCTGGCCGAATTGCAGCTGGGTTCCTTCGCTAGTGACCTGGAAAACGTTTTGTGCCTGGGCCGTAAAGGTGACAATCGAATTGATGATCGCGGCGGATTCGCGGAACGTGCGGGTGTACACGCGGACTTTTTCTTCCCACGGCTTGCGGTCCAGCGAAATAGACACGAGCGGGCCGATAAAGGTGTGCGGCTGTTCGTGAGAAAAATCCGGCGCGCGATTTTCGACGGAATCAACCTTCACTTCTTTGCCCGTTTTGATCTTGATGAGCGCTTCCGCGGCGGCGCGGTATTGGCTATCGGTCTCGAGCCATACGGCCCGGCGTAGAACGCCAGCGTCATCGTCAAGGGGAACAGAGACGCCTGGGCCCGAGCTGGTCTGTTGACGCTCGCCGACCTTATGCGTGTCATCCGTCTCGTAGCTTCCCGTGCGCACGGAAACTTCCAGCCAGCGGTCGCGCCTTTCGCCACTGTTCAGAAGCGCGCCGTTTGAGCCGGAGACGTCCGCACGCTGCGTATCGGTAATGGTGTAGCCGAGATAGTAGGCCGGCGGGTCCTGCGACTTGAACGTCTTCAGAGAGCGATCGAGCTCCGCCTGGAGCGCCGCAAGCAGCGGAGATTTCTTCACCTGCGTATCGGGGGGCGGCGCGGCCTGCGCCACGCTCGCCGCGAACGGCGTCATCGAAGCCGTAAGGGCAAGGACGCATAAAAGTGTATTCAGGTAATGACGAACAGGAATTTTCAAGGATTGCCTCACTTACAGATTAGACGGCACTGCCAAACATCCAGTGTACGCTACCGAGGGTAACGGCACAAAATGAGGGGTCTTAAGGCGTCTCTATATCTAGTAACACTAGTTGGACGGCTGCTGGTGCCCGCGAGTTGCACATGGTCGGAAACAACGAGCCCTGGCTGTGGGTGCAGCCAGGGCTCAAAAGAACGTGCGCTTCGCGGATCCGAGGAAAAATCAGCAGGCGTTGGGGTTAGTCGGGCTGCAGCCACCGGTTACGGGATTCGTCTTCGTACCGACAGGATTGTTGCTGCTATGGGTTGCGATAACGGAAAAAACGATGATCGGGACAATGGCTATGACTCCGATCGTAAAGCCCAATCCCTTGCCGATGTGTCCTGCGTTTTCGATTCCGTTGCCGGCCCGCGCGCCCACATCCGTGTCCTTGCCAGCCGCAACGAGTAGGTCCAGCGGCGCTTGTGACGGCGGGGCCGGTGCTTCATTGTTTCCGTTGCGCAGGTTTGTCATCTGCCCTGCTTTCAACAGTACGCAAACGCCCGCCAGGTTGCACACGCGCACTACGCCCTCGTAGGCGATTACGTTCATCACGTTGTTTTCATAACCCACGTAAAAATCCGTTCCAACCACGCCCGCGACACCCGCCGCAGTGTGAACTTCAAACTTGCCGTCGGGCTTCGAAATCTTTTGAGCCTGCGTGCGAAGCTTGCCGTAAGCCAGCTCGAGATCTGTCTGCTGCGCCCCAGAGTCGTGTTTCACAACCTTGATCGAGGAATCTGAGCCGACGTTCAACACTGACCCATCATCCAGAGCGATACGAGCGCGGCCATCGGTCTTGGTATTCACGAGGTCCTGCCAGTAGACCTCCGTTTTCGCGGAAGCGTTGAGCGTCTTGGAGCCACGGGCAATGCTCACCGCGGGGATGACGCGGGCAACTTCGCCTGCCTTTTGTCCGGCTGCCTGAGGTTCGGCTGAAATGTCTGCCGGAATCGTGATCATCAGCGAAAGCGAAAGGGCCAAGCCAAGTGCAAGAGGGGACTTCGTCTTCATCGAGGACTCTCCTAAGTAGACTGCAGCGGTCTGCGTTATCTATCGTTGTTACTGGAGGGCGCCAGGAGTGTCAATTGGAAACCCGAAGAGGTTTGTGCAGAGACTACATTGCTCTTTGGGCACCCACGCGAAGAGCGTGCTGGCCAGCCTTCCGTATGCACTTGTTCCAAGGGTCTTGGTCGGGAGTCACTCAGAGCAATAGAACAAAGCGGCGGCCATGTCGTCGTGCGGGCCACGGCCACGGCTGAAGCTGTCCACCGCCCGGAAGATAGCTTGGAGAAGGTTCGTGGGAGAGTCAGCAAGGTGTTGGTCGCATAGCTCTACGAGCCTGTCTGTGCCGAAACTTTCTTCCTCAACGTTCATGGAATCCGTAACTCCGTCGGTACAAAACAGAACGGAGTCGCCCGGCTCAAGCCTCAGCACCGTGCTGTCGTAACTCGTGCAGGGCCAAAGGCCAGGGGGAATGCCGGACAATTTCAGTAAGCGGCAGCCTTTGCTGGTGAGATGCAGTGGTCCGGGCATCCCAGCGCTCGAAATTTGAATCTCGCGAGTGGATGGATTGAATACCGCATATTGCAAAGCGGCGTGACGCGCCGGCAGGCCGCGGATCATCAGCCGCCGGTTCAACGTGGAAAGAACCTGATCCGAGGAGATTCCTGTTTTGTGCACGCCACGAAGCGTTCCGACTGCCAGAGCTCCAAAAAACGCGGCGGGAAGGCCTTTCCCAGAGACATCGCCGAGATACAGGCCGATAGAGCCATCGGTGAGTTCAAAGTAGTCCAGAAAATCGCCGCCCACCGCCGAAACCGGTTGAAATTGGTGGGAAATGGTCACACCGCGCGAGCGCAGCGATTCCGAAGGCAGCATCACGCTCTGGAGCGCGCGGGCCTCTTCCAATTCTTCTTCACGCAATTTTTCGAGCGCCTGCAGCTCGGCCGCGGGAGCAAACGTATTCATTCATCAATCCAAGGGAGGGGTCTTACACCGCGAAGAGGGATTAGCGGCGAGAGAAGTTTAGCAAACAAGCCAGCGACCCAGTGGAAGAAGAGTTCTGTTGTTTCCTCGCGCACGCGCTCTTCCGTCAGGTCTTGCAACCGGGATGGAGCAGCGGGAAAATCCTTTTATGCGAGGTCTTGTCACAATTCTGCTTGGTGCTGCGCTTGTGTTTGGCATCTATCATTTCTATTTCAAGAAAATGCCCACCACAGACGTAGGCACGGCACCCACACAGGCCATCAGCCTCATCGGCGTCCGCGAAGATCTCTTGTTGATTGCCCATGCGGAAAACAGCTACATCGCACAGAACGGTCATTGCGCCCCGATGGATGAACTTATTTCTTCCGGCGCGCTCGCAATGTCGCATCCCGACCGAGACGGCTACACGTATTCCATCGCATGTTCCGGCGGCGAGTTTACCGTTACGGGGCGGCACGCTGCAGCCGCGGCGGGTTCGCCCATTCGCTATCCGAACTTCGCGATTGACCAGAGCATGGAAATCCGCGAAGTAAACTGATCATCCGGCAAAGGATTCTCATCTTCTCGCTGGGCATTAAGCCGCGGTTTCTTGCCTCCCACCCTGGAACTTTTCCCCCACGTGCTTCGTACCTTTAAGCGACACGGGTTCCCTCGATATCAATCGCGCTTTCGGCGCATCTTGGAAGGAGCAAGCCATGGGTGGAGATTTGATCGGATTGGTGGCAGTAACGTTGGGGATGGGTGTTCCCCTCGCCATGCTTTACACGTACTACCGGGTGCGAAAATTGCGTAGCGAAGAGCGTCTGGCTGCAATCGCGCGGGGCGTGAGCATTCCTCAGGAGCCAGAGCTTTCGCAGGCAGCGCACTCCCGCCGGTCTGGGATCCTCCTGATTGCTGGCGCCCTAGGCTACATCGCCACGTTTGGATTGATTGCAGCGGTTCAGGCAGATCGCGACTTCTGGTCTGCGGCCGCGTTCGGCATCATCCCATTGGCGATCGGCATCGGATATTTCCTGGATTTCACGTTGATTCGCCGCGACCTTCGCGCTTCGAGCTAAGCCGACTGCTTTGCCCGATTCAAGCTGAGGTTAGGCGGACGGTACTGCTCAACTCCTTCAAGTAGGCGTCATCCGCTTTGTCTCTTGAAGTCATACTGGGCATAGAGACGTTGTGGTGTCGCGTCATGGCGTCCGCTTTTGATCCGCCACTAGGACACCCGCTTCGGCGTAGTTGGTCGCCGGGACGTCGTGAAACGACACGTGAATGTTTTCGCGCTTCGCGCGGCCGTCCTCGATTAGCACAGAGGTGATGCGTTCCGCGATCTGGCGTTTCATCTCCGGCGTGCGTCCTTCCACCCAGGTAATTTGAACATGCGGCATTTCTCGTCCTCCTTGGAATGGCAATCACCAAACTCTTGTCCCGCAAAGCCAGGGCATTCTATTAAACCTGATATCCCACAGGGGCTTGGGAATGCTCCAGTGGCGAGGCCGAAGCATGGCGCCCCCTGTGTTAGTATTACAGACCAATGCATTCCGCCATTCCTCGCCTGATCGAGCTCCAGCGTGTAGACCACCTGATTGCCGGGGTGCGCAACGAAATTGACACATTCCCAAAGCGGGTGCGTGACGCCGACGCCAAACTGAGCGGCGCGCGCGCCGCTTTGGCCTCTGCCAAAGAGGGCCTCGTCAAGAGCCAGGCAGAGCGAAAGAAATTCGAGTTTGACGTGCAGCAGTGGAAAGATCGCGCCAAGAAATACCGCGACCAGAGCGGCGCCGTAAAAACCAACGAAGCCTACAAAGCGCTGCAGCACGAAATTACCAACGCCGAAGCGGAAGTTGCAAAAGCGGAAGACGCACAACTTCAAGTGATGATGGCAGGCGAAGAAGCCGAACGTCTTGTGAAGCATGCGGAAGCGAATCTCAAGGAAGACGAAACGGCGGTCACCAAAGAGAAAAAAGAGATTCATGCCCTGCAAGGCGAGAAAAAGAAACTGCTCGACTCCTTGCTCGTCGAACACGAACGCGCGCTGGCTCCGATTCCCGAGGATTTACGCGAACTTTACGCGCGCATCGCCAAGCGGCATCATGGCACCGGTCTTGCCGAAGCCCGCGACGGCCAATGCCGTGGCTGCGGCATGCGGGTTTTGCCGCACACGTTGCAGGAACTTCGCCGGGACCCCAACGAGGAGATTTATCGCTGCGAGTCTTGCGGCCTGATCTTGTACACTTTGGAGCCGATTCCGCTGCCGGATCCAGCCGCCGGCTCGGGGCACGCCGCTTCTTCGGCCTCTAACCATTCCTGATGCCACGCCTTCCAAAATCTACTCGCGCTGCCGGTGACGGTCTCTTTGG
>Ga0210405_10000692_pt1 | contig 42867 bp, 27 predicted proteins | sample IncBWH11MmetaG_FD_155492 | JGI IMG/M metagenome (GOLD analysis project Ga0210405, IMG submission 155492) | Forest soil microbial communities from Barre Woods Harvard Forest LTER site, Petersham, Massachusetts, United States - Inc-BW-H-11-M | ecosystem: Environmental > Terrestrial > Soil >... | reverse complement strand
GACGGTAAGTTTTTCAGAGAGCTGTGTGTCTTGCAGCTGAATGCCGAGGCGTTGCCGGAGTTGTTTTGCGTCTGAGTTCCAATTCATGCCGAGCAATTCGACTTCACCGGAATCGGGAGCAGTGAGACCTTCGCAGATTTCGACGGTTGTGGTTTTGCCTGCGCCATTAGGTCCCAGAAGGCCGAAGCATTCGCCGGCGCGCACCTCAAGGTCGAGGCCATTGACGGCGACCACGTCTTGATACGCCTTCCGAAGACCTGTGACACGAAGGGCTGGTTTGGATCCGACCACGAGCATGGGTCCAGTATCGCGTCAGAGAAGAAGACATGCAACCTGCGAGTGGGGCGGCCTCTAAGCAATTCGAATTTTACAAAGTCTTCACGCGATGGAGTGCATGGTGTTAATCTCGCTGCGATTTTGGGGAGGATAGTGACGCGATGAAAACATCGATGGGCCGGTTGAGCTTGGCGATTTTAGTTGCTGGCGCGGTTTCCTTTGGCACGCTGAGAGCGCAGCAGGGGACGCCGCTTACGCAGGAGCAGAAAGATCAGCGAGTGCAGGCGGAGAAAGAGCTTGAGTCGGTGGCGATCATCGAACGCAAGGTGATGATACCGATGCGCGACGGAGTGCGGCTGGCGACGGATATTTACCGGCCGAAAAATGCGACGGGGCCGGTGCCGATTATTTGGGTGCGCACACCCTACAATTTCAACTTTTGGGATGTGCGAAATGGTTTGCCATCGGACATGCGGGCGGCGTTGACGGCGGTGAAGCGCGGCTACGCGTATGTGGTGCAGAACGAGCGCGGACATTTTTTCTCGGAAGGGAATTACGACATTCTCGGGGCACCGCGGACAGATGGAACGGACATGCTGGATTGGCTCAAAGCGCAATCCTGGACGAATGGAAAAGTGGGAACGACGGGATGTTCTTCGACGGCGGAATACCAGATGGCGATTGCAGCGATGGGGCATCCGGCGTATGCGGCGATGAATATTCAAAGTTTTGGCGCGGGCGTGGGGCGCGTGGGGCCTTATTACGAGCAGGGGAATTGGTATCGTGGCGGGGCGGTGCAGATGTTGTTCATTGCGTGGCTTGCTGGAGAGCAGAACCAGGTGCGGCCGATGTTTCCCGCGAATACTTCGCAAGAGGATTTGATTCGCGCGTCGAAATTGTTTGATCTGGCGCAGCAACCTCCGCCGGTGGACTGGTCCAAGGCTCTGTGGCATTTGCCGGAGCAGGATATTTTGAAGGCGGTGGATGCACCCCACGGGATATATGCGGACCCGATGCCGGTGCCGACGGGCGGCCGGATGATTCAGCGCGCGCCCAATGATCCGGCTTGGTACAAGGGCGGGCTGTATCACGACGACATGCCGCTGAATCTGCCAGGGCTGTGGTTCATGACGTGGTACGACGTCTCGATGGGGCCGAACCTCGAACTTTACAATCACGTTCGGAAGACGGCGACAGGCGGAGTGGGCGATGAGCAGTGGGTGATTATTGCGCCCGTGGGACACTGCGCGTATACGCGAGCGACGGAGGATACGGTGGTCGGCGAGCGAAGCATGGGTGACGCGCGGTTCGACTATCAGGAGATTACATATAGTTTTTTCGATCGATTTCTGAAGGGAGAGAAGAGCGCGAAGATTGATTCGATGCCGAAGGTGACGTACTTCACGATGGGAATGAACAAGTGGCAGACGTCGGAGACGTGGCCACCTGCTGGCGCGCAACAGTTGACAATGTATTTGTCGAGCGCGGGGCGCGCGAACTCTTTGACCGGAGATGGGGCGCTGGTTACGTCGGCTCCTGCAGCGGATAAGCCGGACTCGTTTACTTACGACCCGATGAATCCGGTTCCGTCTTATGGCGGGAACGTTTGCTGTACGGGGACTGCGGTGCAGGCGGGCGCTTTCGACCAGCGGAAGATGGAAGCGCGGAACGATATTCTGGTGTACACGTCGGAACCGTTTAAGGAAGGGACGGAGTTGAGCGGGCCGATTACGCCGACGCTTTATGTGTCGTCGGACGCGAAGGACACGGACATTACCGTGAAAGTGATCGACGTTTATCCGGATGGGCGAGCTTTTAACCTGGATGAATCGATCCAGCGGCTGCGTTATCGCGACGGGTACGACAAGCCGCTTGCGTGGATGGAGGCTGGGAAGGTGTACAAGGTGACGCTGCAGCCGCTGAATACGAGCAATTATTTTGAGGCAGGGCATCAGTTGCGGATTGAGATTTCTAGCAGCAATTTCCCGCGATTCGACCGGAATTTGAATACGGGCGGGAATAATTATGACGAGGAGAAGGGCGTCGTGGCGCACAATTCGGTGCATCACTCGAAGCTGTATCCTTCGCAGGTGGTGATCACGGTGGTGAAGAAGTGATGGGCGCGAGGTGAGCGCTGCAGGATTGAAAACCCAAGACCCACCCTCTCAAAACGAGGGTGGGGCACCCTCCGTGACACTTGAACATTTTTCTTTGTCTATACGTAATGAATGGCAACGGCCTGTGTGCCTCGGCTGCGGTGGATAAGAGACAGCGCGCTTAGGAAGGTGAATCATGGATGCTTTGCTGCTCGACCTGAAATATGCGTGGCGATCTTTGTGGCGTTCGAAGGGATTTGCTTTGACGGTGCTACTTACTTTCGCGGTTTGTATTGCGGCGAATACGGCACTTTTTGCGATCGTGAACTCCGTTGTTCTCCGGCCTTTGCCCGTGCCCGAGGCCAATTCCATCTTGCTGATGTCGAACGAATATCCGAAAGCGGGGGTGATAGGGCTCAACGCCAGCAGTTCGGGGGATTACTTCGACAGGCTAAAGGAGATCACGGTATTCGAGAGCCAAGCGATGTTTCGCCAGCGGGATCAAACTGTGGAAGTGAATGCATTGCCGCAGCGGATTCACGCTATGGCGGTTACGCCGTCGTGGTTCACACTTCTGCGGGTAGCGCCCGCGTTGGGAAGACCGTTCCTTGAAGAAGAGGGAGAAATTGGACGCGAACATGAAGTGATTCTGAGCCATGGATTATGGGAACAGTTGTATGCGGGGGATAAATCGGCGATTGGACGCGATCTGCGGATCAGCGGGCAGCCGTTCAAGATTGTCGGCGTGATGCCGGCGGGATTTGATTTTGTCGATCCGGAAGTGCGGTTGTGGATGCCGATTGCGTTTACGGCGGAAGAGAAGACACAGCACCACAGCAACAATTGGACATACATCGGAAGATTGAAACCGGGCGCCACGCTGGAGCAGGCGCAATCGCAAGTGGATGCGCTGAACAATGAAAATCTCGAGCGATTTCCGCAATTCAAGGAAATCCTGACGAATGCTGGATTCCATACGGTGGTTAAGCCGCTGCAGGACATGCTGACAGAAGGAGTGAAGAAGACTTTGTATCTGTTGTGGGGCGGCGCTGTACTGGTGCTATTGATTGGCGGACTGAATATCGCGAACCTGGCGCTGACGCGGCTATCGCTGCGGCGCAAGGAAATCGCGACGCGGATAGCATTGGGCGCGGGACGGATGCAGTTGATGCGGCAGCTGATTTTGGAAAACGTGGGACTAGCCTTGTTAGGGGGAGTGGGCGGAATTTTTCTTGGGGCTGGGATGCTGCGAACGCTGAGCGTGATCGGGCTGGAACACATGCCGCGCGCGGGCGAAGTTCACATGGATGTGACGGTCATTTTGGTTTCGCTGGGGCTATCGGCGGCAGCAGGATTATTTGTAGGGCTATTTCCACTGGTGAGCGCTTCGAAGATCGGGATCAACGACGCGCTGCATGAGGATAGCCGGACGGGTACAACGGGAAAGAAAACCAGAAGCGTGCGTCAGCTTTTGGTAGCGGCACAAATTGGATTTGCGTTCGCGCTGCTGATGGGCGCAGCGCTATTTCTAACCAGCTTTCGACGGCTGCTGCAAGTGGACCCCGGATTCAGACCGGAAGGAGTTGTGACGGCGTCGGTGAGCTTGCCTCAATCCAAGTATGCCAAACGCGAAGACTGGCGCGCGTTTCTGAAGCGGGCACTGCCCGCGGTCCGAGCGATCCCCGGAGTTACGCTGGCGGGAGCAACGAACGCGATTCCGCTGAGCGGCGGCCACAATGATGAGGTGATACTGGCCGAGGGTTATCAGATGAAGCCGGGGGAATCGTTAATTTCTCCGTTGCTGATGGACGTGACGCCGGGCTACTTCGAGGCCATGGGCATTTCGATGCTAAAGGGACGCAGCTTCGACGAGCGTGACAACGAGACTGCTCCGCGGGTGGTGATCGTTGACGAACGACTGGCGCGGCATTTCTGGCCCAACAGCGATCCCGTGGGGCGGCGAATGTATATGCCTGGAAACCCGCAAGATCTTATGAAGATTGACGAGCACACCACCTGGTTGACCGTCGTGGGTGTGGCACGCGCGTTGCGATACGAGCACATGGATGATAAAGGCGCAGCAGTCGGTGCATTCTACTGCCCCATGGCGCAGGATCCGGATCTTAATTTCACGTTTGCGCTGAAGACGGCGGGCGATACCGACTCGGCGGTGCGAGCGCTGCGAGCGGAGATGTTTCGATTGGATCCAGATTTAGCCGTGTTCGATGTGCACTCGATGTCGGAACGAATCGACCTGTCGCTGGCGGCGCGCAAGACGTCGATGCTGCTGGCAAACGCTTTCGGGGGAGTCGCGCTGTTTCTGGCGACACTGGGGATTTATGGCGTGCTGGCGTATCTGGTGGCGCAGCGGACGCGCGAAATCGGGATTCGCGTGGCGCTAGGGAGCAGCCGTGGAGCAATCCTCAGGATTGTTTTGAGGGAAGGATTCGAAATGGTGCTGGTTGGCCTGGTTTTGGGAATGGTCGGGGCCATTTCCATGCAAAAAGCTGTGGCCAGCGAAATATATGGGGTGCGTGCGCTTGATCCGCTGGTGTTAACAGGCGTGATGGCGTCGCTGGCGATTGTGGCGTTGGCGGCGTGTGCTGTACCGGCACGGCGTGCTTTGCGCGTTGACCCGATCGTTGCGTTGAGGAGTGAGTAGGTCAACAGGATGAGCCGGACGATTGGCTTCCGTAGAAGATTTTGGGAAATGCGCGTTTGTAAGTGAAATTGCTTGCGCCTTAGGCAAGGTTGACGATGCGATTCAGCGAGCCGACCAGGTATTTCCAGGCCAGGTAGTAAACGATCAGGCTGAGCGGGGCAGCGATTGGGAAGATGCGGGTGGCAAAGCCGGGGATTGAAAAATCCAGGAGGTGGGTGAGAACAATGCCGAGCGGCGCCAGTAGAAATGGCAACAGAGCGCCATGGAGGCCAATGGAATGTTGCCAGCGAGGGCGCATTGCCACGAAGAGGACATTCCAAAGACCCCACAGGTTGGGAACCACCGCCATCGGGAAAATCATGATCCGCTCGAGCGGCACGGAAAAGTCGTAAGCGTAACGCGCAATGCAAAACGCCGTTACACCGATGACAAGAACAATCGTGGGCACAACAATGCCCGCCATGTAAGCGCGTAGATATTTGTGCCGGTCCATAAATCCTCCTGCTTCACAAGTGATAGAACAAAGCCGGGATGATCCCGGGGAAAAAGAGAAGAGCAGCGCCAGCGAGAGCGGCGAGCGCCCAATCGAACCAGGGAACATTGTGGATGGGTAGCGGCGGCTCTTCGAGTTTGCGGAGCATTTGCGGCCAGAGGTCGCGGCGGAGTTCGGCGTCTTGAACGGGCGCGACGGCTTGTTTGAGTAGTTCTTTCAGTTCTTTGCTGATTTCTTCGTTGCTCATTTCGCGCAGACCTCTGGCCGAAGAGAATTGAGTTTCTTTCGCAACATTCGAACGGCACGGAAGACGCGGACTTTTACGAGCGATTCGGAGATGCCCGCGGCCTCGGCGATGCCGGCGTAGCTCTCTTCTTCGACCAAAGCCAGCATGGCTACGAGCCGGTATTTTGGCGGAAGTTCGTGGAAAGCTCTGTTAATGAGGCCTCGAGTCTCGCGGGCGACGGCGCGATCCGGGCTTGGCGCGCAAGGAAGATTTTCGGGGAGGGAAGTTTCCTGGCGAGCGTGCCTTAGATGATCCAGGGCTGCGTTGGTGCCGATTCGGCGCGCCCAGGCTCGGAAATTGCCGTCCGGTTTGAATCGGGCTCGATATTTATAGATGCGCCAGAATGTTTCCACGGTCAGATCCTCAGCGATGCCAGAGTCGCGAACGATGCGGACAATCCAGGCATAGACTTCCCGCTGGTGCTGCCGGAACAGCACCTCGAAAGCTTCGAGGTCGCCCGCCGCAAAGCGTTCCAGCAGTTCCATGTGCGCTCTCTACTTCTAATTACTGGTTACGGGTGGCCGAAGTTACAAAATGTTTTAGGCTCGCGCGGAACTCGAAGTTATGGATGAGGTGCGGAGCTCGCCGTATTTTGAGGGAGTTCGCTCACGATTTTGCCGGCGGCGTCGAGGAACTGCAGTTTTGGAGTGCCGTCTGGGGCTACGCGGAGGATGAGGCGATCGCGCCCTTCCGTGTCTTTCAGCTGGAGTATCGAGCCGCCGTCGCGGGCGCGTCCGAGGATGACTCGCGGGTGATCGCCGGGGTGTGTATCCAGAAACTTTTTGAGTTCGGCTTCGCGCTGAGACTCCGGGAGTTTTGAAATGCGTGTTATGGCTTCGAGCGCTTCTGTGATGGGGTAGTCGCCGCGGTCGTCCATCCGGAGGAGGGAATATTTTTTGTCGCCCTCGCGGCCGGCGTCTATTGTGAAAATCTGATCCTGCATGTACTGATCGAAGCTTAGGTGACCCTCGCTGCCGGTGACCTTGCCGCTCTGATCTTTGGAGATGCCGTAGCTTAGGCCGCCGTCTTCGGTTCCTTCCTCGTTGAAGAAAAGAAGGCCGGCGGATTTTCTGTTGCTGGGATGAGGATATTCCTTGTTCTTGATGTAGATGCCGGGTGAGTTGGCGGTGTTGGTGAGGACGAGGCGGATGGTTCCGTCGGGTTCGACGATGTTGATACGGTGAACGGTGATTTCATCGAAGGTTTCTTTTGGCTCCACTCTGGCAAAGCCACAGAGAGCGGCGATGAGAAAAATGATGGTAAGAAGGCCAGAGTACGCAGCGAGAAAGCGCTGACTTGAGAGAAAGCGGATCATGGGAGCCTCTTTCGACGAGAAGCATGATTTGACACAGCTTTATGCTCAGGATGATAGACGAAATCTGGCGGGAGTGGCGAGAGAGCGAACGAGAAGGAGTCTTCAAACAGTATGAGGTTTCGGCCAGAAAAGAAAGAGGGGCACGGCGTGCCGTGCCCCTAGGAAGAAAATACACGAGAAGCTAACGAGAGTTAGTAAATATCGTATTGCTCCCAGTGAAGGGTGGCGTCGGATTGGATGATGATGTGTTTGTGAGCGGTTTGCTCTAGCTCGTCCATCAACATGGACTCGCGGGTTTTGAGAGCTTTCGCGATTTCCGGGTGGACGCGAAGGGTGAGGTTCGGGCCTTCGTGTTCGGCGGTGGCCATTTTGCGGGCTTCGGATTGGATTTCGTAGCAGAGCGTGGGAATGGACTTGACCATTCCAGAGCCGGTGCAATAGGGGCACGGTTGGCAGAGAACGCGCTCGAGAGCTTGCTTGGTGCGTTTGCGCGTGATGCAGACGAGACCGAACTCGTTGAAGGACAGAGCTTTTGAGGGAGCTTTGTCTTGTTCGAGGGCCATTTGCAGGGCGCTAAGAACTTTTTCGCGGTTGCGGCGCTCTTCCATGTCGATGAAGTCGACAACGATGATGCCGCCGAGGTCGCGAAGGCGGATCTGGCGGACAATTTCTTTCACCGCTTCGAGGTTGGTCTTGACGATGGTGTCCTCGAGGCGCGTGGAGCCTTTGCCGACGAATTTGCCGGTGTTGACGTCGATGGCGACGAGGGCTTCGGTGTGGTTGATGACGATGTAGCCGCCGGATTTGAGCCAGACTTTGGCACGAAGAGCTTTGTCGAGCTCGTGCTGGATGCCGAACTCTTCGAAGATCGGCGTCTCTTTGGTGTAGAGCTTGACCTTGTTGACCAGTTTCGGTTGGAAGCGGCTGACGAACTCGACGATCTTGCCGTATTCCTCTTCGTTGTCGATCCAGATGCCGGTGAAATCGTCGCTGACGTAATCGCGGAGAATGCGTTCGACGAGGTTGAGGTCGCGATGGAGTAACGCGGGAGATTTGCGCTGCTCGCTACGCTCTTTGATTTCGTTCCAGCTCTTGCCGAGGAACTCGATGTCGGAGCGGATTTCGTCGTCGGTGGCGCCGCCAGCGGCGGTTCGAACGATGAAGCCGCCAGGATAGACATTGCCGGCTTCGCTGACGAGGCGACGGAGGCGCGAACGATTTTCGGCGGAGATGATTTTGCGCGAAACGCCGGTGTGATGAACCGTCGGCATGTAGACCAAGAAGCGGCCTGGTAGAGCGACGTGGCTGGTGATGCGTGCGCCCTTTTTGCCGAGCGGTTCTTTGGCGATCTGGACGACGACGTCCTGGCCGGCTTTCAGCATTTCGCTGATTAGTTGCGGACGGCGCGGCGGACCAGAATGACGGTGCCCACGATCGTGGCGCGGCCCACCGGGACCGCTGGGACGGCGTTCGAAACGCGGACCGCTTGGGCGGCCACGGTCTGGACCACGATCCGGGCCACGGTCTGAGCCGCCACGGCTGTCTGGACGGCCACCTCGGCCGCGATCACGTCCACCACTGCCGCCGCGCTGTGGGCGCTGGAAACGCGAGCGCGGGTTACTGCCGATGCGGGCGGAATCGCGCGGGAAATCTTCGCGCGGAGTCGAGGCGCCGCCGACTCGCGGGGCGCGCGTCTCACCGGGAAGCAGGATGACATCTTCCTCGATGATGGCTGGCCCTGCAGCGATTTCGCCTGCGTGCGTTTCGATCACTTCTGCTTCGGCATGTGCGTGTTCGACGTGTTCGTGCTCGGTGTGTGCGTGTTCAGCGTGTTCGTGCACGATGTGCTCGGAATCACCAAGAGCTGCGGCGTGTTCGGCGCTTTCATGCGCGGCGTTGGCTTCGAATTCGGCGCGATTTGCGGCGCGATGCTCTTCGACTTCCTCGGTTTCAGCCTCGGAAAGTTCGGTCTCGGCGGCAACCTGGTCTTCGGCGGCGTCCAGATGCGCTTCTTCCTGGCGTTCTTCTTCCTCGGCTTCTTCTTCCGAGAGTTCTACTGAGCTAGTTGCGTGAATTTCCTCGGGTTCGTCTTCTTCGAAATCGGCGCCACCGGCGAGGGCATCCACCTTGGCGTGATCGGAAGTTTCTTCGTGCTTGGCTTCAGCTAGTTCGAAAGAGAGGGAGGCGCTCTGCTGTTCGCTCAACTCGACTTCACTGCGGCCGGACACGGAATCTGAACTTGAGGTTACGGGCGACTCGAGCGGAGAAGCAGCATGCCGCGAGGGATTCGCGCCGTGGGCCGAAAGGGAAGCGTCTTCGGCAACGCCGATATTTTCGTCGGCAGAGACAGGGGCCGCTTCGGATTCCGAGCCAGCGTCCGCAAGGAGCCAGCGGGGAAGCCCGCCAGAGAAACGGCGAGGAACGTTGCCGCCCGCAGATCCAGTTGCAGGTGCGGGAGCGCTCAAGTTGCCGGACGCGCGCGGAGTTGCTTCTTCGATTTCTGGCTGTGGCTCGTGCGATTCCTGCTCGACAACTGGCGGAACGGGCGAAGCCAGCGGCTTGCCACGGTACTTGGCTAGAGACTCGCCGGGAAGAAGAATGGGTTCTTCCGCGACAGCTCCGGATGCGGAGGAACCGGCAGCTTCAGGTGGGCGATGGTCAAAGCCGCGCTGCGCCGGTCCACGGGGTTCAAAACCGCGTGGCGCGCCGCCGCGATTTTCCTGGCCTCGCTGGCCGCGGTTGTCGTGGCTTCGGTTGTCGTAGCCGCGCGACTCGTTGCCGCGAGATTCGCCGCCTTGGGGCGAAGCATATTTGGAGGGCGGCAGATTGCGGCCGCCTACGCCTGGGCCCTGTGGGCGACCGCCACTGCGTTGGCGTCCGCCACGACGGCCCCAGCGTCCGCCACGGCCACGGTCGCCGCCGCGATCGCCACCACGGTCACTGCCACGATCTCCGCCACGGCCAAAATTTTGGCCGCCGCGGTCGCCACCGCCTGAAGAGCGCGGCGCGTAGTTCTGAGTGGGATTGTAATGGGGCGAAAAATTCTGAGGAGCGGAAGCGTTCGAATCGGGCTGTCGCTCTTCGGGAGCGTGATGAGAATCGTCATGCACTTCGGCAGCATGGGCGCCAAGAGTTTCGTCGGCACCGGCCTGGTCTTCTACAACGCCGGGGTGCTCATCGTGAGAGAGGGAATCGTGATGCGAATCCTCGTGGTGCGATGATTCGTGCGAGGCTTCTTCTCCGTGAGCCTCGTGAGCGTGATCTTCTTCATGCTCGTGCGAGGAAGCCGCGTGGCCGAGCGTTTCGCCGGGAAGCAGTTCGACGACGTTGGAAGGGGCAGGCGAAAACGCCGGCGCAGCTGCGGGTGCGTCCGTGTGCGCATGGCCGTGATCATAGTCTTCGAGATTTTCGAAAAGATCGCTGACGTAGAGGAAAGCATCGCCATCGAGGCCGATGTCAACGAAAGCGGACTGCATGCCGGGGAGGACGCGGGTGACTCTGCCTTTGTAGATGCTGCCAACGAGGGCGAACTCTTTTTCGCGCTCGATGTAAATTTCGACTAACTGACCTTCTTCGAGAATCGCGACCCGCCGTTCGTGGGAGGCCGCGGAGATAACCAATTCTTTTGACATGAAAACTCCTGACTGTAAGTGACGCCGGCTGTGCCGGGAGTCACGTTTCTGTACGGCCGCAAAGGGCCGACAGGACGCATCGCCGCGAGCTTTTGCCCGTCGGGGGTCCAGTAAATCGGGGCCGGCCCGGTTTGCACCGGGGCACACGCTGGCCACACTGATATTGAGATGGCTTTACGTTCGAAGCCGGAGGGAAAGTTCCTCTTGCTTACGAGGCTGGTCCGTTGCCGGAGAGCTTCCAGGCTAACGGCGGACGATGCTGTCCTCACTCTAAAGATCCTTGTTCCTATGACCCAAGCTTGCTGGGGCCACCATTACGGACCCGGCGGGATTTGCCTGAGCAAAGGCCCTGCACGGGACTGGCAGCGGGTTCAGTTAACGAAGCGGCGAAGCCGAACATTCATAACCAGACCAATCGCCAGGAAAACAAACAACGTAGCGGAACCCCCATAACTCATGAGAGGAAGCGGGATACCGGTCACGGGCATAGCACCGATGACCATCGCCACGTTTACTAAGACATGAAAACCAAGCGCTGCTGCGACGCCCATTACGAGAAACATTCCGGCGCGGTCTTTTGCGCGCTGAGCATTCTGCACTAAGCGTAACAGAAGTGCCATGTACAGCCCAAGGGCAAGTAGCACGCCTTTGAACCCTTGCTCTTCCGCCCAAGCCGACATGATGAAATCGGAATAACGGACGGGGATGTAGCCGAGCTGGTTTTGCGTACCGTTGCCAAAGCCTTTGCCCCAGAAACCGCCAGAGCCGACGGCAATCTTCGATTGCAAGACCTGATAGCCGGAGCCTTTGGCGTCTTCTTCTGGATGCATGAAAGATGTAACTCGTTCTTTTTGATACGGCTTCAAGACGCGCCATGCGACCGGGAGCATCAGAAGCCCGATGAGCGCAATCGCCGCGGCATGTTTCCACTGCAACCCGGCGAGAAATGCGCCTACGACAAGCAAGGGCACAAGTACAAGCGCCGTGCCCAGATCGGGTTGCTTGAGAATTAGACCTAGCGGCAACCCAATGATGAGCCCTGCTTTGATCAAATCCTGGAGAGAGAGCTCATCTGTACGCACCTCCGCAAAGAAGCGCGCCATCACGATGATTATAATCAATTTGACCAATTCCGACACCTGAAGAAATTCGCCGAGGATGGGAATCCAGCGTTTGGCGCCGAAGCGGGTGTGGCCGAAGGCTAGGACGGCGATGAGAGCGGCGACGCCGATAAGATAGAGGATCGGGGCTTGATCAAGAATCAGGTGATAGTCGAGGCGGGAGAGCGCGAACATCAGGATGAAACCTACAACCAGCCAGCGAAGTTGCTTATTCTGCATGCCGGCAAGGGAGCTGCCATGCGTGGCGGAATAGATCTCGATAACGCCGAGAGCGCAGATGGCGGCGAGGATGGCGAGCAGCCACCAGTCGTAATCGCGAGTTCCGGGTGCGTCGTTCATTGTAAGAAGTCGGTAGTCGAAAGTTTAAAGTTAAAAGTTAAATTTGAAAAACGAAACTCGAAAAACGAAATTCGAAAAAGCATCGCCGACCATCCTAAACTACTTCCTACTTCAAGCTACGAATTCATGACACCGCAAACTCAAAGTTAGTGCTGCGGGTCTGGGCTTGCTGCGTGCGCTGGGACCACGGTGGATGAAGCCGCGGGCTTCAGGACTGGCGGCGTCTGAATCGTTGCCGCGGCTGCAGCTGTGCCATGACCCAAATCATACCGCTTGTCGTCGGCGGTGAGTTGGCCTTGTGTCTTCTTTGCCTTCTTATCGTAATAGGCCTTCACGATATCGCGAACGACCGGACCGGCCGCTTCGCCGCCATGTTGGCCGCTTTCCTGAACGAGAACGGCAACGCAAATTTCCGGATCGCGTTTCGGGGCATAGCCCACGAACCAGGCGTTGTCGGCGAACTGCGAGCCTTTTTTCACGAGATTCATTTTGTCGTAGCCGATGACCTGCGCGGTGCCAGACTTGCCGCTGAGTTCGATGCCAGTGAGCCTGAGCTTGCCACCGGTGCCTCCCGCTTCGTTGACCACACCGTACATGGCGTCCGTCACTTTTTCGATTGTGGAGTCGGAGATGTGAAAACGCTCTTCGCCGACGTTCGGCGCGTCTTTGAGCATGTGCGGCTGCTTGAAGACGCCGCCCGAAGCGATGCCACCAATCACACGGGCGAGCTGCAGAGGCGTGGTCGTAACGGCGCCCTGTCCGGTGGCGACGGAGATGACTTCGCCGGCGTACCACTTGCGATGAAAGGTGCGCTCCACCCACTCCTGCGTAGGCACGAGGCCGGGCTCTTCGGAAGGAAGATCGATGCCGGTCTTGTGGCCGAGGCCGAGCTTGATAGCGTAGTAGGATAGGCGGTCAATACCGAGACGCATGCCGACGTTGTAGAAAAAGACGTCGCAGGATTTCAGGATCGCGTCGTGCAGACCGAGTGTGCCGTGAGACTTCGGACCAGTTTTAGCGTAGTAGACGTAGCAGTGATATTGGCGGCCAAAGAAGGTGCCGTAACCGGGGCAGAACGTGGTGAAGCCTTCTTCGGGAACATGCTCTTCGAGCATGGCGGTGGCGGTCACGATTTTGAAAACGGAGCCTGGAGCGAGCTGGGCTTGAATGGCGCGATTCAAGAGAGGATGCAGTGGATCGTCGTTCAAGGCCTTCCATTGGTCGGCGGCGATGCGGACGGCGAAATCATTTGGATCCGGTGTGGGGCGGCTGACCATCGCGAGCACTTCACCGGTGCGCGGATCGAGAGCGACTACAGCGCCGGGGCGCATGCCTAATGATTGCTCGGCGACTTGCTGCAAATCGTCGTCAATGGTGAGTTGAATCTGTTTGCCGGGTATTGGTTCCTGTTGCGTGAGGTGGCCGAGCTCCCGGACTTCTTTGCCAACGCTGTTGACGACCACGCGGCGCATGCCGTCGGTGCCTGTCAATATGTCGTTATATTGGCGCTCGAGACCGGTTTTTCCGGCGAGGTCTCCGGGGCGGAGACGGCCGTTGCTGGCTTCGATTTGTTGCTCGCTGACTTCGCCGACGTACCCGCTGGCGTGGGACATGAACCCGCCTGGCCGATAGCGGCGGCGCTGGACCATGAGCATTTCGAGCAGCGGAATATCCGAGCGATGCGATTCGATGAAAGCCACGTCTGCATTGGTGGCTTCCGGTTTGATGACGATGGGCTGAAACTTCGGAAGATTCTTGGTGCTCTCGAGTTGATCCTTCAGGTCGCTGATCGGAATGCCGAGGCCATCTGCGATGGCGGGCAAATTCTTGTCGATGAGAGCGGGATCGTCGCGAAGTAGAAGGATGCTGAAAGACGGATAATTGTCGACGAGGACGCGGCCATCGCGATCGAGCATGCGGCCCCGGGGAGCGATGATGGGGATGGAGCGAACGCGATTGCGCTCAGCCATTTGACCGTACTTATCGGAGTCGACAACCTGGAGTTTCCAGAAGCCGAGCAGCAACAACCCGACCATGCCCACGATGACGTAGGAAGCGATGGCCAGTCTGGCCTGTGGCAGACGATTGTCGTTGCGAAACCAGTACGACACGAAAACCCCGCGCGCGAGAATCTTTTTTTGCTGCGCTCGTCAAACGGACGGCGCTGTCATCAGGGCGATTCGTCGCCCGTCCCGCGAGTAGCCGGGACATGCTCGCGTCACGAAAAATAGTTACAGCGTGGGTTTCGAAATGTCCGTCGAAACTTTTTTCGAAATTTAAAGATTCGAAAAATTCCCTCAGGGATCCCGAATCACTGCCGGACTTTCGCTGCAATATGAGATGCAAAACGGCAGCAAAGTCATTTTCAAACGTAGCACTTGGGAAAGGGGGCCGCAAGCCGTCCTGAAGGACAGTTGCTTGGACAATACCCCTATGGAAATCTAGCTAATGGGAAAGGCTGCGACAGGCTGGCCACGAGAAGGTTCGCGAAGGAGTTGTCGGTCACTCATAGCGCAAGGCTACGATTGGATCCACGCGTGTGGCACGGCGCGCCGGAATCCAGCAAGCGGCAAGGGTCACCGCGATAAGGAAAGCGATGACAATCGCGATGGTTGCCGGATCATGGGCGGTCACGCCAAACAACAAGCCTTGAATCAGAGGGGTAAGGGCCAACGTCCCGGCAACGCCGAGCAAGACGCCAATGCCGGCAAGTGCCATTCCGTGACGGAACACAAGGGACCACACCTCGCCCACGTTCGCGCCAAGGGCCATGCGGATGCCGAATTCACGCGTGCGCAGGCTCACGGCGTGCGACACCACTCCGTAAATACCGATGGCTGCGAGAAAGAGTGCGATGCCCGCAAAAATCGCCACTAGCACCGCGCCAAAATGCTGGCGGGCAACTGCGTCTCCCAGAGACTGGTCCATTGTAGCGACGTCGGAGAGCGGCAAATCAGCATCCATCCGGTGCACAATGTCGCGGATCGCAGGTACTTTTGCGAATGGATCACCTTCCGTTCGCACGGCCAGCATCATGCTTGAAAAGGGGAGTTCGGCGTGGGGCCAATAGCTCATGGCCCGAGGAGTTTTGTCTAGTCCTTCTCGCTTCACGTCCGCGACCACACCGATAATCTGTGAAAAATCGCTCTTTTCCTTCATGTCAATTTGGATTTTCTGCCCCAGAGGATCCTCGCCCGGAAAATACTGGCGAGCCATGGCTTCGCTGATGATCACCACATGGGACTCGATCGTTTCTTCGCGATCGGAAAATGTGCGCCCTTTCAGCAAAGGAATCTGCACCGTGCGGAAATAATCAGAACCCACAAGCTGCACCTCTGTGTCGTTGTCCTGACCGCGGGCAGGGGCCGGCTTTCCCGCGATGAGAAAGTCAGTTCCGGGCGTCATGCCCGTTAGAGGGAACGAATTGTCAATCGTTGCCGCGCGGACTCCTGGTAATGCGCGCACCTCCTCAAGGAGTTGCTGAAAGAAAGCGATGTACTGATTTGGCTCTGAATATTTTGTGGAGGGAAGTGTGACACGAAGAGTGAGCAGGTTCTTGGAGTTGAACCCGGGATCCACGGAAGAAAGCTTCACGAAGCTGCGCAATAGCAGTCCAGCGCCCGCAAGCAGGATAAGGGAAAGGCTGACTTGGGCGACGGCGAACACGCTACGTAGTCGGTGCCCCCTTGTTCCGGTCTCTGAGCGGCCCGCTTCGCGCAGCGCGTCGGCAAGATTTGTGCGAGCCGCGTCGAACGCGGGCGCCAATCCAAATCCCAAGCCCGTGACAACGGAAACCACCGTAGCGAAAACGGCTATACGCCAATCCAGCTGAATCGAACTTACATGCAAATCTTTCGGGATGAGAAGCACCACAGCCGAGATGGCCCAACGCGCCAAGAGAATTCCGAGCCCGCCTCCAAGCATGGCGAGCAACAGGCTCTCGGTCAGCATTTGCCTGGCGATGCGCCACCGGCTCGCACCTAGCGCGCTGCGAACTGCGACCTCGCGCTCACGGGCGGAAGCGCGCGAAAGAAGCAGGTTGGAAACGTTGGCGCAGGCTATGAGCAGGACAAAACCAACAGCGCCAAGCAAGAGCAGAAGCGTCGGACGGATGGCGCTTGAGAGATCCTTATGGACAGGGACCACATTCACTCCCCAGCCGGTCTCAAAATCCGGATAGGTTTTCGTCAGATTCGCAGCGAGCCCGTCCATCTCAGTCTGCGCTTGCGCAAGGCTCACGAAGGATTTCAGGCGGCCAACCACGGTCATCCACCGCCCGCGCGGAGTCCGGTCTTCCTCTTTCCAGCCATAGGGACCCCAGAGTTGCGCAGCCTTGCCAGTCAACGAACCCTGCGGCGCAAAGAGAGCGACCCCAGGGGGCATTACCCCGATTACGAGATAGCTCTCGCCATCGAGACGAATGAATTTGCCGACAGCACCACGCTCCGCGCCGAAGCGGCGCTGCCACAATCCATAGCTCAAAAGAACTTCGTGATTGTGCCCGCGCTGCCCTTCCTCGCTCGAAAAATCGCGGCCCAGAATGGGCGAGATTCCAAGCAGCGAAAACAAATTCGTGGAAATTCCCTGGGACGGAATCTCCTCAGGGTCGCCTTCCCCGGTGAGCGTGGAAGTATCGTCAAAGAATGCGGCCAATTGCTCGAAAACAGTATTGTGTTCCTTCCAGTAGATGAAATTCGCCGGGGACACAACGTTGTGATCGCGTCCTTCGTTAAGTTTGGTCTCCCATACCATCACCAGGCGTTGTTCCTGGCGATAGGGAAGTGCTTTCAGCAACACGGAGTTCACTACGGTGAAAACTGCGCTGCTCGCGCCAATGCCCACGGCGAGCGTGAGCACAGCCACCGCCGTAAATGCGGGCTTGTTGCGAAGAAGCCGTGCGGCGTGGCGCAGGTCGTGAAAAAATTCCTCCGGGGTGCTAAAGGTCCACATTTCGCGGCTCCTCTCTTTCAAGCTTGTTGTGTTGCCGAATTGGCGGTGAGCGGCGTAGCGGGCTTCTTCCGGGGCGATACCTTCGCGGCGGATTTTTTCTTCGCGCATCGCGAGGTGAAACGCGACTTCCTCATCGAGGTCGCGATCAAGGGCCTTGCGATCGAAAGCGGCCTTCAGGCGCAATCGGGTTTTGTGCAGCCATCCTTGCATGCGGTCAGGCTCCGATCCGGCAAATTCGATGTTCAGTCATAACGCAAGGCCACCATGGGATCGACGCGCGTAGCGCGTCGTGCGGGGATGTAACAGGCTGCAAAGGCTACAACCGCGAGCAAAATGGCTACCGCCGAGAAGGTTGCGGGATCCGTTGGCGTCACCTCGAAAAGGAGGCTGGCCATCAGGCGGGTCAAGGCGAGCGCAGCGATAATCCCGATGGCGATGCCGAGGAGAGTGAGTTTAGCGCCATCTCTCAAGACGAGGCGGAGAACATCGCGGCGCTGCGCGCCAATCGCAAGACGCACACCAATTTCGTGCGTGCGCTGGCCGACCGAGTAGGCCATCAGTCCATAAATTCCGACGGCAGCAAGAATCAGCGCAAGGGCAGCGAAAAGTGCGAGAAGCAGCATGTTGAAACGCTGCTGGGCGAGGGAGACGGCCATCAAGTCTTCCATCGAGAGGATATCGGTCACTGGAATCTGGCTGTCAACACTCCAGACTTGTTTCTTCACTTCATCCACGAGGCCAGGGACTGGTCCTGTGGTACGGAGGACAAGAGTCATCCAGCGCCGCCAAACCTGCTCGGATTGAGAAAAGGGAGTGTACACAGCGGCGTCGGCCGGCTGGTCGAGGCTGGAATCTTTTACGTCGGCAGCGACACCCACGATAGTCATCCACCGCGGAGGGTCAGGAGCTCTTGCCCAGTCGATGCGAGCGCCGATGGGGTTCCTGTGTGGTAAGCGCTCTTTGACGAATTCATCGTTTACGATGGCCACGAGAGGTTGGCCCTCGCGATCCATGGGCGTAAACTCGCGCCCCGCGCGGATGGGGATTTGCATAACGTGGAAATAGTCCCCCATCACAGAGTTGGTCTGTGCGCGCGGTTCGGCACCGACAGCGACCGGCGGGCCTCCATCCACTACAACTCTAGGGTCTACATAATTCGGAGAGAGGGGAAGATCCATTACCATGGCGGCTTCCACGCGCGGTAGCGCGTTGATCCGTTCGAGCGCCTGAACACGAAACTGCGTTTGCCTGGGAATTTTCGCGTAGCGCGCCTCAGGCAACTGGAGATGCATGGTCATCACGTGCTGCGGATTGAATCCGGGACTCACGGAGCGCAACCGTGAGAAACCCTTGATTAGCAATCCCGCTCCGACGAGTAGCACGAGAGCAATTGCGAATTCAGCGGTGACCAGCAATTTTCGCAGCAAATTGCCGGATTGCCCGGACGTTGATCCCCGCGCTCCATCCTTGAGCGATTCTGCAGAATTTAGGTTGGTGACGGACCAGGCAGGAGCGATGCCGAAGACAACGCCAGTGAGAAGGGAGATGCCGAACACGAAAAACAGAACGTGCGCATCCAGATGGATGCTATTGAAACGGTCGAGAGCGGCCGGCTTCAGTGACAGAAGAAGGCTTATGCCCAACCTGGCAAGCAGGAGGCCGGCGCCCCCACCGACGATTGCCAGGAGTACGCTCTCCGTCAGCGTCTGGCGAATCAGTCGAGACTTGCCGGCGCCAAGCGCCGTGCGGATGACTAGCTCCTGCCGACGTGCTATCGCGCGCGCCATGAGCAGGCCAGCAAAATTGGCACAAGCAATCAGGAGCACAAATCCCACGGCCCCAGAGAGAACCAGGAGCGCAGGGCGAACCCTGCCCGTCACGGATTCCTGCAAAGGTAGAAATACTGTCCGTCTGTCTGTTTCTGAGTCGGGAAAAAGCTGAGCGAGGCGATGATCCATCGTGGACATTTCCGCTTGCGCTTGGGCGAGGGTCACTCCGGCGTTCAGGCGCCAGTAGGTATGCATGAAATGCAAGTCCCGCTCGGAAGCCTCATCCGGATAAGCCGCCGAAAGCGAAACGAAAACGTCAGCATGCTCCCGTGGTGGCACAAAATTGGCAGGCATCACGCCAATGACGGTGTAGTCGTTTCCGCTGAGCGCAATCGTTTTGCCGAGGACCTGAGGATCGCTGCTCAGAAAGTTTTGCCAGAAAGGATAGCTCAGCACGACAAAGCGCGGACCTCCCTTCACATCTTCTTCCGGAGAAATGATTCGCCCGAGCATCGGAGGAACCCCCAGCGTTTCCAGAAAACCTGCGTTGACGTAGCCCCCGCGAACCTGCATAGGCTCCGCCCCGCTGGTGTAGTCCATATTGTTGACGTTGATTCCACCGCCTTGCGAAAACGAGCGTGTCTCTCGCTGGATATCCACCAGGTTTGGCGGCGAATCGTTCGGTCTCATAGCAACGATTCGCTCGGGATCTTTGTAAGGAAGAGGATTGAGCAGGACGCCGTTGATCACGCTGAAGATTGCTGTGTTCGCGCCGATTCCCAGAGCGAGAGTGAGAACGGCAACCGCCGCGAAGCCAGGATTCTTGCGGAGCACGCGGAGGGCGAAGCGAATGTCCTGAAAAATTTCTTCGAGAGAGGCAAAGGTCCACATTTCGCGGTTTTTCTCCCGTATAGCTGTTGTGTTGCCGAATTGGCGGCGGGCGGCGTGGCGGGTTTCTTCGGGATTTTCGCCGGCGAGGCGGTTTTTTTCTTCGCGCATGGCAATATGAAATGCGACTTCATCTTCCAGATCGCGATCCAGCTGGGGGCGCTTCCAAATTGCTTTGAGGCGCAGCCAGGTTTTGTTTCGCCACTCAGAAAACAAGCTCGCCTCCTGCACCGGCTAGGCCGTTTGGAGTATCCGCGCGACTGCGCCTGACATGCGCCGCCAGAATTCGGTCTCTTGCGCCAACTGCTTTCTGCCTGCTGCGGTCAGGGAATAAAACTTTGCACGGCGATTGTTGTCCGAGGTGCCCCATTCCGCGGAGAGCAGGCCACGCAGTTCGAGGCGATGCAGCGCGGGGTAGAGCGCGCCTTCTTCGACCTTGAGGATGTCCTCGGAAGTTTGATGAATCCACTCGGCGACGCCGTAGCCGTGCATGGTGCCGCGGGCTAAAGCTTTCAGAATCAGCAGGTCGAGCGTTCCCTGCAGGAGATCGCCAGGGTTTTCTCGCCTATCTTTCACATAGGGCATATAGGCATATGGGGCATGGAAGGCCCCTTCTCTTATCCATAAGACGTTTAGGGGAAGCAAATGTTTCATGGAATTTGTTGGTCGGGCTAGAAATATTTCTTGAGCCGAGTGTGGTTGAGGATTGGAACGACTTTTTTGCGGAGGCTTGCTCGTCAGCCGCGGCAGGCGTTATCGTATTTAGACTGTTCTCATGCAAAGCGAACCTTCCTCACCCCTGCGTTTGGCCCTGGTTGGAATGTCTGGCGCTGGAAAAACCTTCTGGACTAAGAAGTTAGCCGCCGAAGATTGGACCGCTATTTGTTGCGATGACCGCATCGAGGAGAAGCTGGCTTCGCGGCTGGCAGCTGGCGGGCATTCGGGAATCAACGGCGTGGCGGCGTGGATGGGCTGGCCGAACAATCCGAAATATACGGAACGCGAGTCGCAGTACCTTGAGGAAGAAATTCACACGCTGGGGGAAGTGCTGACGTCGCTGGAGCGGGAGTCTGAAAAATCGCTGGTGCTGGACACCACGGGCAGCGTGATCTATACGGGGAATAATTTGTTGCTGCGTTTGCGGCGGCGGATGACCGTGGTGTATCTGGCGGCGGCGGCGGAAGAGCAGCAGCTTTTGATCGAGCGGTATTTGAGCGACCCGAAGCCGGTGTTGTGGCGTGGAGCATTTCAGCCGAGGCGCGGGGAATCGGCGCGAGAGACCGTGGCGCGTTGCTATCCCACGCTGATTTCCGCGCGGCGCCAGAGTTATGAGGCTTTGGCTCATTGCACGCTGCAGGTGGCGGAGCTGCGGGATCCTGCGTTTGATACGGCGGCGTTTCTTGCGAAAATTCGCGGCCAGCTCGAGCGCGGGCGATGAGATACCGGAGCACGGGGCGCAAGGCGGCGCTGACTTCCTTGCGCGGCGCCGTACTGCGAGGGCTCGCGCCCGACGGCGGGCTGTATTTGCCGGTGGAACTTGCGCGGCGTTCGCCGCAGGAACTGGAAGAGTTTCGCAAGTTGCCGTTCACGGAAGTTTGTTTTCGCGTGGTGAAGCCTTTCGCCACGCCGGACGTGCCGGAAGAGGTGCTTTGGCAAATCGTCGCAGAGGCCATCAATTTTCCGGTGAAGCTGGTGTCACTCTCGCCCGGGCTGCACATTCTCGAGTTGTTTCACGGTCCCACGCTGGCGTTTAAGGATTTTGGCGCGCGATTCATGGCGCGGTTGATGGGCTATTTCGTTCGCGGCGAGACGCGGCCGCTGACAGTGCTTGTTGCGACTTCCGGCGATACGGGAAGCGCCGTGGCGCATGGATTTCTCGGCGTGCCGGGAATTCGCGTGGTGATTCTTTATCCTTCGAAGCGGATCAGCGAGGCGCAGGAGAAGCAGTTCACGACGCTGGGCGAAAATATTACGGCGCTCGAAGTGGCAGGCAGCTTCGACGACTGTCAGCGGCTGGTGAAGCAGGCGTTTTCAGACGTCGAGCTGAATAAGCGCGCATTTCTGACATCGGCGAACTCGATCAATATTGGGCGGCTCTTGCCGCAGATGTTTTATCACGTAGCCGCATACCGGCAGTTGCCGGTGGCGTCGGTGCCGCTGATCGTGTCGGTGCCCAGCGGGAACTTTGGCAACTTGACGGCGGGGCTTTTTGCCAAGCGAATTGGCTTGCCGGTGGCGATGTACGTGGCCTCGACGAATGCCAACGACGTTGTGCCGGAATATTTGCGCTCGGGAGAATTCCATCCGCACGCCGCGACGCAGACATTGTCGAACGCCATGGACGTCGGCAACCCGAATAATTTTCCACGCTTGCTGGATTTATGCCGCGGCCGGATTGAATATGTGCGGCGGGAGATTTGGGGCCACGCCGCAACGGATGACGAGACTCTGCAGGAGATGAAGTCCCTCCACGAGCGCTTTGGCTATATTGCCGACCCGCACACCGCTGTTGGTGTGCTTGGCTGGGAAGCTTACAAGCGTGAGCATACTGAACCCGCGCAAGGGTTGGTGCTTGCCACAGCGCATCCTGCAAAATTTGCAGACGTAGTGAAACGCGCTATCGGCACGGCACCACCGCTACCGGACCGCCTCGCCGCATACTTGAAACGCGAGAAATTATCAGTGCCGATGTCCAGCGCTTACGATGACTTCAAGCAATTTCTCTTGGCACACTAGGTCTAGTCGGCTGGGAAGTTATTTTCGCACCGCCGAAGACAATCACGCGAATTCTTTCAGAGAGGCGAATCGTTTACCGTAGGGTGCCATTGCCTCCACGCAAATTGCGGAGGCCAGACTCCGGGCAGCATTTGCCTTGCAGTCCGGCAACCAAGAAAATTCCAAAGACAATCCAGATGGACATCGAATGCCGAATGGATGAATTGCTCGGGAGCATCGGGCGTGAAGCTTAGGAAGACAGTATTTTGCGGCATATTACTCGCAACGTGCGCTGAGTACGGCCTTACGTCCTCATGAGTGAGATCGCGTCTTGACTTCGGGCTATCCCAACCGGAACGACCGTATCCTTTCACATCGAGAACTACGATATCTTCGTTCACGAACGGTTCTCCGGTTTCTACCATCAGGAAGAAAGTGACCCGATCAACGATGCCTTGTCGGATCCGAGAACGAATCGCGAAGACACGGAAGCGATTCCCTAGGCGGTACAGAATCGTCAGGGCTTGGTTTGAGTGGTTTCCCAACAGGTACACCAAATTGATCAAGGAGCCATTCTTACCGTTTTCGTCGTCTAGCTCATACCACGTTTCTAGTTCGTTGCCTGATTCAGGTCCGTCCACGAAGAATTTCCCATTTCTTTCGACCCTCTTCATTTCAGGTAGCAGGTCTCGCAACTGTTTCTCAGAGGTACGATCTAAGTTCACCTTAGCCATTCGAGACAGAACGGAGTTCACTCGACGTTGGAAGAGAAGTGACTGAATGCGAAAGCTGGCCATCGTGACGAAAAGCATAAGGGCGAACGAGCCCACAACGATGCGAACAGGACGCCGGTTTAAGAAACGCCAGAAGGCGAAAGTCCACGGGAACGAGTTACGGAATGACATTGATAAATAGACACCGAACACAGCCGAATTGTGTCACCGAGACAAAGAAAACTTGTGGCCGCGATCCATGCGAATTCTTCTTGCTTTAGTAATGTCGCGCCTTTGAGCCCTAAGTAAGAATACACTCAGGAGGGTTTGCGGAGGCGGTCGAGGAGCATGAAGAGGAAGACGGCGACGACGGCGTTGACTAGTGCGGCGATGCCGAGATGCATGGTGAACCACGGTTCGGGTTGGGAAAGAAGCAGACGCCGCGTTAGCGCGATGATTCCCTGATGAACGGCAAAGAAAGCAATGGTCAGAGCGAAGCGTGCCGCGGGATGTTCCGTATCGAGGCGCGCGCCAATCGAAGAGGCGAGGTAGCCGATAATAGTTTTCGCTATGCCGTAGAGGCCGAGAGGAACAGTGGGGCCGCTGAGACTGTCTTGCAAAATGCCGATCGCCATGCCCAGAAGCAGTCCAGTGGAAGGATTCCGCCGGCTCAGGCCAAAGTAGATGACGATGAGCATCGGAAGATCCAGAATCGAGGCTTTCGGGAAATAGATGGGCAGAAAAGCCTGCAATACGAGAGCAAAGGCTGTGGCAAGGATGATTGCGCCCGCCCGGAACTTGTGCACCTCAATGTGCAGTTCACTGCCGCGAATGTCGTAAGTGTCGTTCATGGTTTCTCGGGCGAAGACGGGTTGGTTGCCGCGGCGGAGGGAGCAGCGACCGGCGGTGTCGCAGACCCAGGCGCTACAGGTTCTTGTTTCAACTCGAGTGGTTTCAGGGTCAGCAGCACAAAGACTTCTTCGAGGCGTTCGAGGCTCGCGGCGGGCTTCACGCGAAGCTGTTTGAACGGATTGCCTGACTTGATTTCCGCGATGGTCCCTACGGGCAGGTCGCGCGGGAAGATGCGATCCATGCCGCTGGTGACGACGCGCTCTCCAGAATTTACGTTGTCGTCGTTGGGGATGTATTTCATGATGAGCAGCGGCTCGCCGGTGCCGCCAACGGGGCCCTGCAGGCGCGACTCCACCAGCATCGCGCCGACACCGCTGTCTTTATCCGTGAGCAGCAACACCTGTGCGGTGTCCTTGTAGGATTCGATGACTTTGCCGACGACGCCGTCCGGCGTAATGACGCCCATGTTGCGGCGGATGCCGTCGCGCTCGCCGCGATCGAGATAAATAGTTTGGCTGGCGGAGTCCGCGCTCCCACCGATTACGCGGGCGCTGACCATGGGCACGTCCGTATTCGTCTGACGAAATTTCAGTAGCGCTGCCAGGCGGTCGGCTTCCCCTGCTTTGCTCTCCAACTGCGTGATCTGCAGTTTCAGCGCGCCGTTTTCACGCTTTAAATCTTCGTTTTCCCGCGAGGTGTGTTGCAGGGCGAAGTAATGATTCCAGGTGTCGCGAATGTGGCTGACGCCGTGAGCGCCGGCGCGTTCGAACGGTGAGACCGCGCCGACCGTCCACACGCGGATGAGGCGGCCCTGCGAGTCGCGCTTTATTTGCACGGCGAGCAGCAGCACCTGCAGGAGCACGACGCCGCCCAGCAGGAAAATCGATCTATGACGAGAGGGAATGCCAACCATGGAGTCCAGTAGCACAGGCTTTAGCCTGCGCGGCTTAAAATTTTCGCAAACGTCAAATCAGAAAAATCGTCAGTCGATGCAAACCTGTCGCAGCAACTTGAAATCGCTCAGCATTTTTCCAGTGCCCAACACGACGGAGGCCAGCGGGTCGTCGGCAATGGAAACTGGCAGACCAGTTTCTTCGCGGATGCGCTTGTCGAGATTCTTGAGCAGCGCGCCGCCGCCGGTCAGGACGATACCGCGGTCGCTGATGTCGGCGGAAAGTTCAGGAGGTGTGCGTTCGAGAGCCACCCGCACGGCATTCAAAATCGTTGCGACGCATTCGCTGAGTGCTTCGCGAATTTCGCTGTCGTCGATGGTGACGGTGCGGGGGACGCCTTCGATGAGGTTGCGGCCCTTCACTTCCATAGTCAGCGGCTTTTCCAGCGGATAAGCCGAACCGATTTCCATCTTGATTTGTTCTGCGGTGCGTTCGCCGACGAGCAAGTTGTATTTGCGCTTCAAGTACTGCATGACGGCTTCGTCCATCTCATTGCCGGCGACGCGCACGGAACGTGAGTAAACGATGCCGCTCATGGAGATGACGGCGATGTCCGTGGTGCCGCCGCCGATGTCCACGACCATGTTGCCGGAAGGCTCTTCGATCGGTAGGCCGGCGCCGATAGCCGCGGCCATGGCTTGCTCGACGAGATAGACTTCGCTGGCACGCGCGCGATAAGCGGAGTCCTGAACGGCGCGCTTTTCCACCGGCGTGATTTCGCTGGGAACTCCAATGACGATGCGCGGATGCACCAGCACGCGGCGGTTGTGCGCTTTCTGAATAAAATACGTCAGCATTTTTTCTGTGACCTTGAAGTCGGCGATGACGCCGTCCTTCATCGGCTTGATGGCGACCACGTTGCCTGGCGTGCGGCCGAGCATTTCTTTCGCTTCGCGGCCGACGGCTACGACTTCGCCGCTGGATTTGTTGATGGCCACGATCGAAGGCTCGTTCACTACGATGCCTTTGCCGGCCGAGAACACCAGCGTGTTCGCCGTCCCAAGATCAATGGCGAGGTCGGAAGAAAACAAACTAAAGATCGACCTCAGGTTGTAACCGTTCTTATTCATCCCCCCGCTCCCCGCGAAGAAAACTTCTCCGCCGTCCAGCCGACAACGAGCTGCCTTGCAGCATCACGGTCCATTTGAACCGCCGCGCGGCCAACTACACCATTGTCTCTGGACTTGGCGACGAGCGCAAAGTCGCGCCTGCGTCTTTTTTCCTTCGTGACCGAAAAACGATCCACGTTCGAAACTTTTACTTCGGCACAACGATCGGCACCTTCACCTGGTTCGTGCCGCCACGGCGGTTTTCTCCAATAATGACGATAGTGTGTTGGCCGGGTTCAAGAGGTTCCGTAAAGTGCCGGAAAGTGCCGTCCGCCGCAATAATTGGCACGGGCTGGCCGTTCACGATTAGCGCCGCGCCTGGTTCCGTCCGGCCGATAATTTCCACGACCCGTCCATGAATTTGCGTGCCGGTAATCTCCAGAACCATGTCCTGCGTTTTTCCCTGCGTGACAAGTGTAAACCGGAAAGTTTCGCTGACCTCACTGGTTTCCTTTTTAGCGTTCGTGGCCGTGACGTTCCAAAAGTAATCGCCGGGGTCCAGCCCCGAAATATCCACCGAAGTTCCTGGAACTGCTATAGCCTCTTTCGCGGTTCTGGTAAACATCGCAGTCGTGCTGATCTTCAGGGTGTAGGAAACCGCCTGCGACACGGGTTTCCATTCAAAATGGATCGAAGCCGCTTTTGGATTCTCCACGATGAGCGGCTCGAAGTTGCGTGGTGAGCTCAGGTCCGGCGGCGCCAGCACGTCGGATTTCGTAATTGTGCCGCCCGTCCCGTAACTCGCTTTCTGATACGCTCCGATCTCCACCTTTTCCTGGCCACGCTGTACTTCCGCGGTTCCGCTGGAGACCACGACCTCGTTTTCCTTAGTCGTTGGGTCGGTCTTAATGGCCGCACTGCTGTTCGAACCCAATTGCGCCTTGGAGTTGTCTTCCATGCTGACCGCAGCTTTCGAATCTGGCGAAGAATAGTTTGGCGTCTTGAGGTCGACTTGTCCGATGTTGATGCGCACGGCCGAACTGGAAGGCTGCTCGTGCCCCATCGAATTTTCTTCCACGGTAATAAATGTTCCGGATTTCACCGTGTACGTCGTACCGTCGGCGAAGGTGATGCGTGCCGCGCCGTCCGAGGAAGTCTGGATTTGATCGCCCTTGTCCAGAGTGGTGTGAAAATCGGCGTCCTGCCACTGTACGGAATTAACTTTTTTTACCTGCACTTTTCCATCGAGGTTGACGAACTTGGCCTGCGTCTGCGAGATGCTCGTGGCTTCGTTGTCGCCCGCGCCGACCGTATTGGCCCAGGTTTTATACGCCTTCGTGTACAGATTTGGATCGATGAGATAGACCGCTGCGAAAATGATCGCCGCAAGCAGAATCACGTAAACGGCCACGGTCTTGTACGTCACCGTATGCCAATAGACTTCCACTCGTTTTATTTTCGGGTGGTTCGGGTCGTATGGTGTTTGTGTGCTCACGGGTTTTCGCGCAACAATGCCGCCAATCTTGGAATCTAACACAGTAATTAGAACGCGGAAGGCCGCCACAGCTTGCGGTAGTTAAACAGCAAATAGCAGTTGCGCATACTAGTCGTTAGGACAGGAGGTTTTGGCCGAAAGGACAGTGGGGCTACGCGTTGGGCATTTTATTGGTCAATCGCAATTCTGGCCGCACTCTTAGGAGGATTTTGCGCGCAGGAACGCCAGCGTCAGCGGCCAGGCCAAAAGGGCTGCCGACGGGCTGTAGCTGGCGCGCGCGTCACAGAAGAAACCGTGGTCGGCATTCGAAATTTCGACGTTCACGAAATGTTTTCCCGCCGCGCGCAACGCATCGTTCACCGTGCGGATCTGCTCCGGCGGAATGTGCTTGTCGCGTCCTCCCCAAAAGAACAACAGAGGAGCCTGCAAACCGCTCGCGCGCCCGAGCAAGCCTGGATTCGTGGCGTTCGGGGCGATTCCGCCGCCGTAGTAGGAAATGGCAGCCGCAAGCGGCAGGGTGATGGCCGCGAGAAACGCCGCGCGTCCTCCCATGCAATATCCAATCGCGGAGATCGGCAGATTCTCTCCGATATAGCCGCGGAGCCAGTCAAACGACGCGCGCTGGTCGGCCGCCATCGACGCATCAGTCAGCGCCTTCATGTGCGGCATCGTGGTTGGAAATTCGTCGTAGCGCGCTTCGAATCCCGCACCGGTGCGATGGAAAAGCTCCGGCGCGATAGCCACGAAGCCTTCGCGCGCAAACCGTCCGGCGATGTCGCGGATGTGCGCGTTCACTCCGAAAGCTTCCTGGAAAACGAGCAAGCCGGGGTTCGCGCCTTTCTCCTTGGGCCGCGCGACCCACGCGCGCATGGTTGTGCCGTCGTTGACGCTCAGTTGTACGTATTCGCTGCTGATTTCCATGTTCGCTCCTCTTAGTTCTGAGAGCTCCGGCCGATGCCGGATTCAACGCCGGATTCAGTGCCGGACAAAATAGCTGCGCTTGTCGAGATTCGCCGCTACGGCGACGTCAAAAAAGCCGACCATCATCTCGTCGTAAGTTTGCTCGCCCCAGCGGACGGCCGCGGCCGGGTCGGGGTTATGCGGATTGTCGCGCGAATTATCGTACCAGGCGACAGCCTGCAGCTCGGTGCCCGCTTTGAGCAAGCGCGGTTCCGCAAGCTGGTAACTCATCTGCCAGTGAAAATGATAATGGACGTCGAGCAGAGGTTCCAATTCCTGGTCGGGCCTCGCCCCGGAACTTTTTTCTTCGTGAATGATGTTGTACTCGAATCGCTTTCCGCGCAAATGCATGTGCGGGAAGAAGCTGAGGAGCGTCGCGTCGTTGGGCAAGGTGCCGCGCGCTTCCGCGCGATAGTCTGGCGCGCCTGGCGGAATCACGAAGTGATCGTTCGTCAGCTGCAACGTCAGTACGCGCTGGGCGGGTGCGTGCTTTGCAAAAATCAGGCCCACGCTGGTGCGGTCGCTGGCTGTGTGGCCATTCGTCGTGTAGTGCATTTGAAAAATGAGATCGGAGCCCGCGGGAACGAATTTTGCCACGTTATCGGGCCAATTGCCGGGGGAACTCCCAGGAGCGTAAACGAGGAGCACATCGCTGTCCGTCCAGTGCGCACCCTTCCGATCATCAGGATCTGTCAGCGTGGAAGCGGTGAACGGCACGCCCACTGGGGCGTGGCGCATCCACTGCGAATCTGGCGGCCGCACGTAAACGACGGCATGATGCACGTTCGCGCGAAGCGACGGGAGCACTTCCACGGCCTGCACCCAGCGGTCCTCTTTAAATCCCGTCTGCACTATTTCGTAGGTGTATTCGACGTCGCCGCTCGCCGGCAGCGGCACGCCCTTCGGCATTTTCAGAATTAAATCGGGCTGCGGGATGCTCCAACTCTCTGCCCAATGCACCGGCGCAGGAGCATCGAGCGCATTGCCGGCGGGCGATCCGGCAGCCGCCCAAGCGGCGAGCGCCGCGATTTGTCCTGCTGAGAGCGAAGGATCATTCGAGAAGCGCCCGATGTGCGGATCAGCAAACCACGGCGGCATGGACTTATTCTTCGCGGCCGCCGCAATTGCGGCTGCAAACGGCCGGGTCTGTTCATACGTTTCGAATCGCATGGGCGCGATGCCCTCGGCGCGATGGCAAATCTGGCACCGCTCCTGCAGAATCGGAAGTACGTCGCGGTAAAACGTGGGCACGCTAGCAGCGGCGCGCTGTTGCCCCGCGTTTTGCGTTGAACCCAAAGATGTTCCCTGATTGCGCGCGCCCAGCAAAAGCAGGATAACCACTGGCACAGACAGCGCCATCTGTTTTCGTACCGCATTGAGTTTGATCATCTCTAACGTTTGATGATACCCGCTTCACCGCGGTTTCCTATCAACGCGTCCGCCCCGTTTTGAAGAACCATGAAACTCCCGGCGAAAAAACTCTGGGAGTCGCGGGTAGCGCGGGCGGGTTCCGTCTATAATCCTCGCGATTGATTCTTTTCTTAACGTAGATCGATTCCCACAAGTAGCGTTTGAGCCGGAGGAGGGATTCTGATGAATTTCAATGTGAATAGCGCGGAGAAAGGCAAGCGCAGCCGAATTTTATATAAGTGCTTCGCGTTGCTGGTCTGCTGCAGCCTTGGGGGCCGCTGGACTCCGGCGCAACAGGAAGCTCCGAAGATGCCGATGCAGCCTACATATGAAGATGGAGCGGAAGCTCGCTGGTTGGTAAAGAAAGTGCTGGACTCCCGCGTGCTCGATTCCATGGAAGATATTTCGACATGGTCGTTCGCCGGAGATGGGGACATGGCGCTCGTGGATTCACCGGTGAAAGACGGCGCGCACTCCCTGCGAATTCGGTCGAAACAAAACCTGGGGCTCGTCGGGGGCGCAGCCGAATGGGAGGATCTTGTCGCCAGCCGTAAATTTTCTTCCGAGGATTGGAGCCACTACAACCGTATTTCCATATGGGCGTATCCCGATGTGATCGGTGCGCCGGCAATCTCGGCGTCGCTCATCCTGCACAACGAAGGCGCGCATCGCCTTCCGGATCGATATAACGAGGGTCGGCACGAGTCCATCATCCTGAAGAATCACCAATGGAATCACGTGGTATGGGAAATTGCACCTCTCGACCGGGATAAGGTTACGCAGCTCGATTTTGCCTACAGCCTTCCCAAGATGCTTCCCGACTTGGGGGATCAGACCATTCTATATATCGACCAACTCGAACTGCAGACGGTAGAGGCGGATCACGTCGAGGGCTGGGATGTCGCGGCGGGCAAAATAGCGTTCAGTCACGCAGGCTATACCGCAGGCGCGACGAAGACCGCGATTGCCAGCAACCTTGATGCGCGTGAGTTTTCGGTGATCGAGCAAAGCACTGGCAAATCGGTTCTCACCAAGCCAGTCCTGCAACAGACGACGCTGTTAGCCAAATACGCAGTCCTGGATTTCTCCGAGGTTCAAACGCCCGGTGAGTATCTTCTTCGCGTTGGCGCCACGACTACCCGCCCATTTCAGATCGGTCCTGACGCATGGCGCGAAAGTATTTGGAAAGCCATCAACTTTATGTACAGCGAACGGTGTGGAACGGAGATTCCCGGGATCCACGGAATCTGCCACATGGACGATTACAGCATCCACGGCGATAAACGCATTATCGTTAACGGGGGCTATCACGACGCGGGGGATCTTACGGCGACGGGCAACACTCCAGGAATGTCGTACGCCCTGTTTTCTTTCGCAGAACGTCTTCAACAGCAAGGAGAAGATCCCGCTCTGCGCGCGCGCCTCTTGGAGGAAGCGACGTGGGGGCTGCACTGGGTGCTAAAGACCAGCTTCGGCGATGGATATCGCGCCAAAGGCCAACTGATCAGCTATTGGACGAACGGCATCATCGGCGACGCCGATGATCGCAGCGGCCAGGCGGTGAACGAGCCTGAATGGAACTTTCGCGTGGCGGCGGTGGAAGCGCTTGCTGCTCGCGTGTTGAAAGAGAGCAATCCCGAGCTTGCCATTCGCAGCCTTCGTACGGCAGAGCAGGACTGGAACTATGCCGTCGAAGGATTGAAGACGGCTACCCCGTTGCCGGAAGTATATGGAGCACAGGATGAGCTCGAGCGCATTTCATTTGGCGCCATTGCTTCCGTGGACTTATATCGTGCCACGGGCGAACACCGGTACGCGGATGAGGCGTTCAAGCTTGGCGATCTCATCCTTGCGTCGCAAGAGCAAACGCTTCAACCGTGGAGTATCCCCTTGACTGGTTACTTTTACACCAGCCCCAAGCGAGAGAATCTATTCCATCGCTTTCATATCGGACAAGAAGAACAACCCGTGATTGCGCTGGCTCATCTGTGCGAGACGTTTCCAAGTCACGAGAATTGGATGAAGTGGTACGCGGCGATCGTTTTGCACTCCAAGTATTACCAGCAGGTCGCCGCCAAAATCGATCAGCCCTATGACGTGTTGCCGGCGGCAATCTACAAAGAAAGCGAAGCGCGGTTATTAACTCAATCGAAGGACTGGACGCCGTTGCGCGCGGCCGATAGCGCCGCCTATATCGAGGAAGTCCATCGCGGCCTTCCACTCGGAGGAGAATATTATCTTCGGAGATTTCCCGTCTGGTTTGACTTCCGAGGGAATTCCAGCGTCTTGCTGTCACAGACAAAAGCTCTATCGGCGGCCGGACAACTGCGCGGAGATCTGGAAGCGGAAGATTTGGCGCAGCAGCAAGCGGAGTGGCTCCTGGGACGCAACCCATTTTCGGCCAGCATCATGTATGGAGAAGGCTATGACTGGACGCCACTGTATAGCGTGCGCTCCGGGCAGATGGTAGGAGCGATTCCTGTTGGCATCGAAACAAAGGAATACAACGACGCCCCGTATTGGCCAACGCAGATTTGCTGGACGTACAAAGAGGTCTGGACGCAGCCGGTGGGAGAGTGGATCTGGCTCATGCAGGATTTGCATGGCGAGGCCGTTGTCGAGGGAGATGCCGATGCCTCATCGCATGAGCCTATCGAGTTCCGCGACCAGAGGACGGGACGTGTGACAAAGGTCGCCACAGATCCTGCGAGCGGTAAATTTCGCGCGCAATTATCGCAAGGAGCATATAGCGTACAGCAAGGCGCGGCACATACCACGCTCACCGCGCTGTCCGGTGGCGTTTATCATGTCGAATTGCGCCCCAGCCTCGCCTTTGATTTCAAAGTCTCGGTGGAAGCGACGCACGCCAACGAACTCACGCTGCGCATCCACGCCGAAGGCGCGGGCAGTCATAAGTTCGAGGTGAAAACTCACAACCTCAAATTCCATGAGCAGAGCACTCAGACGATCGAACTGCGCCCCGGCCACGATGCCGAACTGGTGAGCCACGCCGATATTCTTGCATCCAGAACGCCGTGGGTAATCGTCGTGATCCCTGATGGCTCCCTCAGCGCACATCGCGAAGTCACAGGAGTCAACGGCGTTCAAAAATGACCTGCTGTGTCGGCAGATGTGATCTCGCAAGTGACGAGCTTCCGACCAAACCCTAATCCGAACCGACTGCAGCCAGCGTAGACCCTCTGAGAGCCAAGCCCCACGCGACCGAAGTAAATTGATTTCCCGTTCTGATCCGTTGCGCTCCGAAACGCGTCGCAAAGATTCTTTTTACTGCTGGCACGAATGACGATCCTCCCGTCAGAAACACCGCATCCACATTTTTCGGATGAACGCCACTCGCTTTCAGCAAGGAATCCAGACAGGACTCAATCTGCTTCAATTCATCGGAGATCCAGTTTTCAAACGAAGCACGCTTTACTCGGGCTGTAAGATCAACTGCTCCATCCGAGTAATGAAACGTCGCCGCCGCATTGTTCGATAATTCGTACTTCACCGCCTGCACAGACTGATGCAATTGATATCCAAGATCCTCTTTTATGAGATGGATCAACGCCGAGATTTTCTGAGGCTCAACGGCATCTGTCTTGATACGGGCGAGCAAGTCCATCACGTCCTTCGCCCTCAGGAAGGAAAGATGATGCCACCGCTCCAACTTGCCATAAATCCAAGCGGGCACCGGTAAAAGCCTCTTCATCGAGTGCATGTCTGTTCCAGCGCCAAGCGCGGGAGACACAAGATGCCGAATGAGCTTGGCATCAAACGAATCACCCGCCACACCGACACCCGCGTTGCCTAGAAGGTCCGCCGCGCTTCTTCCTCTACTTCGGACGCCTGGACCGACCTTCACCAAAGAAAAGTCGCTCGTGCCACCTCCGAAATCTCCAATCAGAATAAGTTCGTCGTGGTCTAGCGTTGACTCGTAGTAGTGCGCTGCCGCCACCGGCTCAAATTCGAACTGCACAGACTCATATCCGGCAATCTTGAACGCTGCCCTCAGACGGTTTTCCGCATGATGATCGTCTTCCTCGGTCTCGGCTCCCACAAACCGCACCGGCCGGCCAACTACCGCTTTCAAAATGGGGACGCCAAACTGGGCAGAGGCTTTTTCACGCAGGTCTCTCAAAATACGCGCGATCAGGTCCTCGAGCGTGTATCTCCTGCCAAAAACTTCCGTACTCGAGATGTGGCGATTACTCAGAAAAGACTTCAGCGATTGAATCAGCCGGCCTTTGTGGTCTGCAGCGAGGTAGCGCTCAATGCCCGCAGGTCCGCTCCACGATTTGAGTGCGTTAACGCCGCGCTCTTTCACTTGTTCGAGGTAGAGAAGCGACCGATAGGCGGCGGTCAGTTCGCCCATGTAGGGGAAGTGAGCAAGCGCAACCTCGCCGTTGTCGTTAGCGTGAGCAATCGAACTATTCGTCGTTCCAAAGTCGATACCGATCGCGCCGGGCATTCTCATTGAGTTTAAGGGGCACACATTTTGTCAGCAACTAAGTAGATCCTGTCTGCTGTGTTAAACAATGTGACTCGCCGGGCACTTCGGTTGATTTCGAGTTATCTTTACACCATCGGAGCAGTTCGCGGATGGTAACGCCCGTACCTGGATCAAACTTAATTCGCGTCGAATAGAAGTAGCGCGTCGCCGACTCTGAGTAGATGAACTCCAATGATCGGGTGCCGGTCCAATTCTTTTTGGAATGGGGGAGCGCATGTTCAAGGACTCGCGTTTCGGCCTTTTTCTTCTTGCGCCCTTGCTGTGCACGGTTCAAATTTCCGCTGCGCAGGACCCTGCACCAACCTCTGCCCGCGACGGCAATATCCATCTGGACGTAGTAGTTACTCCGAAGTTTGGCCCACCGGTGAGTGGTCTTCAGCAGCAAGAGTTTACTGTCCTGGATAACAAAGTCCCGCAGGCAATCCTGTCGTTTCAGGCGGTCCGAGGGCGCGAAGCGCCTATCGAGGTCGTGCTTGTTCTCGATGACGTGAACACCGGTTTTGCGAACGTAGCCTACGAACGTTCGGAGATCGACAAATTCCTGCGCACCGATGGGGGCCAACTCGCTCACCCGATGGCCCTCGCCTTCCTGACGGATGACGGCATCAAGGTTCAGGACGAATTCTCAAGCGATGGCAATGAACTCAGTTCCGGACTGGATAAATCCAGCCTCGGCTTACACTCGATTCATCGCTCGGGTGGAATCTATAGCGCCGGCGAGCGTCTCCAGATCTCATTGAAGGCCTTATTTGAGCTGGGGACACGCGAGGCGGCCCGGCCGGGCCGCAAGATTATTTTGTGGATTTCGCCAGGGTGGCCCGTCCTCTCTGGCCCCGACGTCCAGGAACAGTTGGATGCAAAGCAAGAACAAGCGATCTACAACGATGTCGCGAAGCTGTCGACGCTGCTGCGCGAAGGCCAGATCACCCTCTACAGCATCGATCCTCTGGGCAGTGCCGATTTCGGCGGGCGAGCCTTTCGCTGGGAGGCCTACACTAAAGGAATCAGCAAACCTAGCCAGGCCGAATGGGGCGATTTAACCTTACAGGTAATCTCCACCCAGAGCGGCGGCCTTGCGCTCACCTCCGGCAATGACATCGCAGCATTTATAAGACAGTGCCTCGCCGATACGCAGGCCTACTATGAGATTTCATTCGCTCCACCCTCGGACCAGAGGCCAGACGAATACCACCAGCTCGAAGTCCAGGTTGCAAAGCCGGGCCTCGCAGCGCGCACTCGGCAGGGGTATTACTCACAACCGAAGCGTGCCGCGGAATTAACGGCCGAGTCTGAGAAGCCTGGCAAGCAAGGGGACGACACGCTCTCGCTCGAACCGGGTGCAAAGACTGTGACTCCAAGAGCTTTCAACGAGCAAGTTCATTATGCAAATGCGCATCCATACGTTGATCTCCCGCTGGCGGAACTGGTCGAACGCGTTCCAGAACTGAAAAACCTCCAGCCCTCGCCAGATCAGGGAGAGCTACCGGTGATCCTGCAGAAGATGGGCCGCAGCGTAGACGATTTCGCCCGCGACATTGGCGACCTGATCGCTCACGAAGAGGTGATTCAAGAGAAGTTGAATGCAAGGGGCGGCATTCAAGCAAAAGCAGGGGTTCAAGATAGTTATTTGATCCTTCATCACGGCGATCGTTGGGGGGCAAGCGCGGAATATCGAATGGACGAAAAGGGAAATCGCCTGGGCCCAATAGGCCTGGAGAAGGGATATCTGGTCACCTCCGGCTTTGCATTGGGCTGTATTAGTTTTTCGACGGTCGCTCAGTTGCAGTCGAGGTTCCGTTACCTCGGTGAGGAAAAGGTTGGATCACGAGACGCGTATGTCTTGGGATTTGTTCAGAAACCTGGCGAAGCCACCTTCCTGGTCACGATGATGGGAACCGGAGGGAGAGTTGTGGATATGCTGACGCAGGGAATCTTGTGGGTGGATAAGAATGGATTCCAGATCATCCGAATGCGCAGCGATCTACTCGAACCGAATAGAGAAACTCAGCTCGATCAACTGACAACAGACGAGACATTTGGCGAGGTACAACTTCAGGACGCTGCAAATCCTGTGTGGCTGCCCAGGGATGTAAATGTGTACATGGAAATCAACAAACGAAAATTCCGCAACGAGCACCACTATACGAACTATCGACGCTATCGAGTCTCCGTCAAGATAGGAGATTCGCCAACACCTTAGCCAACGAACGTCTCGTTTAAAACCCGGTAGACTCCGCTACCCCGCTAGTCTGCGAAATTCTGCCCATCCGATGTGTGGTCGGTCCGGCGAACACAACGTCATTTAAGCAACCGGCCTCAAGGTCGACGCAATAGTTCGGCCAATACGCTTACATTGACTTGCTTTTGAGCACAGCCTAACATGCCTCGGCAAGAGCAGTCTCCCAGCCATGATTGGTCAGACCATCTCGCACTACCGCGTCATCGAAAAGCTCGGCGGCGGCGGGATGGGAGTCGTCTACAAGGCCGAAGATACGCGACTGCACCGCTTCGTCGCGCTCAAGTTCCTGCCGGAAAATGTCGCGCACGACCCGCACGCTCTAGCCCGTTTCCAACGCGAAGCGGAAGCAGCCTCGGCGTTGAACCACCCCAACATCTGCACCATTTATGACATTGGCCAACAGGATGGACATGCTTTCATTGCGATGGAGTTTCTGGACGGGCTAACCCTTAAACATCGCATAGCGGGCCGCGCGATGGAGTTGGACCTCCTTTGTTCACTGGCCGCCGAGATTGCGGATGGCCTCGATGCCGCCCACGCCGCTGGTATCGTACACCGCGACATTAAGCCCGCAAATATCTTCATCACCAAAAGCGGGCATGCCAAGATTCTGGATTTCGGCCTCGCAAAGCTCTTGGTGAATTCCGGGAACGCTGGTAGCCCATCCGCGTCGACCATCGACGCACAGGAACATCTCACCAGTTCAGGAGTGGCCGTCGGCACCGTCGCCTACATGTCGCCCGAGCAGGCCAGGGGCAAGGAACTGGATTCTCGAAGTGACGTGTTCTCGTTCGGCGCCGTACTTTACGAAATGGCCACGGGACAAATGGCTTTTTCGGGAGACACCCCAGGCGTTATCTTCAACGCTATTCTGGAACGGGATCCGGTTTCTCCCCTGCGATTGTCGCCGGAAGTTCCAGTGCGCCTCGAGGAAATCATCAACAAGGCCCTTGAGAAAGACCGAAAACTGCGCTACCAGCATGCCTCGGAGATGGCGGCTGACCTGCGGCGCCTCGAGCGCGATTCGGAAGTGGGTAGCGGCGCCCCGCGCCCAAGCGCAATTCGCAACGTAGACGTGCGCAAGCGCGCCTTTCTGGTGACAACTGGTTTTCTTGTCTCTGTATTCATACTGGGCGTGGCGATCTTCCGATACGACCGCGGCATGTGGCCATTGAGTTTTGCTCCAAAGGTCCCTCTTCAAAAAAACCTTGTAGTGCTTCCTTTCAAACCCGTTGGCGGGGGATCTGACGAGCAAGCGTATTGTGACGGATTCACGGAAACGGTTACGGCTGGCTTGGCGCGGGAACCGTCGTTGCAGGTGCCGTCGGCCCTGGAGATACGAGACAAGCATGTCACCAGCATTGAGAACGCAAGGACGCAATTCGGTGCGAACCTAGTTCTGGCCGCGAGTTGGCAGCGTATTGGACACAGCGCGCGGATCAACTTGAGTTTGGTGGACGCAAAGACCGGACAGCAGCTTCGTGCCGATACGATTACCGAGCCCGCCGACGATTTGTTTACGCTGCAAGATCAAGTGGTTCTGAAGACGTTTCGCATGCTGCAAACTCCGCCTCCGGGGGGCGCCGCGGCACAGGTGATGGCGCACGGAACAGACGTTTTGACCGCTTATGATTTCTATGTGCAGGGCATCGGTTATTTGCAGCGTTACGAACGGTTGGAAAATGTGGAGTCCGCCATCGCCCTCTTGCAGCGGGCGATAAAGGAAGATCCAAAGTATGCGCGGGCGTTGGCCGCGCTCGCCCAGGCCTATTGGTACAAATATAGTGCTACAAAGGAGCCTCAATGGGCGGAGCAAGCTAAAGCCGCCGTAAAGGAAGCCGAGAAACTCGACAGCCAACTGCCGGAGGTGCAGTTGGCGATCGGCGATGTAAACCGCAGAACAGGATCTTATCCTGCTGCGATATCCGCCTTCCAGCGTGTCCTTAAACTCGATCCCCAAAATCTAGATGCGTATCTTGGTCTTGGAAACACCTACGATGCCTTGGGGCAGACTGCCGAAGCCGAGCAGGCATTTCGCCACACGATTGAAATCCGTCCCTCCTGCTGGAGCTGTTACAACCTATTGGGAGTGTTCCTCAACAAGCATGCCCGCTATGGCGAAGCCGCGGACGCGTGGCGGAAAGTCACCGAGCTTACTCCTGACAACGTCTGGGGTTATATGAACGCAGGCGTCGTCTATTTCAATATGGGCCACTTCGATTTGGCGCAGACTTTCTTTCAGCGCGGACTCCAAGTAGCTCCCAATAACGCAGATTTGCTCGCCGACGCAGGCACTATGAGTTTTTTTCTGGGGCGTTTTGAAGAGGACGTCCGGTATACCGAAAAAGCAATTGACGTGCATCCGCAGAAATATGAATATTGGGGCAATCTAGGCGACGCCTATCGCATGATTCCCGGCAAGGCGAACGAGGCACGCATGGCCTATACGCAGGCGATTTCCCTGGCTGAAAAAGAATTGACCGTCAATCCAAGCGATAGCGACGCGCTCAGTGGGCTTGCGCTCTGGTATTCCAGAACAGGTGAGGCCGCGAAGGGCCGAAAGTACCTTGAGGCAGCGTTGCAGGCCAGCCCGGACGATGTCGACGTTTTGCGCATCGCCTGCCTCGTGCAACTGGAGGCAGGGCAGCAAGAGGAATCGCTCAAGTGGCTTGGGAAGTCCGTGCGCGCAGGATATTCACGGGAGCAGCTCACGACAAACCCAGAGTTGGCCAGCCTCCGATCTCAGCCAGAGTTCACGCGCTTGGTCGGTCAAGCCGTCTCGTTTAAGTAAAGAGTTCGCAGCCAGATCCGTTCTCAGGCAACTCGGCCCCCACAAATCAATCAAAAGGAGAAATTCATGTCCCGAAACTCTGATACCACAAACGTAAGTCGCAGAGAGTTCCTTGCCGCAGCAGGCACCATCGCAGCGACCAACTCTTTTGCCGTAAGAAAGATTACTAACCCAGATCCCAATTCGCCACCTCCTCCAGCTTCTTACGTCGTTACAATAGACGCCACGACTACTCCAATCTCATATAGGTTCCCAGATAGCACGGGCGTAGCGCACAACGCAAACCGTATGAAAGTGAATGCGAGCGACAAAGTAGCCTGGATAGCTAAAACGCCGTCCCCCAACCATCATGCTGTAACCCTTTTCTTCTTGAAAGAAACCCCTCTTGTCGATGCGACCGCAAACAATAAGCCCATATACGCACTCTATTGGACAGAGAGCCAGGAGTCCCCAAGTGGAATCGGTGGGACAATAGACCCAGATGGTTCGGGCACTTACGAGTGCTATGTGGCAGTCGTCGATACCAAGACGAATCAAATTTATATCGACGATCCCAAAATGATTGTCGGTAGCGGAAACTTCGAGCTAATGGTGGAACTCTCACAAGAGGTCAAGAAGTTAGGGCCCGTTGCAAATGAGTGCCCATCTCAAAGCAAAGACATCAGACGTATTCAGGAAAACCTGCAAGGAATAATCAGCAAATTGGAGTAGCTGCAAAAGCAAGCGACGAATGGAAGATGACGACTTCGAATGTCTCTTAGTTGAAGCCTTTTCGGCTTTGACTTACTCGCCTTCGACCGAGAAAGCCGCGCCACATAGACTACAGACGACCGAAGCAGAGTCTATGCATGACGTAAGAGGGCGATAAATTGAGAATGATCGTGGTGCCTATAATTGGCCTGGCGGTGGATTGCGAATGCGGGTCAGATTACGACTCACTCGGAAACGTACGAGCTATCCCTTCTCCACGATTCTATTTGAGCCGCATGCCACCTATCTCCTATAATGATACGTTTGCTTAGGACTCGGGGGATTCAGCGGATGGCTGGCAGCTCAGATAACACGCAAAAACTTTTCTCGCGCATCTTTCTCGGTGTGGTCGTGCTGGCTTTGTCGGGTGGCATTCTGCTCTATCTCGTGCCAACCGGGCCGGGTGACACCACTACGTCCACGGACGCGGTGGCCAAAGTCGGCGATCAGACGATCACCGTGGCCGAAATTCGCCAGCAGCTCAATCAGATCAAGCAGACCAATCAAGTGCCCCCGATGCTTGAGCCCTACTATGCGCAGCGCATTATGCAGCAGCTCCTCCTCCAGAAAGAAATGGACTACGAGGCCGGCAGGCTCGGCATAAAAGTTTCCAACGACGAGATTGCCGACCGCATCAAGCTGATCTTGCCGGCTGCTTTTAACGGAGACTCGCCGATCGCCCCGGATCAGTATTCTGCGCTGGTCCAATCGCGCACCCAAATGACCGTGGCGCAATTCGAAGAGACCGTGCGGCAGGGCATGCTACAGGAAAAGTTCCAGAAGCTCGTGACCGATGGAATCAGCGCGGGTCCCGCGGAGCTGCAGGAAGAGTTCGTCTCCCGCAATCAAAAGGTGAAACTGGACTACGCCTACATCAAGCCAGAAGATCTGCTGGCAAAGATCACCGTGGATGACGCCGAAGTCAAAGCCGCCTACGAAAAGAACAAGGCAAAGTACCAGGTTCCGGAAAAGCGCGTGGTGCGTTACGCCATTGTGGATGTGAACCAGATCCGCCAGGGCATGCAGATCACAGACGATCAGTTGAAGGCGCAATATCAGAAGAACATCCAGGATTACCAGGTGCCGAACCGCGTGCACGTCGAGCACATCCTGTTAATGACCGTTGGCAAACCCGACGCTGAAGTCGAAGAGATCAAGAAGAAGGCTCAGGGCATTTTGGACCAGGCCAAAAAGGGCGCAAATTTCGAAGAGCTGGCTAAGAAATACTCCGAAGACGGCGGTACACCCGGGAATCCCGGTTCGAGGGACAAGGGCGGAGACCTGGGATGGATCATTCAGGGCCAGACGGTGCCAGAATTCGAAAAAGCCGCGTTTTCACTCCCGAAGGGCAGCATTTCGGACCTGATCAAGACGCAGTACGGCTTCCACATCATCAAGATCATCGATAAAGAAGCGGCCCACACCAAGCCGTTCGATGAGGTAAAGGATTCCATTCGCACTCCGCTGCTTCTTTCGGAGGCGGATAAGCAGGCTGGAACTATCGCCGATCAGCTCTCGCAGGCCATCCGCCAGTCGAATAAGGTATCGCTCGACGACTTAGCCAAGCAGTATCACCTTACCGTGGGGGAGACGCGCCCAGTTACCGCAACCGATCCGCTGGTCGAATTAGGGAACTCGGGCCAGGTCAAGGTGAGCGATTCCATCTTCCGGCTGCGCCAGGGTGAGTTGAGCCTGCCATTGCAGACCGATCGAGGCTACCTGATCCTATCCATCAAGCAGATTCTTCCCGCACACCAAGGCACCCTCGAAGAAGTTCGGGATACCGTGGTTGCCGAACTGAAGCAGGAAAAGGCGTCCGCGGAAGCGCGCATCAAAGCAGATGAGCTAGTCAAGAGAGCAAAGTCGGGAGAAAAGTTCGACGCCGCAGCCAAAGCGCTTGGCTTGGAAGCCAAAACGAGCGAGGACTTCGCTCGCTCCGGCACCATCCCCAATGTCGCCAGCGGGAAACAGCTCGGTGCCGCGTTCCAGATGAAGACTGGGGATGTCGGCCCGCCTCTCAACCTCGGCGCCAACTGGCTGGTCTACAAAGTCGTGGAGAAACAAGAGCCTAACGCGGCGGATTTTGAGAAACAGAAGAAAGAAATTACCGAAGCCGTGCTGCAAAATAAGCGATCGATCGCGTTTGACGCCTTTCGAACCGCCCTGGAAGAACGCCTGAAAAAAGAAGGCAAACTGAAATTGATGCCCGAAAAGCTCAAAGGGTTCGGCGCAACAGTCTAGTCTAAGTAGCTGACAATAAATAACTTACAAACTTGTCGGTGCGAGCTTGTCTTTCTGCGCGCACCCCGGTAGCCTAATGGTGTCTCCCAAGTAGCCGATTTCGAGCCTAGCTCCGCGCTTGTACGAAACAATGGGCAAGCCGGAAGGAAGCGGAAACCGGAACAGAATCTGCCATGGCCCCCCAGCGCCACGCCCTCAGGACCCTGCGATTATGAATACGAAGAAAACGACGTCCCGTACACCCACCGTCCGCAATGACTACCGCTGCAGTATGGAAAGAAATCAGGGCGGCAAGTACTGTGTTCGCATCCAGGTTTTCTACCCCCGCCACGCCTGGAATCTCGGGGTATTTTTCCTCG
>Ga0210405_10000691_pt1 | contig 42924 bp, 39 predicted proteins | sample IncBWH11MmetaG_FD_155492 | JGI IMG/M metagenome (GOLD analysis project Ga0210405, IMG submission 155492) | Forest soil microbial communities from Barre Woods Harvard Forest LTER site, Petersham, Massachusetts, United States - Inc-BW-H-11-M | ecosystem: Environmental > Terrestrial > Soil >... | reverse complement strand
CGCTGCTGGTCAACACCGACAACGCCCGGGCGATCCGCTTCTACGCGCGCAACGGTTTTGTTCACGCCGGCGAGGACGTCAACCCGACCTCGGGAAAGCCGGTGTTGCGGATGGAGTGGACGGGGTGAGCTCTGTTTAGTGCCTCACACGCCCTCGAACTGCAGCCGCGCCAGCCGGGCATAGAGTCCATTGGCGGCGACCAGCGAGGCGTGGGTGCCCTGTTCGACGATGCGGCCCTGATCCAGCACCATGATCCGGTCGCAGGACAGGACGGTGGCCAGCCGGTGCGCGATCACGAGCGTGGTGCGGTGGCTCATCAACTCCTCCAGCGCGGTCTGCACCAGCGTCTCGGACTCCGCATCGAGCGCGGAGGTGGCCTCGTCGAGCAGCAGAAGCGGCGCGTCGCGCAGGATCGCGCGCGCAATCGCGATGCGCTGGCGCTGGCCTCCCGACAGCGTGACGCCGCGCTCCCCGAGCGGAGCATCGAAACCGCCGGGCAGACCACGGATGAATTCGCTCGCATGCGCCAGATCGGCGGCGCGCGCGACCTCGGCGTCGGTCGCCTCGGGCCGGCCGAAGCGGATGTTGTCGCGCGCGGTCGCGGCGAACACCACTGAATCCTGCGGCACCAGCGCGATCCGCGCCCGCACCTCGTGCGGATCCGCCGCCCTGATCGGTACGCCGTCAAGCGAGATGGTGCCGGAAGCCGGGTCGTAGAACCGCAGCAGCAAATGAAACAGCGTGCTCTTGCCCGCGCCCGAGGGACCGACGATCGCGACCTTCTCGCCGGCGCGCACCGACAAACTCACGCCATCGACCGCAAGCGTATCCGGACGCGTCGGATAGGCGAAGCTGACATTCTCGAAACTGACGTCGCCGCGCGCGGACTGCGGCAGGGCCCGCGGCGACGCCGGTGCGGTGATCTCCGATCTGACGCGAAGAATTTCGAACAACCGTTGCGAGGCGCCGGAGGCGGCCGAGACTTCGCCCCAGACTTCGCTGAGCTGGCCGAGCGCCAGCGCAGCAAACGCCGCATACAACACGAACTGGCCGAGCCGGCCTGGCGTGATCGAGCCGGTCAGCACGTCGTTCGATCCGATCCACAGGATCACCACGACGCTGGTAAAAACGATAAAGATGATGATTGCGGTCAGCAGCGCGCGCGCGCGGGTGGAGTTGCGGGCGGCCTGATAGGCCTGCTCGACATCGCCGCCGAAGCGCGCATTGGCCAGCCGCTCCCCGGTATAGGCCTGCACGGTGCGGATCGCACCGACCAGTTCGGAGGCGTAGGCGGTCGCGTCCGCCAATGTGTCCTGCGCGTTGCGCGAAAGCCGGCGCACCCAGCGCCCGAACGCCACCAGCGGCAGCACGATCGCCGGGATAGCCAACAGCACGAGGCCGGAGAGCCTGGGGCTCGTGATCACCATCATCGTGGTGGCGCCGACGAACAGCATCAAGTTGCGCAGCGCAATCGATACCGAGGCGCCGACCGCGGATTTGATCTGGGTGGTATCGGCGGTCAGGCGCGACATCAGCTCGCCAGAGCGCGAGGAATCGAAGAATGCCGGCGACAGCGAGATCAGATGCGCGAACACGTCGCGCCTGAGGTCGGCGACGATGCGTTCCCCGATGGTCATCACCAGATAGAACCGCGACGCGCTGGCACCGGCCAGCACCGCGACCACCGCGATCATCACGCTGAAATAGCTGTTGATCCGCGCGATGCCTTCGGGGGTAAGGCCGAAATCGATCATCCGCCGCACCGCGACCGGCACTACCAGCGTGGTGACCGCGGCGACCGTCAGCGAGATCAAGGCAAGCGCGGCGCGGCCGCGGTAGCGCGCCACATAGGGCGCCAGCGCCAGCAGCGGACGAAGCCGCGCGCTGCGCTTGGCGGGCGATAGCGTCAGAGCCGCTTCGATGGAGGACGTGGTATCGGAGGAGGTTTCCGTTGCCGCCAAATCGCGGCGCGGCTCGGTTTCGTCACGCCGGCCTTCAAGCCGTTCCACTGCGCTCATGTGATCTGAACCAATCGCTTTTGCCCCTCCCCAGATAGGCCCCATAGCCTGCGCTGGCAAATCCGGAACGAGCCCCATTCGGCAAGATACTTCGCCCGAGAAGATAGCTGGCTTGTTTTGGGGGGCTGGCTGCGTTATAGAGCCGCCCAAATCCGTCATCTCGACAACCGACACACGGGCGCCGGCGCGCCGAAGGACTTGCCATGAAAGCCGAAATTCACCCGGATTATCATATGATTACGGTCGTCATGACCGATGGCACCGAGTACCAGACGCGCTCGACCTGGGGCAAGCCGGGCGACAAATTGAACCTCGATATCGACTCCAAGTCGCATCCGGCCTGGATCGGCGGCGCCCAGCAGATCCTCGATCGCGGCGGCCGTGTTTCGAGGTTCCAGAAGAAATTCTCGGGATTCCTGAAGAAGGATTGAGCGGTCTCACGAGGCGAGACCTCTTCGAGGTACAATAAGACGCCCCTGCCTGGTCGGGGGCGTTTTCATTTTCGTGAGCTTTGCAGGATGGGCGAAGGCGCCCGTGCGCCGTGCCCACCGTCGGGTCGCCGATCACGCCGAGCCTGTCAACGGGCGCGCATTCGCGCGACCCGTTGACTTTGCCCACCCGACATCTGCTCGGGCGGCGGCTGTGTTTCGTCCGGTGACAAGAAGGCTTATTGCTCGAACGCCGCCTTCAGGCGGTTGAGCTGCGGCACCAGCGGATTGCCGATCGGGGCGCGTTCGGTCGCCGACGCGTGGATCGTGGCGTCGAGGCGGCGCACCTTGGCTTGCAGGGCCATCGAACGGGCGATCAGCTCCTGCAATAGCTGAGGCAGTTTTTCGATCATCTCGTCCGGCCCGGGATCGGCCGCCGAGAGCTTGACCTTGGTTTTTTCACGATTGGCCTGGGTCAGCGTCATCTCGCCTTCCTTCACCGCGCGATGCAGCAACAGCCATGACGCCAGTTGCATCAGACGGGTGGTCAGACGCATGCTTTCGGTTGCGTAAGTGAGGCTGACGGAACGGTCGAGCGCCTTGGCTTCGCTACGGCCAACCCCATCGAGATAGGCGGCCGTCTCCTCCACCAGGTCCATGCCTTCGCGGAACAAGGTTCCGAACGCCGCCGAATTGGTCAGCCGCTCGCTGAATTGCACGAGCGCGGTTTCGCTTTGCGAACGGTCAGACATCGTTAACGCCTCACGCCACTATTACGCCGCCAGCCTGGCTGGGCGGATTATGATGAACAAATCATTGCGCGCCCTCGGGCCGGAGTCCAGCCGCAAGAGTTTTTATGGTTTCCAAGCCGGTGGGGTGAAGGAGGCGGCGACGTCCCAAAAAAAGAGCCGCCGTTTCCGGCGGCTTTTGAAGTTGATAACAGGGAGGCGTCAAACAGAGTGGACAGGAGCCACTCGGTGTCCAAACGAGGACGGCTTCAGTCATAAGCGAGAAAGCTTAATCAACCGTAAACGAGCGATTTCTTTTAAGGTTTGTTTGCCATGTCGGCCATTGGCCGACATCTCCATCGTCATGGCCGGGCATAGCCGTCCGAAGGACGGCGTCGCTGCCGCTCGCCTATGTCCCGGCCATCCATGTCTTCTCTTTGGTTGCCGAAGCAAGGACGTGGATGTCTGGCAGCGCAGACAAGTTTATGCAGTCTGCGCAAGCCAGACTGCTATGGCCCGGGCATGACGGAGAGATCACGCTTCCCTACGTCTTGAAGAAACTATTCGCCGCCTCCTTCGAGGCGCGCTTTTTGGTCATGGCCACCTGCAGCCGCTCGATCTCCGATGTCATCAGCGCAATTCGTTCAGTGAGTTCCTCGACCGACAGCAGCGAGAGGTCCTGACCGATCTCGTGGGTGATCTTCTTTCTCGGCTTGTCGTCGTCCTCGATGGCCATGGGCCCACCTCCGTGCTTAAGGAAAGCACTGACCCGTTGCCAGGGCGAACGCCGCTGGCTAATCAGATGCCTCGTGAAAATCTTAGCGTTTGGCCGAGGACAAATCATGGAAAAACCGCCCGCGCAAATGACCGTGATCGGCATCAGCAAGCCCGGCGGTCCGGAAGTGCTGTTGCCCGAAACCCGTCCTGTGCCCTCGCCCGGCCCGGGCGAAATCCTGGTCAAGGTCGCCGCCGCAGGGGTCAACCGTCCCGACGTCGCCCAGCGAAGCGGCGCCTATCCGCCGCCGCCCGGGGCCAGCGATTTGCCCGGCCTTGAAGTGGCGGGCGAGGTGGTCGCGCTCGGTGCCGGAAGCCACAAGCACAAGCTTGGCGACAAGGTGATGTCGCTGGTGGCCGGCGGCGGCTATGCGCCATATACAATCGCGCAAGATGCGCAGGCGATGGCGGTGCCGCCGGCGCTGTCGATGCTCGAGGCGGGCGCCACCCCGGAAACGCTGATGACGGTCTGGCACAACGTGTTCGAGCGCGGCGCCTTGAAGCCGGGCGAGACGCTCCTGATCCACGGCGGTTCCTCCGGCATCGGCACCATGGCGATCCAGCTTGCCAAGGCCTTCGGCTCCAAAGTGATCGTCACCGTCGGATCGAAGGAAAAGGCCAGTGCCTGCCTCAAGCTCGGGGCCGATCACGCCATCAATTACAAGACCGAAGACTTCGTGGCCGAAGTCAAGAAGGTGACGTCGGGAACAGGCGCCAATGTCATTCTCGATATGGTCGGCGGCGATTACATCGAACGCAATTACGATGCAGCCGCGATCGACGGACGCGTCGTCCAGATCGCGCTGCTCGGCGGGCCCAAGGCAACGGTCAATTTTGCCAGGCTGATGGTGAAGAGGCTGCACCACACCGGCTCGACGCTGCGACCCCGTAGTAATGCGGACAAGGCGGCGATGGTGAGCGCCATCGAGGCCATGGTGATGCCGCTACTGCGCGAAGGGCGCGTCAAGCCCGTGATCGACAGCAGTTTCCCGCTGGAAAAGGCCGCCGATGCGCACCGGCGCATGGAGACCAGCGAACATATTGGCAAAATTGTGTTGACCCCTTAACGCTCACGCCCGATAGCCAGCCGGAAACCCTTTGATTTCCTTCGCATTCATGTCATTTATCCGGCAGCGTCGGGCGGCAGGCCTCGCCCGCAAACGATGTTGATCGCGGAGAACCGACATTGCGTCTGATCAGGTGCCTTGCGCCGCTTGCGCTGGGCCTCATGATTTTTGCGGCCGCGCCACCGGCACGCGCGATCGACGCCGTCAGCGTCCGCGGTGACGCGCCTGCGATCGACCTGACCGCGGTGCTCGAACATCAGCGCAGCGACACCGACCGCATCCAGGTCTCCACCGCGCCAGGCACCGACGGCATCGTCCGCCGCATCGAAGTCCGGGCCCGCGAAGGTGGCCAGAACTGGGTGGTATTCGCGCTCGCCAACAATACCGACGACCAGCTCGATCGTCTGATCGTCGCACCTCACTACCGCATCGTGTCGTCGGGGCTGTTGTGGCCCGATCTTGGATTGTCGCGTATCGCGACCATCACGCCGTCGACCGGCGACCGTCCGGAGCGGCAGGAGAGCGCGACCGCGGACATTTTCCGCATCACGCTCGATCCCGGCGCCGTCCTCACCTTTGTAGCCGAACTGCGCACCGATAAATTGCCGCAACTCTATCTGTGGGAGCCCGACGCCTACAAGGACAAGGTCAACTCCTTCACGCTGTACCAGGGCATCGTGATTGGCATCTCCGGCCTGCTGGCGCTGGTGCTGACCATCCTGTTCGTGGTCAAGGGCAGTATCATGTTTCCCGCAGCCGCCGCGTTGGCATGGGCGGTGCTGGTCTATATCGGCGTCGATTTCGGGTTCTGGGGCAAGGTGCTCGACATGTCGAACAATGCCGAGCGGGTCTGGCGCGCCGGCGGCGAAGCCATCCTGGCCGCGACACTGTTGGTGTTCCTGTTTGCCTATCTCAATCTCAGCCGCTGGCACGTGCGTTACTCCCATATCACCGTCGGCTGGCTCGCCTTCCTCGGTTCGCTGGTGGCGCTCGCCTTGTTCGATCCGGCGGTCGCCTCGGGCATCGCGCGGATGTCGCTGGTCTTGATCGCGTTCGCAGGTTTTGCCCTCATCGTCTATCTGTCGACCCACGGCTTCGACCGCGCGGTGTTGCTGATCCCGACCTGGTTCCTGCTGGTGGTCTGGGTGATCGCGGCCGGCATGACGGTGGCCGGCAGCGTCACCAACGACATTGTCGGTCCGGCGCTGCTCGGCGGCCTGGTTTTGATCGTGATGCTGATCGGATTTACGGTGATGCAGCACGCCTTCGCCGGCGGCGGCGCCAGCACCGGCATCGTCTCCGACGTCGAGCGCCGCGCGCTGGCGCTGACCGGCTCGGGCGACCTGATCTGGGACTGGGACGTCTCCGCCGACAAGGTCTTCACCAGCCCCGAGACCGAAAGCCTGCTGGGCTTGAAACGCGGCACGCTGGAAGGCCCGGCCGCGAAATGGCTCGAGGTGCTGCATCCGCTCGATCAGGACCGCTTCCGGGCAGCGCTCGACAGCGTGCTCGACCAGCGTCGCGGCCGGCTGGTGCAGGATTTCCGCCTCCGCACCCCCGACGGACACTTCATGTGGTTCGCGCTAAAGGCCCGCCCCGTGGTCGGCTCCGACGGCGAGGTTTCCCGCGTGGTCGGCACGCTGACCGACGTCACCGAGGCCAAGAACGCCGAAGAGCGCATGCTGCACGACTCGGTGCATGACAATCTCACGGGCTTGCCGAACCGCAAATTGTTCATCGACCGCCTGGGCGCGGTGGCCAATTTCGCGAAAACCATGCCGAACCTGCGGCCGACGCTGATGGTGATCGACCTCGACCGCTTCAAGCAGGTCAACGATTCCGTCGGCATCGCGGTCGGCGATTCGATCCTGCTGACGCTGGCGCGGCGGCTGACCCGCATCCTCAAGCCGCAGGACACGCTGGCGCGGCTGGCCGGCGACCAGTTCGGCCTGATCCTGATGTCGGAACAGGACCCGGCACGCATCACCGCCTTCGCCGAGACCATTCGCAAGACCATCCGCGCGCCGATCGCCTTCAACGATCGCGAGATCTTCCTCACCGCCTCGATTGGGCTCGCGCTGTCCGATCCGCAGACGCAATTGTCCGACGAGATCATCAAGGACGCCGAGCTTGCGATGTATCACTCCAAGCGCATCGGCGGCGACCGCATCGATGTGTATAAGCCGGCGATGCGGGCGCGCAAAACCGACCGGCTGACGCTGGAAAGCGAACTGCGCCGCGCCATCGAGCGCGAGGAAATCACCATTCTCTATCAGCCGATCGTGCGGCTGGAGGATCGCTCGATCGCGGGCTTTGAAGCCCTGGCGCGCTGGGATCATCCCAAACTCGGGCGCATGTCGCCGGTGGAATTCATCACCATCGCCGAGGAGATCGGCCTGATCGTCGATCTCGGCATGTTCGTGCTGGACCAGACCGCCAGGCAGCTCGCGATCTGGCAGCGCGCGATGCGTTCGCGCGAGCCGATCTTCGCCAGCGTCAACGTTTCCTCGCGGCAATTGCTGCGGCACGATCTGATCCACGACATCCGCACCGTGCTGTCGCGCTCCTCGGTGGCGCGCGGGACGCTCAAGCTCGAATTGACGGAATCGCTTGTGATGGAAAACCCGGAACACGCCGCGCAAATGCTGACCCGGATTCGCGAACTCGGTACCGGCTTGTCACTGGACGATTTCGGCACCGGCCATTCGTCGCTTGCCTACCTGCAGCGCTTTCCGTTCGACACCATCAAGATCGACCAATCGTTCGTGCGCACCACCAGCCGCGGCACCCGCCCGGTCATCCTCAAATCGATCATCGCGCTGGCCCACGACCTCGGCATGGACGTGGTCGCCGAAGGCGCCGAAACCGATTCCGACGCCGTCGAGCTCTACCAGTTGGGCTGCGAATATGCGCAAGGCTTTGCCTTCGGCGAGCCGATGGACGCCGATGCCGCGATGCGGCTATTGACGGAAGAGCGGCTCGAGGCGGCGAGCTAGGCAGCGAAAGCGGAGGATCCAGTCCACCGCGGCCGACCTCTGATCAGCTGCGGCGACCTGCGAACGGCCCAACCCAACCACTCTGACCAGGCGCGAGCACGACGACGGTCGCGCCTTGCTTCACCCGGTCAAAGAGATCGATGACATCCTCGTTGGTCATGCGAATGCAACCGGATGAAATCGCCTGGCCGATATACTCCGGCTGGTTGGTGCCGTGTATGCGATACAGGGTGTCCTTCTTGCCCTCGTAGAGGTAGAGCGCCCGCGCGCCCAGCGGATTTGCCGGACCGCCTGGAACGCGTTCCGGGTAGGGGCCGAGCCGCGCCTGAATCTCCGGCGTCGGGATCCAGTCGGGCCATTCAGCCATTCGGCCAATCGTAGCGACGCCCGACCAGGCCATCGCTTCCTCCCCGACCGCCACGCCGTAGCGGATCGCCTTGCCTCCCGGCAGGACGTAATAAAGATAACGCGCGTCGGTATCGACCAGGACCGTTCCCGGCCTTTCCTTGTACGGATAGTCGACAATATGCCGACGATATTGCTCCGAGATGTTCGCCTGCGCGTAAGGCACCTGGGCCAGCAACTGCCGGTCCCTCGGAGTAAAATTCGCACCCGACGACGGCGCGAGCGTTGCTTGCATGCAACCGCCGAGCGCGAACCCGAGCAACCCCACAAGCAACAACGCTAGCCTGGAACTCGGCACGGCCTGCCCCCTCCAAAGCGTTAGACCGGCCCATTTGCTTCCCGAATAGTGCAGAAATCAAGGCGGGATTGGAGGCGCGAGGATGTCGGAAGGAAGCCCGGAGCGCTTGACCGCAGATCGACGTCCGGGCTCGAGCCGGGGGCGCGCTGTTCCGTTCAGAGAAGCCTGGCACGGGCGAACAGCACGCGTAGGGCGTTTGTCGCCTGCACAGTCAGCATCGCATCCTCCGCTGCTCTCTCCAGAGAGCCTACGGCTTCCTCATGCAGCGATCTGAACTCCATCCACTCGACTGAACTCAGATTTGTAATGAACCGATGGGCTTGGCCTACCGTGGCAATGGAAACCGGCCTGCCGTTCAAGATGATCTTGAATGTCGTCCTCAGCGGCGTGTCAGAATTTGATACTTCGCGCATAACTCGGTCGTGGAACGCGCCGGCTACCGGAATGTCGTCCGCCGCCGTTCATCGCTTGATATGATACGGCATCATGCTGTCAGGTTGATTGCCGCGGCGCTGATTTCTCATCCCTAAGTCTTGGTACAACGGCGAGGCGCCTTATCTCACCTTTTGTGAACGCGTTCAGGAATTTCTCATAGTTCTTGATCGACACGCAGCCGTTTGAATCGCCATTGGGGCCAAGCATATAATTATGCGCAAGCAATCCGGACCGCCCGAGCGTGTCGTTATCACCCACGGGAATCATGCGAAGCGCCTGGACACCGTGAAATAGTGCTTCTCGCGGCTTCAAGTCATACATATTTGGCGGCGTCGCACCAACATTTTGCTCGTTCACGTGCGCCGGATCGTCCATCAGACTGCCAAACCCTGAATGCGCCTCGAGTTTCGATCCGTCTGGCATGTAAACGGCATGCGCCGAGATGTCGTAGACGGCGGTAAAGTTGTCGTAGCCGAGCGACGCGAGGTCTGACCTCTTGCCGAACAGACCGCCATCGGGAGCAAGCGAGGCAAGCGTGACCCGCCCCGGCAACAGGTCGGAAAGCTTCTCCAGCAATGTGCGACTTTCAGCTCGAGCATTGGCGACGTCGTTCCTTGGTTCCAGGTTCGGCTCCGCAGGACGAGACCTCGGAAGGGATTCCAGGTTCGCCTCTACAGGTCGAGACCTCGGAAGGGGAACGGCAAGGACACTCGACGGCTTTGATTCTTCGATGAGAGCTATGTGCCAGTCTTGAGACCGCAGCTTCTCGGTGAGACGACCTTTGGCCTGTAGAAACTCGAAGTCGAGTTCTGAAGGCAAAGATCGAACCAGGGAACGCGGCGGGCTGTTCGTGGCAAACAAGCTGCGCGTCGAACCTACCAAGAATCGGTCATCAAACGATGCCCCGTCGATATTTGTCGGATTAGTCTCTTGCACCGAAGCGGCACCCGAGACCAGGGCAAGCGCGTCGAAATCTTCCGTCCAGACTGCCGCCCCCGATGCGAGGGCGAACGCAACAACGCCCAATGCAATGGTGCCGGACAATGAAAAGCCGCGCGCCGCCGACGGAACGCTCTCCGCTTTCCTTGTGGCGTAGGCCATCCACTCCCCCCGGTTCGACGCCTTGGAGAACCACCTGCCCCAAGACGGAATCACCAAAAACGGCCCATCAGGAAGCCAAAGTGCGGCATAATCGAGACAAACGGCAAGCGACGTCACTCGAACCGACATGCGCCGACGTCACCTTCTCGGGCCATACGGCGCAACTGCAAATCACGCCGCCGGCCCCGCGCCCTCGACACATTGCTGAGGTCAGTTAGCCCCTCACTTCATCCTTTTGAACCGCACGCCCTTGCCGTCCGCTAGCCTGGTCGCCATGTAGCCGCCGGCGAGGCAGGCCTCGCGCTGCGGCATCTTTTCCTGCGGGCTGCGCAAGGTCTCCCACCACGATGCGCGCTGCGCCGCGCGCGGCAGCGCGGCATCGATGATCGCCTCGATCTGCTCGAAGCTGAGCACGAATTCGGGGAGTTTTTGCTTCTTCAGGTAATCGCGCAGCGTGTCGTAATCGTTCACTTGTTCCCTCGACGCAGGAGCCTCCGGCAAACCGGTCATATCTGTTGCGCCGCGGCTCGAAGGCGCCCCACCACCCTAGTCGCATTCGTTCGATTACGGCAACGAAGCGTTAACTCATTGTCGCTCCCCAGTTCCCCATTTAAGCCGGCAGCAACCATTACGTGCGCATTGAACAAGCTCGGGAGCGAGCGATGGCATTTGGACGGCCCAAGGACATGGCGAGCCGGCCCTGGCGGCTATCGGTAAAGCTGCTGATCCTGTCATCCGTGGTTACGGTCATCGGCTTTTCCGCGATCTGCGCCAGCGTCATGCTCGACATGCGCCGCGGCGAGGAAGGCATGGCCCGCCAGACCCTCGAGAACCTTGCATCCGGCATCGATGCCGATATTGGCCGCAACGTCGAGCTTTACGACCTGTCGCTGCGCGCCGTCGCCAATAACATGGTGGCGCCGGAGATCAACGGCGTCAGCAAGCCGATCAGGCAACTGATCCTGTTCGATCACGCCGCGACCGCGAAACATTTTGGGGCGATCCAGGTATTCAATTCCGAGGGGCGGCTGACCATCGACGCCTCGACGCTGGACCCGCTGCCCGAAGATCGCAGCGACGAGGAGTACTTCCGGGTTCATCGCGACCAGCCCGATGTGGGCCTTTTCATCAGCCTGCCGATGCTGCACCGAGGCGCCTATGCCATCGTGCTCAGCCGGCGCATTACCGCCGCCGACGGACGCTTTGTCGGCGTCGTCGCGGGCTCGATCCGCTTCAGCTATTTTCACGACCTGTTCAGCCGCCTGCATCTCGGCCCGGACGACAACATCACCATCTTCCGCCATGACGGCACCGTCATCATGCGAACGCCATTTGACCTCGACTTGATCGGCAAGAACTTCATCCACCTGCCCGGCGTACAGCAGATGTTTTCGGAAACGAGCGGATCATATTCAGCGCTCTCCCAGCAGCAGCAGCAGCCGTGGCTCTACATCTGGCGCGACAGCACAAGCCCGCTCGTTGTTCGGGTTGGAAAGCCGTGGAGTGATATCCTCAGCCTCTGGCGCGTCGAGGCAACCCGGATCGCCGCGCTGATGCTGGCGCTTATCGTGTTCGTGCTCGGCGTCACGCTGTTTCTGGCGCGCGAAATCAGCCGCCGCGCCGCGGCCGAGGACAAGCTCGAGGAATTGGCCATGACCGACGCGCTTACGGGCTTGCGCAACCGGCGCAGGTTCGATGCCGCTATCGACGAGGAATGGCGCCGTGCGGCGCGCCTGAAGATGCCGCTCGCATTGCTCATGATCGATGCCGACCATTTCAAATCCTACAACGACACATTCGGCCATCAGGCCGGCGACGAGGTCCTGGTTGGCATCGCGATCTGCATTTCCGATGCGGTGCGGCGGGTCGGCGATTGCGCCGCGCGCTACGGTGGCGAGGAATTCGCCGTGCTGCTGCCCGGACTATCGCCCGAAGAGGCCTTCAGCGTTGCCGAAACGATCCGGCTGAAGGTCCAGCAATGGTGCGGCGACACTGCGATCACAACCGTCAGCATCGGTGCCGCCAGCCTGACGCCTGACGCCGCCACGGACTGGAGCCTGCTCGTGAACGCCGCCGACAAGGCGCTTTATGCGGCCAAGGCCGGCGGCCGCAATCGCTCGGTGCTCGCCAGCGTCTCGAAGCTGTCGCTGGTGGCGTAGGCCAATATGCCCCCATCGTCATGGCGCGAAGTACGCTGGGACCTGTCAGTTCAATCACCGGCGCCACGGAGTACTGGATCATCCGCATTCGCGGATGATGACAGATGTGAATGGGCGGCGAGGCGCCTGCCCTACTTCTTCTCCAGATATTTCTTCATCTCGGCGCGCAGGCCGTCGCGCAGCTCGGCGCGCGCCATGCCGAAGGCGATGTTGGCACGGAGGAATCCTGCCTTGGAGCCGCAATCGTGCCGCTCGCCCTTGAACTCGACGCCGTAGAACTTTTGCTCTCTCGCCAACCCAATCATGGCATCGGTGAGCTGGATCTCGCCGCCGGCGCCGCGCTCCTGGGTTTGCAGGATCTTGAAGATCTCCGGCTGCAGGATGTAACGCCCGGTGATCGACAGGTTGGACGGCGCGGAGCCCTTTGGCGGCTTTTCCACCATGCCGTCGACCTCGAACATGTTGGACTGCGCGTGGCGCTTGCCGACGCCGCAGATGCCATATTGGTGGGTGAGATGGTCGGGCACGGCTTCGACCGCGATCAGGTTGGTCTTCTCGCCGAGCTTGATGGCTGCCTCGATCATCTGCGCGAGGCAACCCGGGGTGTGGAGTACGAGTTCATCGGGCAGCACCACGGCGAACGGCTCGTCGCCGACGATGTCGCGCGCGCACCACACGGCGTGGCCGAGGCCGAGCGGCGCCTGCTGCCGCGTAAAACTCATCGCGCCGGCTTCCGGCTGGTCGCGGGCCAGGATCTCCATCTCCGCCTTCTTGCCGCGTGCGGCCAGCGTGGCATCGAGTTCGTACATCCGGTCGAAATGGTCCTCGATCACAGCCTTGTTGCGGCCGGTGACGAAAATAAAATGTTCGATGCCGGCTTCCTTGGCCTCATCGACGACATACTGGATCAGCGGCTTGTCGACGATGGTCAACATTTCCTTTGGCATCGCCTTGGTGGCGGGCAGGACGCGGGTGCCGAGACCGGCGACCGGGAAGACGGCTTTGCGGATTTTCATGGCGTATCGGGCTGCCTTCAGAGAGCTGGGAGCATCTTGATCGCATGTTGGTAGCTGGTTTGCATCCGGGAACAAAGGCCGATGTGTAATTGAGGTTCCTGCCCTGCCTTCCTTTTGGGGGAATGGGCGAAATCCCTAACGCAAAAATTCCGCACTTGTTAAGCTATTGGAAAACCGGGGCCGGGCCTCCTGAAAGGAGGTTCTTTGGGCCGTGGAACATGAAGCGACGAACAGGACCGATGGTGATAGGGCGAACGAGCGCGGCAATGTTGGTATTGAGCCTGCTTTGGGGCGGCGGAGCGCACGCGCAATCCTCCGGCAGCGGTCCGCTCGATTTTCTCGGCAACATGTTCAATGGTTCGCCTTCGAAGGGCGGCCTAACCACCTCCGGCGCGCAGCCGGCGCAGGCCGCACCGGGCGGAGGCGGCGCGCCGCTGCCATGGAGCGGCGAGGACGGCGCCTCGGGCCACCCGCTGATGACGGCAAGCGCGATCCGCGAGGCGGCGGCGAATTTCGACAATTGCGTCGCCTCGATGTGGCCGGACGCCGCGCGCCGCAGCATCTCGCAGGCGAGCTTTCAGCGCTTCACCGCAGGCCTTACCCCTGATTTGCGCATCATGGATCTGATGGATTCGCAGCCGGAATTCACCAAGTCGATCTGGGATTATCTCGACATCCTGGTGAACGACAACCGCCTCGCCAAGGGCCGCGAGATCCTCGCCAAATACAAGCCGCAGTTCGACGCCACCGAAAAAGCCTATGGCGTCGACCGCTACGTGATCGCGGCGATCTGGGGTATCGAGTCGAATTACTCAACCCAGATCGGTGATCGCAGCGTGCTGCAATCCACCGCGACGCTCGCCTGCATCGGCCGCCGGCAGAATTATTTCAGGGACGAGTTCCTTTCGGCGCTGGAAATCCTGCATCACGGCGATCTTCGCCCCGAGCAGATGCGGGGCTCCTGGGCCGGCGCTTTTGGGCCCACCCAATTCATGCCGACGGCCTTCAAGCGTTATGCCGTCGACGCCGACGGCGACGGCCGCCGCGACGTGGTCGACGACCCCGCCGATTTGATCGCCTCCACCGCCAACAATCTCAAGAAGGACGGTTGGCAGGCCGGACAGACCTGGGGCTACGAAGTCGTGGTGCCGAAGGGTTTCAATTACATGCTGGCGGATCGCGCAAAGGCGATGACGATCCCACAATGGGACCATCTCGGCGTTAAGCGCGCCAATGGCCAGCCCTTCGCGGCGTCCGCCGACAAAGCCTATCTGCTGGCGCCCGCCGGCGCCGAGGGGCCGGGCTTTCTGATGCTGCAGAATTTCCGCGTGATCATGAAGTACAATCCGGCGGAGGCCTATGCGCTGGCGATCGGCCATTTCGCCGACCGGCTGCGCGGCGGGCCACCCTTCGTGCAGGCCTGGCCGCGGCAGGAGCGGGAGTTGTCGCGCGCCGAGCGGCTGGAGCTGCAGCAGCTCCTGGCCCAGCGCGGGTTCTATCGCGGCACTCCGGACGCTCAGTTCGGCGGCGAAACCAGGGCGGCGCTGCGCGGCTTCCAGGCCTCGATCGGGGCGCCTGCGGACGGATTTGCCTCGTCGGAGGTGCTGGAGCGGCTTCGGGGGCGGTGATTTTCGGGCGTGATCTGGCCCCGAAAGTAACCTTGTTCACCCTCACACCGGATTGGGCGGGGAAAACCGGTTTTCAGTTGAACCGGATCATGCTCTACGACATTGCCTTAGGGTTCTTGACGGCCGCCGGCGAGGCCCGGTGATCGCGGAAAATCTGCCCGCTTGCGGCCTGATTCAGCTATTATGACGTCAGCCCGAACGACCCATTGCGACTGAGCCGCATGCCGAAGACAAAATCCTTTTTCCGGGTGTTCGCCGAGACCGGCCCGCTGATTGTATTGGCTGTCGCGGTCGCGCTGCTGGTCGGGATCGTGGGACCTGCCTCCGCGCAGTTTTTCTTTTTCGGCGGACCGCCGCGGCAGCAACCGCAACCGCAAGCGCCCCAGCGCGGACCTGGTGGCTGGTTCGGCGGTGATCTGTTCGCGCCGTTCCAGCAGCAGGCGCCCAAGCGGATCGAGAATTACTCCAAGGCGCCGCCGCCGGAAAAACGCGACACCGTACCGGAACGCAACGTGCTGGTGCTCGGCGACGCCATGGCGGACTGGCTCGCCTATGGTCTTGAGGAGGCCTATCTCGAACAGCCCGACATGGGCGTGATCCGCAGGCACAAGACCGTTTCAGGCCTCATCAAATATCAGCCCAAGGGCGATCCGGTGGACTGGGCCGCCGCGGCCAAGGTCATCCTTTCCACCGAAAAGCCCGACGTCATCGTTGTCATGCTCGGCCTTAACGACCGCATCGCGATGCGGGAGCCGGCCGCCGAGAAATCCGAGGGCAAGCCGGGCGACAAAAAGAGCGACAAGAAGGACGCCCGCGCCAAGGGCGATGGCAAGGCGGGCGAAGCAAAGCCGAAAGGCGAGGACACGACTGACGCCGCCGCGAAGCACGAGGACAAGGCGGTCGATACCGAATTGTCCCCGGAGGACAACGCTGACAATGGCGAGGCGACGCCGACCATCGCCCCGGAAAGAGGTACCCGCTCGCCGACCGGCGTGGTTGAGTTCCGCGAGGAACGCTGGGTCGAGCTCTACAGCAAGAAAATCGAAGAAATGATCGGCGTCTTGAAATCCAAGGGTCTGCCGGTGCTGTGGGTCGGGTTGCCCGCAGTGCGCGGCGCCAAGGCGACAGCGGACATGCTGTTTCTGGATTCATTGTACCGCGAGGCCGCCGCCAAGGCCGGCATCACCTATGTCGACGTCTGGGACGGATTCGTCGACGAGGCCGGCCGCTTCCTGCAGCAGGGCCCCGACTTCGAAGGACAGATCCGCCGCCTGCGCTCCTATGACGGCGTGTATTTCACCAAACCCGGCGCGCGAAAGCTTGCGCATTATGTCGAGCGCGAGATCACGCGGCTGTTGGCGGCGCGTTCGGGACCGATCGCGCTGCCGAGCGAACCTGCAACCCCCGACGCCAATGCGCAGCCTGGCCAACCGGCGCCGCGTCCGCTGGCCGGACCGATCCTGCCGCTGGTGGCTTCCTCGGTGGGCACCGATCAATTGCTTGGTGGCCCGGGATCGCGCCCGGCTGCCGTCGATGCGCTCGTCGCGCGAACCCTGGTGAAGGGCGAACCGCTGGCGCCGCCCGCCGGCCGAGCCGATGATTTTGCCTGGCCGCGCCGCGAAATTGCCCGCGAGCAGGTCAAGAGCGAAACACCGGTCGCATCGGTTTCGCCGGATGGAACGCCGTCCGGAACGGCGCCGCCGAAACCGAAAAGACCTGCTTCCGCCCAGCCCGGCGCGCTGTTTCAGCCGACGCCGCCGGCAGTGCGGAACTTCTTCGGCCTGAGAAGTCTGCCGCGCCAGGTGCAGCCGCCTCGCGCGCCCAACGTGCCACGACCGCCCGGTAATGTCGGGCCATCGGCGTCGGTGCCTCAGGGCAATTTTACACGATAGGTTCTCTCGCCATTTCCGGGACCGCGACATGCGCGATCCCGAAGGTGCTATTGCACATCCGGGATTGCGCACCAATCATGTCTGAATCACCGGTCTAAGCGACGTCGTGTGGACCGGAACGATAGTGGCGCGCCAATCTAGCCCTAATACCGCCAGCGCTGCGGCGGCCGGCGCGGCGGACGCGTCATCAGCAAGGCCAGCGCAAAGCCGATCCCGCCCGCCACCAGGAGGGCGCCAAGCGGATTATCCTGCACTTTCTTTGCCACGACTTCCGAGCCGTCGCGCAAGGTGTCGCCGCTGTGCTCATAGGCGTCCTTGGCATAGCTGACGGCGGCTTCGCCGGCATCGCGCGCGGCGTCCTTGGCCTGGCCGTAGAGGTTCTGCACCGAACCCGCAGCCTCTCGCGCCCGGCCCGCGGCCTGGGTTTGGGCATTTCCCGTCATGTTGCCGACAGCGTCCTCGACCTTACCAGCGACATCCTTTGCCGATCCGGCGATCCGATCCTTGTCCATCGCGCTCACTCCTTGTTGCGCGCGTTTATGCCGCATGGCCGGCTTTCCCCTTGAAGCAAGCGCCCAAGGACATGCCTTTGCATAAATGCGCAGGTGAGAAGATTCTATGCAGAGCTAACCGATGAGATGCATTCCGGTTCCGGGGAGATGTGACCCGCGCGTCCCCGGCCGTTGACTTCGCAATGTCAGGGAGTAGCTTTTTGGTGCAAATGAAGCGGATTAACCGCGCGCGACCAGGAGGAAGTCCATGACCGTGACGATCCGGCAGCTTCACCGGCATTTCTTCGGCGAGGTCACCGGCGTCGATCTGCGAAAGCCGCTGACGCCGCAGGAGGCGAGAGATATCGAAGCCGGCATGGACAAATACGCCGTGCTGCTGTTCCGCGATCAGGACATCACGGACGAGCAGCAACTGGCCTTTGCCTTGAATTTCGGCGAGCGCGAAAGCGCACGCGGCGGCACCGTCACCAGGAAGGAAGATTACCGGCTCACTTCCGGGCTGAATGACGTTTCCAACCTCGGCAAGGATGGCAAACCGCTGCCGCGCGATCATCGCACGCACCTGTTCAACCTCGGCAATTGCCTGTGGCATTCCGACAGTTCGTTCCGCCCGATTCCGGCAAAATTCTCGCTGCTGTCGGCGCGGTTGGTGAACCCGAAGGGCGGCAACACCGAATTCGCCGACATGCGCGCGGCCTATGACGCGCTCGACGACGAGACCAAGGCCGAGATCGATGATCTGATCTGCGAACATTCGCTGATGTATTCGCGGGGATCGCTCGGGTTCCTCGATTACACCGAGGAAGAAAAGCAGATGTTCAAGCCGGTGCGGCAGCGGCTGGTGCGCACCCATCCGGTGCATGGCCGCAGGTCGCTCTATTTGTCCTCGCATGCCGGCGCGATCCTCGGCATGAGCGTGCCGGAGGCGCGACTGCTCCTGCGCGACCTCACCGAGCACGCAACGCAACGCGAATTCGTCTACGTCCACAAATGGACGCTGCATGACCTCGTGATGTGGGACAATCGCCAGACCATGCACCGGGTTCGCCGCTACGACCAGTCGCAGCCGCGCGACATGCGCCGCGCCACGGTAGCCGGCACCGAGCCGACGGTGGCGCAGCAGGCGGCGGAGTAGAGGGCGAAGCCACCGTTACCAAAGATCGTCGTCGCCCGCGAAGGCGGGCGATCCAGTAAACGCAGTTCTTGGTAATTGCGAACGCTGGTGGTTACTGGATGCCCCGCATACGCGGGGCATGACGGGCGAGTTACGCGTGTCCGGCTTCGTTCGACAGCATACCCGGATCGATCCCGATCTTGCGCAGCGCGCGGACGTATTTCTCCTCGACATCGCCGCCGAAGATCAGGTCCGGATCGGCGTCGCAATGCAGCCAGCCATTGTCCTGGATTTCGCTTTCCAGCTGTCCCGCCGCCCAGCCGGCATATCCGAGCGCGAGAATGGCGTGCTTGGGCCCGGCGCCCTTCGCGATCGCCTTCAGGATGTCGACGGTCGCGGTCAGACAAATCTCGTGGTCGATCCGAAGCGTCGCGTCCTGGATGAAAAAATCGCTCGAATGCAGCACGAAGCCACGGCCGGTCTCCACCGGACCGCCTTTCAGCACTCTCATGGCCTCGGCATTTTCCGGCAGCTTGATCTGATCGGCTTTCTTGATGATGTCGAGCTGCACCAACAGTCCGGGGAAGTCGATGCTGCCCGCCGGACGATTGACGATGATGCCCATGGCGCCTTCGGCCGAATGCGCGCAGAGATAAATCACCGAACGCTCGAAGCGCGGATCACCCATCACTGGCATCGCGATCAACAACTGACCGTCGAGATAGCCTTGATCCGGCGGTCCGCCGGGCGTGCCGGCGGCGTTGTGGCGAAATCTTTTCGGTTTTTTGCCTTCAGGGTCCATCCGCGTAAGGACTCTCATGTCACCCCACATCCTGATATTGGGTGGCGGTTCTGTCAATCAAGCTCAGCCGGATGATTCGCGATCCATCACAAGCAATTCAATGGCTTACGATCTCGCCTGGCGGTAAGGACATCGCATGACCGTCATAGTTCCCCGCCGAGCCGCACTCGGCTTTGCCCTGACCGCCCTCGCGTCTTCCCTGGCGATCGAGGCGCACGCGGAAGACGCTTCGCCCTGGCAACGGGCTGCGCACTCCGCTGTCCGGCTGCTTGCGGGATCGCGCAGCGGCTCCGTGCTGCTCGGCGGTATCGCCGTTCAGCTTGATCCGGGCTGGAAGACCTACTGGCGTACCTCCGGCGATTCCGGCGTTCCGCCACGCTTCGACTTTTCCAAGTCGGACAATGTCGAGGCCGTGACCGTTCTGTGGCCGGCTCCGCTGAAATTCGACGATGGCGCGGGAGGTACCTCGCTCGGCTATCACAATCAGGTCGTGCTGCCGTTGCGTATCGTCCCGAAAAGTGCCGACAGGCCGGTGACGCTGCGCGCCGATATCAGCTACGCGGCCTGTGAGAAGCTTTGCATTCCCGTCGAAGCCAGCGCCGAGCTCGCCTTCGCCAGCGTGGCAAGCACCGAAGACAGCGTGCTGTTCGCCGCGCTCGACACGGTTCCGAAGCCCGCCAGCGTCGGCGATCCCAATCCGCTGACCATCCGCGACGTCATACGCGAGGGCAAATCGACCGTTCTGGTCGACGTGCTGTCGCCCGATGCAAGAACGGTCAACTTGTTTGTCGAAGGGCCCACCCCGCACTGGTCGCTCCCTGTTCCAAAACTGCTCGAACACAGCCCGCCCGGCGTCAAGCGGTTTGCCTTTGCGCTCGACGGCGTGCCGCCGGGAACCAATCCGGAAGGCGCAGCACTCAAATTGACACTGGTCGGCGGCGATCGCTCCTACGAATTCAACATCAATCTGGACTGACCCGAAGGGTCATTCCGGGGCGCGCGTAGCGCGAACTACGATGTGCTGTTGCACATCGGAGAATCTCGGGTTCCCCGTTCATGCTTCGCATGCCCCGGAACGACGTGGGGCTGTTGAACACCCAACCGAATCTTAACGAATAGTTGATAGGCCGAAACCATCGCTGCATCGCCAGCGCAAGGATTTCCCGTTTTGGCCGCGATCGACGCTCAATCCGCAACAACCGGGCCCATTGGTGCGCTCGCGCGGCTGCGCGCGATGCTCACCGGCGGCTCCAGCGAGGTCTCGCTGACCAGACGGCTCGCCGGCACGATTTTCATCATCCGCGTGGTCAGCGCCGCGCTCGCCTATCTCTCGCAGATCCTGCTCGCGCGCTGGATCGGTGGCTCCGATTACGGCGTCTATGTCTATGTCTGGACCTGGGTGTTGCTGCTCGGCAGCATGATGGATTTCGGCATCTCGGCATCGGCGCAAAAGATCATCCCGGAATATCGCACCCGCGGCGAGCACGCGCTGCTGCGCGGTTTCCTCTCCGGCAGCCGCTGGATGACTTTCATCGTGTCTTCGATTGTTTCAGCGCTGCTGGCCGTTGCCGTGAAATGGCTGTCGCCGTGGATCGACACCAGCACGATCCTGCCGCTTTACATCGGCTGCGTCACCTTGCCGGCCTTCGTGGTCGCCAACACCCAGGATGGCATCGCGCGCTCGCACGACTGGATGCGGCTCGGCTTGATGCCGCAATTCATCGTCCGCCAGTCGTTGATCATCGGCGTCACCGCCGGCGCCTTTGCGCTGGGTTTCAATCTCGGGGCGACGGCCGCGATGCTGGCGAGTGCGGCTGCGGTCTGGATCGCCATGATCGGCCAGATGGTGGTGCTTAACCGCCGCCTGGGCCATCACGTCGAGCCCGGTCCGAAGGACTACGATATCGGCGGCTGGCTTTCAATCTCGCTGCCGGTCCTGATGGTCGAAGGCTTTTACCTGCTGTTGTCCTATACCGACCTGCTGGTGCTGCAGCAGTTCCGTTCCTCGCAGGAGGTCGGCGTTTATTTCGCCGTGGTGAAGACGCTGGCGCTGGTGTCCTTTATTCACTACGCGATGTCGGCGACAACGGCGCACCGTTTTGCCGAGTATCATGCGCTGGGCGATAAAGCGCGGCTGTCGGCCTATGTCGCGCATGCGATCAAATGGACGTTCTGGCCCTCGCTCGCCGCGACCATTGTGCTATTGGCCATCGGCAAGCCGCTGCTTTGGCTGTTCGGGCCGCAATTCGTGATCGGCTACGACATCATGTTCGTCGCCGCCATCGGCCTCGTCGTGCGCTCCGCGATCGGTCCGGTCGAACGGCTGCTCAACATGCTGGGCCATCAATATATCTGCGCGCTCGCCTACGCGCTGGCCTTCATCATGAATGTGGCGCTGTGTATTGCGCTGGTGCCGCGGTTCGGCGGCCACGGCGCCGCGGCGGCGACCTCGATCTCGCTGACGTTTGAGACCGTGCTGCTGTTCTGGATCGTGCGCCAGCGGCTTGGACTTCACGTGCTGGCGTTCGGAAAGAGTAGCTAACCCTCTCCTCGTCATGCCCGGGCTTGTCCCGGGCATCCACGCCCTTCAGAAGTACCGGCAAGCAAGACGTGGATGGCCGGGACACGCCCGGCCATGACGGTCATTAGTGTGACGGCCGCGAGCTAGCCCTACTCCGCGGTCCAGCCGCCGTCGATCGACAGGTTGGCGCCGGTGATCTGCGCCGCGTCGTCGCTGCAAAGAAACAGCGCCAGCGACGCTACCTGCTCGGAGGTGACGAACTCCTTGGTCGGCTGCGCCGCCAGCAGCACGTCACGGATGACCTGCTCCCTGGTCATGTTGCGCGCCTTCATGGTCTCTGGAATCTGATGCTCGACCAGAGGCGTCCAGACATAACCCGGGCTGATGCAGTTGCAGGTGATCTTGAAGGTCGCAAGCTCCAGCGCCGCCGTCTTGGTGAGGCCGGCGATGCCGTGCTTGGCGGAGACGTAGGCCGACTTGAACGGCGAGGCCACCAGCGAATGGGCTGATGCGGTATTGATGATGCGGCCCCAGCCGCGCTTCTTCATGCCGGGCACCGCGGCGCGGATGCCGTGAAACGCCGCCGACAGGTTGATCGCGATGATCGCGTCCCATTTGTCGATCGGAAACTCCTCGATCGGCGAGACGAACTGGATGCCGGCATTGTTGACGAGGACATCGACCGAGCCGAACGTCTTTTCTCCCAGCGCAATCATGCCGGCGATCTCTGCGGGCTTGGTCATGTCGGCGGGCGAATGCACGGCCCTGACCTTGAAGTCGCTCTCGATCGCGGCGCGCTCGCGTTCGATGTCGGCAGGCGCACCCATGCCGTTGATGACGACGTTGGCGCCGGCGCCTGCGAAGGCGCGCGCATAGGCCAATCCGATGCCGCTGGTCGAACCGGTCACCACTGCATTCTTGCCTGTCAATGTACCCATTGCTTCACTCCTGTTTGCCGTCGAAGGCCTCGGGACGACCGTCCTTCGTGAGATCGTAAGTCATCATGGTTTCGCCGGACTGCGGCCGCTCGAGCCAGTCCTTGTGACGCATCGACAGATGAACGTCGCGCACCCCGGAGTTCCAGTGCTCGACCATGCCGACGTGCGAAAAATCGTAATCCTTGGAGGACGATTCGTAGTTTTTGCTGCGATAGATCAGGTGCATCACCGTGACGGTGTTTTCCTTGGCCGCCGAGCAAAGAATCTCGACCGACGGATCGTTCTTGAGATAGTCGGGCAGTTTGCCGATCAACTCGCGCAGCGCCTTGCGGGTGTTGTGGATTTGCCGGTTCTTGTCAGTGTTCATGCGGGTGCGGCTGGAAAAGCGGATGTCCTTTTCGCGCTCGGCGGCCTCAAGCAGGGAAACCGGCAGTGGTCCGCGCGCACTGAAAAGATCGACCTGGAAAATCAGGAGGTCGTTCTTGACCTCTTCATCGAGCACATAATCGAGTGGCGTATTGGTGGCGATGCCACCGTCCCAGTAATGCTCGCCCTCGATCTCGATCGAAGGAAAGCCCGGCGGTAACGCGCCGGAAGCCATGATATGTTCGGGCCCGATCTTCTTGCCGCGCTTCTTGAACTCGAAATTGTCGAAATATCTGAAGTTGCCCGATGTGACGCTCACCGCGCCGACGCTGAGCCGGGTCTTCAGATCGTTGATCCGGTCGAAATCGACCAGATGTTCCAGCGTCGCACGAAGCGGCGCGGTGTCGTAATAACTCTGCGACTGCGGGCTGCCCGGGGGCCAAAGCGGCGCCGGCGGAAACCGCGGCTTGAAAAAGCCGGGCACGCCGAAGGTGGCGATCAAGGCGGCGCTGGCTTCGTTGAACAGGGACCGTCCGCGGCCATCATGGTGGTGGGGATTCCACGGCACCGGGGATGACACCATCTCCCAGAATTCCTTCAGGCGCTTCACGCGCATTTCGGGCGCGTTACCGGCGATGATTGCGGCATTGATGGCGCCGATCGAAATGCCGGCGATCCAGTCCGGTTCGAAATCGAAGTGACACAGCGCCTGGTAGGCGCCCGCCTGATAGGAGCCGAGCGCGCCGCCGCCTTGCAGAACGAGCACCCGCCGTGCGGTCGCAGGTATGCTGGATGGAGCTGGATCGGTAGAAGTCATCATCGCCATGGGGTCCGCCGGGAAGACGAGAGTGCAGCGTGGCGTCTGTTCGCGATGGCGTCAATCAGCGAGAGCCGCCGACGGGATCCTCACGCCAAGGTGATCGCGCGGTTCGGTCGATGCAAGAATGAGCGTCCAGAAAACCTTGTATTTGGTGTTCGGAGCATAACTCGCTGCTATGCCTAATTTTGTGACACCATTTTGCAGCATATTCGCCCGGTGGGGGGGCGAGTCGCGCCAGCCGGAAAACGCCTCGGCCAGGGTATGGTAGCCGGCGGATACATTTTCCACCGACAGCGTCGCAGGATACCCCGCCGCACTCAGGCGCTTCGGCAGCGGTGCCTTGACGTCGTGGTCGAGCTTGTTGTGACTGGCCATCGCCTGCGACTGCCCCTCCGCCACCCTCATCAGCTGTGGATCGACCACGACCGCACCGAGTCCGTTGTTCTGCCGGTAAAGCGAAATCATCGTGGCCGCGGCCTGGGGATCGAGCCTGGCGCCAGGCTCGGCCATGTTGAGATACATGCTCGGCTGCTCGATCGGCACGTCCGCCGCGCAGCCGCCGAGTGCCAGCAGACCTATGATCGCGACCACCGCGCGCATGATTCGAGGTTCCCCCAAGATGACCCGCGGTTGTTGCATGCCAACCGTGGCCGAATGGTGAACGAGCGCACATTTCAGTGGTCATTCCGGGGCGCGGGCCCCGGCGAGTAAACCCGGAATCTCGAGATTCCCCGATGTGCGATTGCAAATCTGAGGTCTGGTGCTAACGCACCATCCCGGAATGACGGTCAGACTACAGGAGAAAATCCGGTAGCGGCAGCATCGCCCTTCCGGATACGCAGAGCGGTCCTACGACGTCTTGACGGTATGGATGCCACATTCCGTCTTGGCCCGGCCACGCCAGCGGCCGGCGCGCGCGTCCTCGTCCCGGGAGGTCCGGCTGGTGCAGGGCATGCATCCGACCGAGAGGAAGCCCGACCTGGCAAGCGGATGCGGCGGCAGGTTTGCCTGCGCATAAATCGCCTCGATCTCCTGGCGCGAGACGTTGGCGAATGGGTTGAACTTCAGCCGGCCGCCGTCATCCTCGACCACCGGGATGGCGGCGCGCAGGCCGCCCTGGAAACGCTTGCGGCCGTTGATCCATGCGCTGAAGGGCGCCAATGCCCGCTGCAGCGGCTCGACTTTGCGGATGAAACAGCAGGCATCCGGATCGGAGAACCACAATTCGCGATCTGGATCCTGCCGGCGCAGCGTCTCCTCGAGAGGCTTGATCGAGCGGACATCACGCAAGCCCAGTGTCGCGATCAGCGTGTCGCGATAGGCCAGCGTCTCCTCAAACAGCCATCCGGTGTCGAGAAAGACCACCGGGATCGCAGGATCGACGTCGGCCATCACCTTGAGCAGCGCCGCCGATTCGGTGCCGAAGGACGAGACCAAAGCGAGACGCTCGCGACCGACGGTCTGCAAGGCTTTCGCGATCACCTGCGCCGGCGCGGCATGGCGAAGCGCGCGATCCAGTTCTTCCGCCGCCGAGGAATCCGGCGCACCTGCCCGTTCCGCCAATGCTGTTTGCGCAAGGTTCCTCACTGGCCGGCGCTCTCTGAATGGCGCTGTTGCATGCGCCGATGAAGCGCGGTGACGCGGCCATCGCCGGTCGGCTGATAGAACACCGAGTAACGCTTGGCGGTGTCGGCGAACGCTTCCGCGTCGCTTTCCTTCCTGACTTCAAAGGCGTCGAATCCGGCGCGCAGCATGAACACGAACTGGTCGCGCAGCACCTGGCCGGCGGCGCGCAATTCGCCGTCATAGCCATATCGTTCGCGCAGTAGCCGCGCCTGGCTGTAGGCGCGGCCGTCGCGGAAGGTCGGAAATACCAGAGCGATCACCGAAAGCCGGCCGAGCCAGGGCACGAGGTCGTCGATGTCGCGGTTGTTCGGCCAGATCACCCCGAGCTTCCCCACGCGCCGCAACAGCGCTTCCGGATCCTCGAGAAACCGCGCGGCCGTAACCAGTATCGCGCCGTCGCCCGGCAGTTCGGCACCGTCCGGAACGTGGGCGAAGCCGTCGGTGGCAATCTTTCCGTTCTTAACGAGTGGCATAGACCCGCTCCCTGAAAGGTTCGACGCCAAGCCGCTTCACCGTGTCGACGAAAAGCTCGTCGGGGCGCGCACGCAGCGCAAGATAGGCTTCGACGATATCCTCGACCACGTCGGCGACTTCGCCGTAAGGCACGGCGGGCCCGATCAAGACACCGAGTTCGGCATTCTCGTCGGCGCGGCCGCCGATCGTGATCTGGTAGAATTCCTCGCCGTTCTTTTCGACCCCGAGAATGCCGATATGGCCGACGTGATGATGGCCGCAGGCGTTGATGCAGCCGGAGATATTGATGTGCAGCCGCCCGATCAGGTCGGCGGTGTCGTGATTGGCAAAGCGGCGGGTCAATTCCTGCGCAATCGGAATCGAGCGCGCATTGGCGAGCGAGCAATAATCCAGTCCCGGGCAGGCGATGATGTCCGAGACCAGATTGACGTTGGGCGTCGCCAGTCCAACCTTGTCGAGTGCTTTCCACAGTGCCGGCAGGTCCCGTTTTGCCACATGCGGCAGCGCGAGGTTCTGCTCGTGGCCGACGCGTATCTCACCGAAGGAATATTTGTCGGCGAGATCGGCGACCGCATCCATCTGCTCGGCGGTGGCGTCGCCGGGCGGTCCGCCCACGGGCTTCAGCGACAGCGTCACGATGGCGTAGCCTTGCACCTTGTGCGTGAATACCGAGTTCTTGCGCCACCTCTCGAACAGCGGATCATGCGCCGCCTGCTTCAATTCCTCCGGCATATGCGGCAGTTTCTGGTACGCCGGATAGCTGAAGCGCGAGCGGATTTCCTCGACGACGGCGTCATCCAGTGTCAGCGCGCTGTCGCGCATCGCCAGCCACTCGTCCTCGACTTCGGCCGCGAATTTCTCGATGCCGAGCTCGTGCACCAGGATCTTGATGCGCGCCTTGTAGATGTTGTCGCGGCGGCCATACTGGTTGTAGACGCGCAGGATCGCCTCGACATAGCTCAGGAGATCGCGGCCCGGCACAAAAGGCTTTATGGTTTTGCCGATGAACGGCGTGCGGCCCAATCCGCCGCCGACCAGCACCTCGAAGCCGGTCTCGCCTTGCGCGTTCTTGTGCAGGCGCAGGCCGATGTCATGGACCTTGATCGCCGCGCGGTCGTGTGCGGAGGCGGTAATCGCGAATTTGAACTTGCGCGGCAGGAACGAGAATTCCGGATGCAGCGTGGTATATTGACGCAACAGCTCCGACCAGATTCGGGGATCCTCGATTTCGCCTGGCGCCACGCCGGCCCACTGATCCGACGTGACGTTGCGGGTGTTGTTGCCTGAGGTCTGCATGGCGTGAATGCCGACCTCGGCGAGATCGGCCAGCGCATCCGGCAATTCGGCGAGCTTGATCCAGTTGAACTGGATGTTTTGCCGCGTGGTGAAATGTCCGTAGCCGCGGTCGTAGCGACGCGCCACATGCGCCAAGCGCCGCAACTGCTTCGACGACAGCGTGCCGTAGGGGATCGCGACGCGAAACATATAGGCATGCAGTTGCAGATAGACGCCGTTCTGCAGCCGCAGCATCTTGAATTCGTCTTCGGTGAGTTCACCGGAAAGCCGGCGCTTCACCTGATCGCGAAATTCCTCCACGCGTTCGTTGATGAGCGTTCGGTCGAGTTCGTCATATGCGTACATGATGGAATGGCCTTATGCCGGAACCGGGAGGAGGTCGATGGTGACGCCCTTGAGCCGGATGTGTTCGCGCAGGTTGCCGGGCTTGACCTTGCCGCCGTCCTTGATCTCGACCGGCGCGATATAGGGGCCCACCGCGCCGACATCGTCGGCCACCGATTCGGCAAGCAGCGCGCGCGCTTCCTCGACGGTGCGCACGATCGCGGCATCGGGCAGGCTGGTCGACCAGCCGTTGGCGGCGGTACGGTAAATCACCACGCCGTCCGACGTGCGGTTGGCAGTGACGATCGAGGGACCAGCGATTCTGATCTTTTGCTCCAGCGGAGATGTCATTCGGCGGCGACCTGAAAATATGAGACGAGTTGAGCGAGTTCGGAATGACGCCCGGGCGCGGAGTGCGCGACCACGTCACCGATGATGAGGACGGCGGGACCGCCATCGATCTTTTCGACCAGATCCGGCAGTCCATCAAGCGTTCCGACAGCGGCCTGCGCGTCCGGCCGGGTGACACGGGCGAACACGCCGACCGGCGTGTGCGGCGAACGTCCAGCGGCCAAAAGGCCGGCGCGCACCGAAGGCGCAGCGGTCATTCCCATATAGACGACAATCGTCATCTTTTCGTCGGTCAAGCTCGACCAGTCGACCGCTTCCGCGTCCCTTGCCTTGTGCGCGGTGAGGAAAGTGATGCGGAGCGCCTCGTGGCGGAAGGTGAGCGGCACTTCGAATTGCGCCGCCGCGCCAAGGCCCGCCGTGATTCCGGGAATAACCGAATAAGCGACGCCGGCCTGCCGCAGCGCCTCGATCTCCTCGCCGCCACGGCCGAAGACAAAGGGGTCGCCGCCCTTCAGCCGCACCGCGCGCTGGCCTGATATCGCAGCCTCGACCAGCAGCGTGTTGATGGCGTCCTGGCCGATGCCCGGCTTGCCGACGCGGCGGCCGACCGGCACGCGCGTGGCATCGCGGCGCGCGCGATCGAGAATTTCGGGCGACACCAGTTCATCGTAGAAAACGACATCGGCGTCCTGCAGCGCGCGCAACGCCTTGACGGTGAGTAAATCCGGATCGCCAGGACCGGCGCCGACCAGCGTCACCCGGCCCTCCGCCTGTCCTGACGGCAGCGCGCCTGCGAAGCCGGAGGGATCGTCAAGAGCCTTCAGCGCCGCTTCCGCCTCATGGGTGCGTCCGGCGAGTACCAGCGCACCGATCGGGCCGTCAACAACGCGCTCCCAGAAGCGGCGGCGCAAGGCAAATTCGGGAATGAGGCCGTGGATGGTTTTGCGCCAGCGGCCAATGAAGCCGGCGAGGTCGCCGATGCGGGCGGGCAACACGGCCTCGATGCGCTCGCGTACGCGGCGCGCCACCACCGGCGAGGCGCCGCCGGTTCCAACCGCCACCACCACATCGCCGCGATCGACAATGGCGGGAAAAATGAAAGTCGAATGCTTGAGGTCGTCCATCACGTTCACGGGCAGGCCGACCGCCTTCGCCCGTGCCGACATCGCCGGTCCGGCATCGCCGGCGCCCGCGCAAAGAATGGCGATCACGCCTGCAAGATCGGCCGTCAACGGATCGTCTGTTCCAAGTTCGATCCGCGCCGCCTCGTCCGTCCCAATACCGGTCAGATCATGACGGCCATCGGTGGCATACCAGCGAACCCGCGCGCCTGCGGCTGCGAGCAGGCGCAACTTCGCGCGCGCCAGGTCGCCGGCGCCGACCAGCAGCACCGCGCCGCTTTGCAGATCAAGGAATACCGGCAGAAATCGCATGCGATACTTGCTTCCCCACTTTCGGGGTTGACTGGAATTATATTCTATATATGTCTCGTTCTGCGGCTGCAAAGAGAAAATTATTTCTTCTCTTTCGCAGTGCAACTATAGAATTTCCACCTCGAAAGGCCAAGGCCGGTAGATGCATCTTCTCGACAACAATCACACCCATGACCGGCTATATCGGGGCACCGCGATGGGGCGCACCACGGTCACGCAAATTTCAACCGATGGCCCTGCCGGCGCGCCCTCGATGGATCACCTCGACGCGCTCGAAGCGCAGAGCATCTACATTTTCAGGGAAGCCTTCGCGCGGCTGAAGAAGCTCGCGCTGCTGTGGTCGCTGGGCAAGGATTCCAACGTGATGATCTGGCTGGCGCGCAAGGCTTTCTTTGGCCGCGTGCCGTTCCCGGCCCTGCACGTCGATACCGGCAAGAAATTTGCGGAGATGTACGCGTTTCGCGATCGCTACGGCAAGGAATGGGAACTCGATCTGAGAATCGAACCCTGCCCGCCGCTCGAGACTGTCGATCCAACCCTGCCGCCGGCCGCGCGCTCCGCCGCGCGTAAAACCGAGGGACTGAAGCTCGCGCTCGCCAAATATGGCTTCGACGGATTGATCGCGGGCATTCGCCGCGACGAAGAGGCCACGCGCGCCAAGGAACGGGTGTTCTCGCCGCGAGGCACCGAAGGCGGATGGGACGTACGCGATCAGCCGCCGGAATTCTGGGATCAGTTCAACGCCTCGCCGCCGCCCGGCGCGCACTTGCGCGTCCATCCGATCCTGCATTGGACCGAAGCCGACATCTGGGCCTACACCAGGCGCGAAAACATCCCGATCATTCCGCTGTATCTGGCCAAAGACGGCAAACGCTATCGCTCGCTGGGGGATGCCGACATCACCAATCCCGTGGCTTCGACGGCGTCGAACATCGAGGAGATTCTGATCGAGCTTGACCGCACCAGGGTGCCGGAGCGCTCCGGGCGCGCGCTCGATCACGAAACCGAAGACGCCTTCGAGCGGCTGCGGGTCGCCGGCTATCTCTGACCGACAATGGGTTGAGCAAAGCGATGAACATGACCGTCCCCGCTGCGATATCGGCAACCCCAAACGGCACCACCAGCCCGCAGGTGCGCATCGTCATCGTCGGTCATGTCGATCACGGCAAATCGACCTTGGTCGGACGGCTTTTGCATGAAACCGGCAGCCTGCCGGAAGGCAAACTCGCCATGCTCAAGGCCGTCAGCGCGCGGCGCGGCATGCCGTTCGAATGGTCGTTTCTTCTGGATGCCCTGCAAACCGAACGCGACCAGGGCATCACCATCGACACCACGCAGATCCGTTTCCGCACCAAATCGCGCGACGTAGTGCTGATCGATGCGCCCGGCCACGCCGAATTCCTGCGCAACATGATCACCGGCGCCTCGCAGGCGGACGGTGCGCTTTTGATCATCGACGCGCTGGAAGGCGTGCGCGACCAGACCCGACGCCACGGCTATTTGTTGCATCTTCTGGGTGTCAAACAGGTTGCGGTCGTCGTCAACAAGATGGACCGGGTTGATTTCAACGCGGCGCGATTTGCCGAAATCCGCGACGAGATATCCGCCCACCTGATTGGACTTGGCGTCACGCCCTCGGCGGTGATTCCGATTTCCGCGCGCGATGGCGACGGCGTTGCCGTGCGGAGCCGCCGGACCAGCTGGTACGACGGGCCGACCGTGGTCGAGGCGCTCGATGCGCTCGAGCCGGCGCGGCCGCTCGAGCAGCTTGCGCTGCGGCTGCCGGTGCAGGCGATCTACAAATTCGACGACCGCCGCATTGTCGCGGGCCGCATCGAATCCGGCGGTCTTGCCGCCGGCGACGAGATCGTCATCATGCCCGCCGGCAAAATCGCAAGGATCAGGAGCGTCGAGGGCTGGCCGGTGACGCCGGTCCAGGGCGCCCGGACCACCGCGGGGCGATCCGTCGGCATCACGCTCGACCGCGAATTGTTCATCGAACGCGGCGACGTCATCGCCCATGTCGGGACCAGCCCGCGCGACACGCGCCGTCTGCGCGCCCGTATCTTCTGGCTGCACGACAAGGCGCTTGCCAAAGGCGAGCAGATCCTGGTCAGGCTCGGCACCAGGGAGGTGCGCGCCACCGTGGTCGCGATCGAGAAGGCGGTCGACCCCGGCGAATTGTCGAGCGTCGAGAACAAATCGATTGCGCGCAATCACGTCGGCGAGATCGACATCTCGCTGGCGCAGCCGATCACCGCCGATCCCTATACCGACAATCCCCGCACCGGACGTCTGGTGATCGAAGTCGGCGGCCGCATCGCCGGCGGCGGGCTGGTGCTGTCGGTCGATGCCGGACAGCGCGCCATTCCCGTCGATATCGTGCCGGTGGAATCCGCGCTGCGGCCCGACGAGCGCTCGGGGCGCTATCACCACAATGGCGCGGTGGTCTGGCTGACGGGATTGCCCGCTTCCGGAAAATCGACGCTGGCCCGCGCGCTGGAACGCAGGCTGTTCGGCAATGGCGGTTCGCCGGTCCTGCTCGACGGCGATACGCTGCGCGCCGGGCTCAACGGCGATCTTGGATTCTCCGCAAGCGATCGCAGCGAGAATATTCGCCGGCTCGCCGAAGTCGCCACCCATCTTGCGCGCAACGGACACATCGCCATTGTCGCGGCAGTTTCGCCCTCGCGCGAAGACCGCGCCGCGGCGCGCCGCATTGCCGACACCGCGTTCCGCGAGATCTACATCGCAACGCCTGCGGAAGTGTGCGAGAGCCGCGATCCCAAAGGCCACTACGCCAAGGCGCGCGCAGGCTCCCTGCCGGCATTTACCGGCATCGGCAAGGATTACCAGCCGCCCGAGACGAGCGAGCTCGCGCTCGATACCTCGTCGCGTTCTGTCAGTGAGGCGACCGACGAGATCGAGCAGATGCTGCGCAGGACCGGCGTTCTGTTCGACGAAGTGGTTGATCTGGCTGCCAATATTTGAGCAGGCCCGCGCTGTCCCCACAGGCAATCGAAGGGCTTTTCTTAAGCCCGCCTTTGGCGCTAAAAGGCGGCTGATCGTCGCGCCTCCTGGCGCTTTTTTTGCCTTGAAATCCCTGAAAACCGCGCTTTGACGGTCTTTTCTCGTGAGAAAAATTCCATCATGAATCGTATCGATGCCCACGGATTGAAAGTCGCCCCCGCCCTGTTTGATTTCATCGCGAAGGAAGCGACCCCGAAAAGCGGGATTTCGCCCGACGCGTTCTGGGCTGGGCTGGCCGCCATCGTCCGCGATCTGGCGCCGAAGAATCGCGAGCTGCTCGCCTTCCGCGACACGTTGCAGGCCAAAATCGATGGCTGGCACCGTGCCAACAAGGGCAAGCCGGTCGACCTCAAGGCCTACACGGCATTCCTGAGGGAGATTGGCTATCTGCTGCCGGAACCAGCGACGCAGAAGGTCGAGACCGCCAATGTCGACGAGGAGATCGGCAAGATCTGCGGACCCCAGCTGGTGGTGCCCCTCACCAACGCGCGCTACGCGCTCAACGCCGCCAATGCGCGCTGGGGCAGTCTCTATGACGCATTCTACGGCACCGACGCGATCCCGCACGACCCAGGCGAAGGCGGCAAGGGCTTCAACAAGGCGCGTGGCGACAAGGTGGTCGCCAGGGCCAAAACCTTCCTCGATTCCGCCGTGCCGCTGGCGACCGGAAGCCACACCGAGGTGATTTCCTACAGCGTCATCAGCGGCCAACTCGCCGTCAAGCTGAAGAGCGGCAACGCGACCGCGCTGAGATCGAACGCGCAATTCGCCGGCTATCACGGCGACGAAGCGGCGCCGACCGCCATCCTGTTGGTCAACAACGGGCTGCATATCGAAGTCAGAATCGACCGCCGTCACACGATCGGCAAGGACGATCCGGCGGGTGTCGCCGACGTGATCCTGGAATCCGCCGTCAGCACGATCCTCGACATGGAAGATAGCGTCGCGACCGTCGATGCCGAAGACAAGGTGCTGGTCTATCGCAATACGCTCGGCCTGATGAACGGCACGTTGTCGGCCGATTTCGAGAAGGGCGGCAAGACGCTGAAACGCGCGCTCAATCCCGACCGCGTGTATAAAAGCCCCGACGGCAAGGAACTCAAGCTGCACGGCCGCAGCCTGCTGTTGATGCGCAACGTAGGCCATCACATGTTCACCGATGCGGTGCTAGACGCTGCCGGCGAGGAAATCCCGGAAGGCATGCTCGATGCCGCCGTCACCGGGCTGCTCGCGATCCACGATCTCAAGGGCAACACGAAGCTGCGCAACAGCCGTACCGGCTCGGTCTATATCGTGAAGCCGAAGATGCATGGGCCCGACGAGGTTCAGCTGACCTGCGAGTTGTTCGCCCGGGTCGAGAACATGCTGGGATTGCCTGAGAACACCCTCAAGGTCGGCATCATGGACGAGGAGCGCCGCACCACCGTCAACCTCAAGGCCTGCATCCAGAATGCCTTGAAGCGCATCTGCTTCATCAATACCGGCTTCCTCGACCGCACCGGCGACGAGATTCATACTTCGATGGAAGCGGGTCCGATGATCCGCAAGAACGACATGAAGTCACAACCCTGGATCAAGGCCTATGAGGACTGGAACGTCGATATCGGCCTCATCGACAGCCTGCCCGGCCATGCCCAGATCGGCAAGGGCATGTGGGCCGCGCCCGACATGATGGCGGATATGCTGGCGCAGAAGATCGCGCATCCGCTGGCCGGCGCCACCACCGCGTGGGTGCCCTCGCCGACCGCGGCGACGCTGCACGCGTTGCATTATCACCAGGTCAACGTGCGGGCGCGCCAGCAGGAACTCGCCCGGGGCGGCCCGCGTGCCAAACTTGCCGACATCCTCAATATCCCGATATCGCAATCGAACTGGGCGCCCGACGATGTAAGGCAGGAGATCGACAACAACTGCCAGGGCATCCTCGGCTATGTCGTGCGCTGGATCGATCAGGGTGTCGGCTGCTCCAAGGTGCCCGACATCCACGACATCGGGCTGATGGAAGACCGCGCCACCTTGAGGATTTCGAGCCAGCATCTGGCGAACTGGCTGCTTCAGGGCGTCGTCACCAAAGAGCAGGTCATGGAGTCGCTGAAGCGGATGGCGGTGGTGGTGGACGGCCAGAACAAGGGCGACCCGCTGTACCACCCGATGGCGCCCGGTTTCGACGGCATCGCCTTCAGGGCGGCCTGTGACCTGATCTTCAAGGGGCGCGAGCAGCCAAACGGCTACACCGAATACATCCTGACCGCGCGGCGCCGGGAGGCGAAGGCGGCGAGTTGATCGCTCGACGGGTTCGCGGAACGATTGAAATTCGCGTTCGTTAGGTCGTCATCCCAACTCAGGAGGAGATGGCGATGGATTGGAACCGGATCGAAGGCAACTGGAAGCAGTTTAAAGGGAAGGCAAAGGAGAAGTGGGGGAAGCTCACCGATGACGATCTCAATGTGATCGAAGGCCGCCGTGAGCAACTCGAAGGCAAGCTGCAGCAGCGCTACGGCTTCGCCAAGGACCAGATTCACAAGGACGTGGATGACTGGTTCCGGACGCTGAAATAAGTGTTTTAACAGTCCAGGGGAGCCCCGGTTTTTCGCCGGGGCTTTTTTGTTGTGGCCCGATGATGGACTTTAGTCATCGGTCATTCCGGGATGCGCGAAGCCCAGACCCGGAATCTCGAGATTCTCCGATGTGCAATTGCACATCATAGTTCGATGCTTCGCATCGCCCCGGAATGATCAGTGTCGTTAGAACACCGCGATGTATTTGAGCAGCGAAATCACGCCCAGGATGATCACGACGACGCGCACGATCTGCTTGGCGCGGCCGTCGAGCGGCAACAGGTTGACCAGATACAGAATGAGAATAACGACCAGAAAAGTGACGAGCGCACCTACGAGCATTGAAATTCCCCTGTTACCCGCGAGAAGAAAAGCAGCGCCTCAACGCGCCAACCTGCGTCCGGTTCCCTCCGGGAACCCGGCCTTAAATACCTGAAAAACCGACGTTCCCGCCCTCCAGCGGCGGACACCATAGCGCGCCCGCTGTCTAAATATTTACTCTTTTTTGCCTAAGTTGGCGAACTTTGGGGGGCCGCCTATGCTCAATCGTCTTACCGTGTCCTCGCTGATCAAGTCGGTCATCCTCCTGATGGCCGCCTGCATGACAGCGTTGCTCTGCGTGAGCGCCCGGAATTCGTGGGGACGGCTCACGATGACGAACCGGATTTCGGTCGTCGCCGACGCCTCATCGAATCTTTTCAAGGCGATGCATAATCTGCGCGCCGACCGATCCACCACCAACCGCAGCCTGAACGACGACGCCGTGCTGGCGCCGGAGATACAGAAATATCTGCGCGACACCCGCGACCCCGAGCTGCCGGCGATGCGCTCGGCAGCTGAGGTGCTCGGCTCGGTCGAGTTCGCCGACCAAAGGACACTGCTTGCCGAATTGAACCGCCTGATGCAGGCATTCGCGGCATTGGAAGCCGAATCCTGGGACGCCGTGAGCAAGCCAAAGGCGGCGCGCCGCCCGGCGCTCGGCAAGGAGTTCATGGATAATACGGCGGCGTTGCTCGAAGTCCTCGACAAGACGTCGATCCGTATCGCCGCGGCCGTGAATCACAATGACCCGGTGATCGATCAGATGCTGATGATCAAGCAGCTCGCCTGGCTGGTCCGCAATACGGCCGGCGAAGCATCGCTGCTGATCTCGAATGGCATCGCGTCCGGCCGCGTGCCGCCCGATCTCCGTCAATCCTACACGAGGTTGATCGGCGGTGTCGAAACCGCGTGGGCGGCGCTACAGACCGTGGCAGCGACAAGCGCATTGCCACCAGGTCTCGTCGAGGCAATGGCGGAGGCAAAGACCGCCTATTTTGACCCGCAATTCCTTGCGCTTCGGGATCGTCTGCTGAACGCCCTGGCGACCGGCGAGAAGCCCGAAATGAAGGCGAACGAGTGGAGCCCGTTCTCGGTCAAGCACATGAGCTCTGCGGTTACGGTTGCCGAGCGCGCGCTGGACACGGCCAGGGACTACGCGCAGGCCCAGCATACCGGGGCCCAGCGCTCGCTGGCGCTTCAGCTCGCGCTTCTAACCTCGGCGCTCGCGCTGACCTTCGGAACCATGATGGCCGTGACCCGCCGCATTATCCGGCCGCTGCACACCATGCGCGATGCCATGCTGAAAGTTGCCGCCGGCGACCTTTCCATCGACACCGGATATGCGCAGCGCCACGACGAGATCGGGGCGCTCGCAGGAGCGCTCGAAACCTTCAAGCAACAAGCCATGGACAAGCTCTGGATCGAGGATCAGGAGCGTGAGCGCCACGCCGAGGCTGCCGCGCGACAGCGGGCGATCGAAGGCTATGTCGGTGATTTCGAGAGCCTGGTGCGTCGGACGCTTGACCAATTGAACGATGCGTCGAGCCAGATGCGGACCACTTCGGCGGGATTGTCGGCGGTGTCCAGCCAAACCAATTCGCGCGTCAAGATCGCGGAGAAGGCCTCCGCAGAGGCTTCGACGAGCGTGGAGAGCGTGGCTGCGGCGTCGCAGGAACTGAGCGTCTCGATCGACGACATCAGCCGCCAGGCATCGCATGCCGCCGGCATCGCCAGCCGCGCCGTCAGTCGGGCGCGGGAAACCGACGACACCGTCCAGGGACTGGCAAAAACGGCGGCCGGGATCGGCGAGGTGATCGGCCTGATCAATTCCATCGCCGCCCAGACCAACCTGTTGGCGCTGAATGCAACCATCGAGGCGGCGCGCGCCGGCGAGGCCGGCAGGGGCTTTGCGGTCGTGGCCTCCGAGGTCAAGTCGCTGGCCAGCCAGACCGCCAAGGCGACCGACGATATTTCCGAGCAGATCGCCGACATCCAGAAGGTGGCCGGTGACGCCATCGACGCCATCAAGGGGATCGGAGGCATCATCGGCGAGGTCAATGAGGTCGCGACCGCGATCGCGGCCGCGGTCGAGGAGCAGGGCGCGGCCACCCAGGAAATCACCCGCAGCACCCAGCACGCCGCGGAGGGCACCCGGAACGTCTCTGAGAATATCACGGGCGTCAAAACCGACGCTGATGCCGCTGCATCGGCGGCGGAGAACGTGAAATACGCCTCCCAGACGCTGGAGACGCAGAGTCTTCAGCTAAGCAACCAGGTCACCGAATTCCTCGGCAGGATCCGCGCGGCTTGACTGCGTCGTCCCGGCGCACGCCGGGACCAATAACCACCAGCGCCTGTTTCGCGAAAGCCGCCAGGCACGGTGCCACAAGCGAAGCCGCGGAGTATGGGTCCCGGCTTGCGCCGGGACGACGAGCTACGCAGCGAGAGCATGATCCGGAAAAGTGGGTACCGGTTTTTCCTCGCGACAAAGGCGCAGCGTTTGCGCGGAGATCATGATCAAACAAAGAGATGAGATCATGATCCGATTCAACCTAATCGGATCATGATCTAGTGTCACTGCGACGCCACCACGGGCACGCGCCGATAGTGCGAGCGTACCGATTGAGGAGCGGGTGAGAGATTAAGCGAAGCGCCGCGTCGATCGGCGCTGCGGCCAGCGACCATCAGCCCATTGCTGCCCGCCACGATATCGCCTTTGCGAAGCGTCGGGTCGTCCTCGACCTTGACCGCCGCGAGACCGGCCGGGTCCTTGCCGTTGCAGGTACAGCCCGCGACCAACTCGTTGCGGTAGCGAAACGCGTTCGGCAATTCGGAATAAAGCTTTCCGCCCTCGGTGGCGGCATTATCCATATTGCTGCCGTAGACCACCGTGGTCTCGCTCGCCGGGCAAAAGCTGTTGCAGGATGCCGCCTTGGACTGATTGCCGGTTGCCGAAATCGGGAAATAGCGCCCGTCGCAGGTGCGCACGCAATACGCCTGCGAGCCGCCGGAATAGGTGTAGAGGCGCGCACGCGGGGCATTGTATTCGGACGCCGCGGAAGTATTGCCCTCGCCCGCGAACGGCAGCGGCGTCATGGGCGCCTGCTGCCGATGAGTTCCGAACCCGCCAAACAGGGCGGAGAAGAAATCCTCCGCCTGGGCAGCTGGCGCCAATGCCACCACGACCAAGGCCGCCGCCGCGCTCGATAGCATCCTGGCTGATCGCATGACCATGTTCATCTCCAGACAGGGCTCCCTTCTCAGTACAAGGCGGAGGGCGAAAGGTTCATCGCCTGACGGCCCGACGGCAACGTCGTCATCACGGGACGCGGGCGCGATACCGGTCGAACGCCAGTCGCGCCGGTGGTGGTTGTCCTGGCTTCAAGATGCGGCGCGTTCTTCGGCAAGACCACCACCCTGGTCCCGACATCGACGCGGCTGAACAGATCGGCGACGTCTTCATTGGTCAGCCGGATGCAGCCCGAGGAAACAAACTTCCCGATGGTCGAAGGATCGTTGGTGCCGTGGATGCGGTATTCGCTGGAGCCGAGATAGATGGCGCGGGCGCCAAGCGGATTGCCGGGGCCGCCCGCCATGAAGCGCGGCAAATAGGGCTGGCGCGCGATCATCTGCGCCGGCGGATGCCAATCCGGCCACTCCGCCTTGCGGCTGATGGTTTGCACGCCGGACCAGGTGAACCCCTCACGGCCGACGCCAACGCCGTAGCGGATCGCGCGGCCCTGGCCGAGCACGTAATAGAGAACGGTGTTGCCGGTATCGATGATCACGGTGCCCGGCGGCTCGCTTGTAGCAAGCGGCACGACGGTGCGGCGCAGCCGCTCGGCAAGCACCGTGCTCCTTGTGCCATTTTCATCGGGCAGCGCCGAAGCTGCCGGCGCCGTCATCATATTGTCTGAGGGAAACGACGTTTGCGGCGCTGAGGCATAGCCAAGCACCTGCGCGCTCGCCGCGCCGGCGAACATGGCTGGCGCCAACAGCAGAGCCCCGGCGATGACCACCACGCAGGCCGCGCGCGGCGATAGCCTGCGGTAACTTGCGAATGTCTGTGTCATGAGCTGCCCCGTTCGATGCGCATCGCAGTGATGCTTCTCGAGAGAGCAAACTCGACCGAGGCTCCGCGGTTCCGCCGCGACTCGAAGAGAAGCGCGCGGTGTCAAGAACACCAGCCTTCACCTTCGCGCGATGGAACCTTTTGTCGATCCTGCGGGTTATGTAGTCCTTCGTCGCGTGATCTCGCGGCTCGCTGTCCATATTGGCCGTAGCGCGGGGAGAACCTGTTGCGTGTCCTGCCCAATGAACATGCGCTTTCCGGGGACGCCGCCGGCACGCCACTGCCTGACAGCAATGTCGAACTGCCGCCGGTCATTCGCCGCGCGGAGGTCGTCGCCTTTGCCCTGATCTCGCTGCTGTTTATCTGCGTCGTCGCCGTGCTCTATGTCGCTAAAGCATTCTTTCTGCCGGTCGTGGCGGCATTCGTGGTCGGCACCATGCTGTCGCCGGCGGCGGGCTTCCTGGAGCGGCACCGAATCCCGCGCCCATTATCGGCGGTTCTGATCGTGATTGGCGTCGGCGCCAGCGTCACGTTGATCGTGGGCCTGATCTCCTCGCCGCTGATGGAGTGGAGCACGCGGCTGCCGGAGCTCGGCGCGCGGCTCAAGGACAAACTGCACGTCCTCGACCGGCCGCTCGCGCTGTGGCAGGAGCTCCAGAGCATGCTGGGCTTATCCGATACGTTCCCGGCGGCGTCGTTCCAGATGCCGAAATTCGAATGGATGCAGCCCACGCTGGAATTCCTGTCGCCGACCTTCGTCGAGTTCTTGTTGTTCTTCGCAACGCTGGTCCTGTTCATCGCGAGCTGGCGGGACCTGCGGCGCGCTTTGATCATGACCTTCACCGGGCATGAGTCGCGGCTGCGAACCTTGCGGATCCTGAACGCCATCGAGGAGCAGCTCGGCGGCTATCTGCTGACGGTGACGATGATCAATCTCGGCGTCGGCGCGGCGACCGGCATCATCTGCGCGGTCACCGGCACGCCCAATCCTGCCGGGCTCGGCGCACTGGCCGCGACCCTGAACTTCTTTCCGATTATCGGCCCCGTCGCGATGTTCGTGATCCTGACGGTGGTGGGCTTGCTCGCATTCTCGACCATCGGCGCGGGGTTGATGGCGCCATTGGCCTTTGTCGGGGTGACTTTTTTGGAAGGCCACTTCATCACCCCAACCATTATCGGCCGCAGGCTCGAACTCAACGCGCTCGCCGTGTTCATCGCGCTCGCATTCTGGACCTGGCTGTGGGGACCGATGGGAGGCTTCTTGTCGTCGCCGCTTCTGATCGTGGGGCTGATCCTCAGAGAGCATTTGTGGCCGCCGACCTCGCCCCAGATACCCCAGGGCTGATCGGCCTTTTGCCGGGTTTCTCCCGGGGGAACTTCCCACGACGCGGGGCGTTTGTGCCGTATCTCACTTTGATGCCGGGAGCTTTCGATGTCGGGCACGGATGGCGAAATCGGAATGAAAAACCTGACGGACAAAGCGACCTATGAACGCCTCGAAAAGGATGTAGCAGCCGTGAAAAACGATATCGCAGCCCTCACTGACCAGATTACCGACGCGATCAATTCATTCGCCGGTGCGGCACAAAAGCGGGCGCGCCGCGGCTACAAGCAGGCCCGCGCCAACGTGGATTCGGCGGTGGACGATATTTCCGACCGCGGCGGCGCGGTGATGGACGCCGCCCAGGATGCGGCCTTGTCGATGGAGGAATCGCTGGAGGACGCCATTGCGCAGCGTCCGCTGGCGACCATTGGCATCGCCCTCGGCATTGGCTTTCTGATCGGCATGACGTGGCGCCGCTAGCGCCAGGCGCGCGGCCGCGATGACCCTCACCGGGGTCATCTCCGCCACTTCAAATGGGGGTCCGAATGTTTGCGCGCATGATCGATGATTTCAAGGAATCGACCCGCTCCGCCTTGCGGCTGACGTCGCTCGCGGTCGCGACGGGCGTGGCCGTGTTCATCACGATCTCATTCCTGTGCGCAGCGGCCTTTATTTACGTGCTGCAGAGCTATGGCCCGATCCAGGCCTGCCTGACCGGTGCCGGGATTTTCCTGCTCGTCGCCCTGATAGCGGCGTCGCTTTATCTGGCTCGCAAGAACACGGTTCGGGCGCGCACCGAGGAAACAGCGAAATCTGCGGTCCACACCGCGCTTGCCGATCCGATGCTGGTGGCCGCCGGCATCCAGGTGATCCGGGCCATCGGCATCAAGAAGCTGATCCCGATCCTGGCGGTCGGCGGATTGGCGCTCGGACTGCTGGCCAGCCGCAACGCTCCAGCGGATGAAGCGCCGGCGGAGTGATTGCCCGCCCTCGCAGTGACTGAACAACCTCAGGTCACGCAGCGGCCCGGTTGAAGTCGTTTGGCGACTTCGGTCAATATGCTGACAACGGGCTCGCAGGCCACGGTCAACTTCCGCTCGCCGGGGTTGGTCCGGAACCGCGTCGATGAGGAGTTGGTAGCGCCGTTCGCCACGGGCACGCGGAGCAGGAAAGACGTATCGGCAAAACCCTCAAGACGAAGCGCGATAGTGCGCGTTTGCGCGGGCGATCCCAGGACGCCCGTCACCCGATCGGACTTCGCGCCGCGGTTGACGGAGTTGCCGCCCGCAGTCAAAGGCTCCGTCAACAAATTCTTCAGACCATCCGGCGCCGCTTCGTAGAGGTCGCGGCCTGATGCGAATTGCGCCGCGCCAAATGTCAGCGAGAGCGCGAACGCAGCGATAATTCCGATTGTCAGCCGTGGCATGTGGGGCCTGCCGTCGGTCGCCGAATGGCGATCCGACTGACAACGCCGGCGGAACCGGAAAGGTTTCGTGGAACCCGCAATCACTTAACCGTGTGTAAAAATTTTTATGGAAGCCGGAACGACTGCGGGGGCCTGAGAGTCATTCCAGCAGCCGGTTATCCCCCCTGCCCCATTGACCGGTGACGTAGGGCGCGGCTGTGGTGATGCCAGCCGCGCCCTGCTTTTTCTCCGCTATCGGGTTGATTTCAAAGCGAATTAGCGGCCGTTCCCGGCTTTTCGCCACTCCCCTCAAGCGTGCTTCAGGCCCAACCTCGTCCACGGAGATTGACGCCTGGGCGCTACGCGTGCAGCACAAGGGCATCGAATAACGCTGCTAATTGGGAGGTCCATCAGTGTTGGGATCGGCGATGGGCCACATAGAAAAATATCTACCGGTGTCGGACCGCCGCCGACTGGTTCGTCCTCAGGCCAGAGCGGACGTCCAATGGCCACATCCTTGGAGAGAGCCATGCGGTACTTGTGTCTTGTCTACGGCACTGAAGACAACTTGCCCGTGATGCAGAACCCCAACCCCATGTCCAGAGCCGAGGTGGACGCCCTCACGCGAGACTCCTTAGCATACGACGACGTGCTCCGAACGAGCGGTCACCTCGTCGTTGCTCATGCTCTCC
>Ga0210405_10000689_pt1 | contig 42995 bp, 34 predicted proteins | sample IncBWH11MmetaG_FD_155492 | JGI IMG/M metagenome (GOLD analysis project Ga0210405, IMG submission 155492) | Forest soil microbial communities from Barre Woods Harvard Forest LTER site, Petersham, Massachusetts, United States - Inc-BW-H-11-M | ecosystem: Environmental > Terrestrial > Soil >... | reverse complement strand
TCCACCGCCGCTGGCACCATCAACGGCATGGTCGGTGGCCAAGTTGCCGACCTCGAAGCCGAAGGCAAACGCATCCTTCCGGAAATGCTCGAATACATTCATCGCTCGAAAACCGCCGCGCTCATCCGCGCTTCGATAACGTCCGGCGCCCTGTGCGCCGGCGCCTCGACAGAAGACGTTTCCCGCCTCCGAAGTTTCGGCGAATTCCTGGGTCTACTCTTCCAAGTCACCGACGACATTCTTGACGTAGAAGAAACCTCCGCTGCCCTCGGAAAAACCGCCGGGAAAGACGCCGCCCAGCAAAAAGCCACCTACCCTGCTGTCCACGGCATCGAGCGCTCCCATCAAATCGCCAACGACCTAGCCGCAAAAGCCATCGCCGAACTCAGCCCCTACGCCAACCGCGCCTCCTGCCTCCGCGAAATCGCCCAGTATCTCGTCCAACGCCGCGCTTGATGCTCGAGACATCGCAGCAAATGCAAAGTTTCCTCCGCGCCTCCCGGCTCTCGGCGACCTCTGTGTTAAGATCCCCTCGCTCCACTCCTCCTGTTTCTCCATGTGGGAGCGATCACCGACCTCATGAAATCCCCACGCACGCGCCTTGATCTGGCCCTTGTCGAACGCGGCCTGGCCGAATCCCAACAAAAAGCGCAGGCCATGATCCTCGCCGGTGAAGTCCGTGTGAATAATGTCGCCGTTCAAAAAGCCGGAACGCCCGTCGCCAGCAATGCGCAACTCGAAATAAAAAGCCGCCAGCTAAAATACGCCAGCCGCGGAGGCCTAAAACTTGAAGGCGCCCTCGAAGACTTCCAGATAGATCCAGCCGGACTCCTTTGTCTCGACGTTGGCAGCTCCACGGGCGGCTTCACCGATTGTCTCCTGCAAAAAGGGGCAGCCCGCGTCTACTCCGTTGATGTAAACAGCGCCCAACTTGCCTGGAAACTCCAGCAAGATCACCGCGTCGTCACCATCGAACGCAACGCCCGCGACCTAAACTCACAAGACGTTTCCGAGCCGGTCGACCTAATCGTCGCCGACGTCTCCTTCATCTCCGTCTGTAAAATCCTCGCCTCCGCCTCCCTCTGCGCGAAGCCAAATGCCGATTTTCTCATCCTCATCAAGCCCCAATTCGAACTCCGCCGCGAAGACGTCGCTCCCGGCGGCATCGTCAAGAACACCCGCCTTCACGAAAAAGCGATCGCCAGCGTACGCGAATGTGCTGGAGCCGCTGCACTCACTTGCTTAAAAGTGTCCCCAAGCCGCCTGACCGGCGCGGAAGGCAATCAAGAGTATTTTCTCCACGCTCGCAAAGGACACCTGAAGTAGAATCCCAAATAATCATGCCGCCCGCTCCACTCTTTGAAACCATCGGCGTTATCTCGCGCCCACGCCGCTCCAATCTTTCAGCTGTCGTTCCCGATCTTCTGCGATGGCTCGAGGCCCGCGGCCTACGCGTTCTCTACGACGAAGAGACCGCCTCCGCCCTTCCCACGCCGTCCAAGGCGCTCCCTCGCGAGCAGCTCGCGGACCAAGCCGAAATCCTCCTGGTCCTCGGCGGAGACGGCACGCTCCTCGCAGCCGCCCGCGTCGCCGCCTCGCGCTGCATTCCCGTTCTCCCCATCAACATGGGCAGCCTCGGCTTCCTCACCAGCTTCACTGTCGAAGAGCTCTACCCCGCCCTCGAGGAAACTCTTGCCGGCCGCTCCTCCATGAGCCAGCGCGTCATGCTGCAAGTCGAACTCATTCGCGCAGGAACCGTCCTCGACCGCCAGCACGTCCTCAACGACGCCGTCGTCAACAAAAGCGCCCTGGCCCGCATGATCGAGCTCGAGCTCTCCATCGACGGCGATTTCGTCTGCCGTTACCGCGCCGACGGCCTCGTCCTCGCCACTCCCACCGGCTCCACCGCCTACTCTCTCTCCGCAGGCGGTCCCATCGTTCACCCCGCCGTGGAAGCCTTCGTCATCACTCCCATTTGCCCGCACACCCTCACCGATCGCCCTGTCGTCGTCCGCGATTCCTCCAATATCGAAGTCAAGCTGGCAGGAGACGCCGAATCCGCTTTCCTGACCTTGGACGGTCAAAAAGGAATTCCTATGAAATCGGAAGACCGCGTTCGAATCACGCGTTCCCCCCAATGCCTCAAACTGATCCAGCCCCCCAAAAAGTCCTACTTCGAAATCCTCCGCAACAAACTCAAATGGGGCGAAGTCTAGCTCTCAATTGTATGATTTGGAATGCGGCAGCCCTGCTGCGCTTTTCTCAACGACTAGCACGAGCCTGTGTTTGGTGCCCACTAGGCGAGCGCCAAATTCAAATTCTCGATCGCTTCATCAATCTCCGCAGTGTTCTTGTACCCGACCGTAACGCAATCCACCCCCGCATTCCTGAACGCGAATCTCATCGCGGCCCTGCGATCCTCACGGTCGAACGTACCCTCTCCCACCAGTTTCATGCTGATGACGCCCATCCCTGCTTTGCGCGTCTCTTTGACGTGCGTGACAACTTCGCTGACGTTCCCCAGCCCGTCCGTGTTGTAATCCTCAGCGTCCATTCGTGTGCCCTTGTGATTCATCCGTATCATGGCGACGTCCAGCCACTTATTTCCAGGCACTTGGCGCAACGCCGGAAGCCCGTGGACCGACGCTCCATGACTTACGATCGCCTTCTTCGACTGCGCCTCCAAAATTCCATCCTGCCACCTGCCGGATTCCGCAGGCCAGGTCGCGGTATGTTGCCAGTGCAACAGCATGACGTCGAAGTATTCCGTATTAGCGAGTTTGCGCAGCTCGTCGAATTTCTCTTGCGGATTCACGCCCTGCCGCGTCGTCACCTTCGACATAATCCGATAGCTATCGCGTGGAATCCCCTTCAGCGCCACTCCAAGCATCCTGTGCATCTCGCCGTAAGACTCCGCAGTCTCGAAAAACCGAATGCCGTTGTCGTACGCATGGAGCACCAGCCTCGTAAACCCGTCCTGCCCCAAGTCGCGCTGCACGCGGCCGCTGAAGCTCCCTGTGCCAAACGCGAGCCGCGTTACCGTCACTCCAGATTTTCCCAGCGTCACCCAATCTGTAGCGGTCTGCCTCGCCGCGCCGAGCGGGAAGCTCCCTGTGACAGCAAGGGCCCCCGCGGCGACTCCAGTTTTCAGAAATTCACGTCTGGTATATTGAGACATGGACGTACCTCGATTTGGGAACATGATACCGCGAGTTTAGTGGAGCGGAGTTTCCGCTTCGGCGGGAAACGACTGGCTGTCCAAAAGCCATGACAAGCCAATCGTATTATGAAAGTCGAATATCAGCTATACCGAAGGTGTCCATTACCACGCGGTTAAATTCACGGGAAAGCATCCGTTGTACACGCAGCTCCAAAGCCACTCTCACCCTGCTCGAAAGTGCGCCCCCGCCGGCTCGACGCGTTCCGACTGTGTCAGCATCCCAATCAACCGTTCCTCGAAAGCATCAATATCCCCGCCCATCTCGCGCGTCGCACCCGTGTGAACAAGCCGCCCTCTGGCGATCACGCTAATCTCGCTGCACAGACTGCGAATCTCCTGCGCGTCATGGCTGCTGAGAAACGTAGTGACACTCTCCGTAGCCGCGAGCCGCCGCAAGAGGCTCCACATATCGCGTTTCGCCGGCAAGTCCAGTCCTCGCGTCGGTTCATCAAGGAACAGCACTTTCGGCCGCCCCATGAGCGCCCGCGCAATCTCCACCCTTCGTTTCATCCCCGTGCTATACGTTCGAATCAGCTTCCCTCGAAATTTGGGATCCAAACCAACGTCATCCAGGATCCGCTCAACATCCTCCTGAGGATTCGGCATGTGGCGAATACGCGCAAAGTAGGAAAGGTACTCTCGCGCCGTCCACGCCGATTGACTCTCGCTCGTCTCATCACTCACCAACCCCACAAGCTTCCGCACCGCGAGCGGTTCCTTCATCACGTCGTGTCCCCATAGCTTTGCAGTTCCCGCGCTAGGCGGCAGTAGCGTGGTGAGCATCCGAATCGTCGTCGTCTTTCCCGCGCCGTTCAGCCCAAGGAATCCGTACAGCTGCCCCTTCGGTATTTTCAACGTTACGTCGTCCACCGCCACGAAGTCGCCAAAACGCCGCGTCAGGCCGTCCATCTCGATAGCGTAGTCCATCGCTCCAGTTGCCTTCGCCTCGCTCACCGCGTCCGCCTCCACCGTTTGAACGCCGCTCCAAAACACGCCAGCGGCAGAATCAGCGACGCTATCCCCATTTCGTAGATAGCCTTCGCCACTTGCGCGTCAATGGCCGCCCGCGCGCTGAACGTCCGCGCCGCGCTCTCGCCTGCCACTTGATACGTCCCCGTCACCCGCAGCGGATACCGCACGCCTCCGATATCCCATGGCTTGGTCGGCGTCAACGTCACAGGGATGCGTGCCACCCAGCCGTTTACAACATGGTGCCCGTCAGCGGCCGCCGGGCCGAAGTCATTCGCGTAGGTGTGCGTCTCAAGAGCTTCCGGCGCAGGCGCAAGCGCGTCTGGAGAAGCGGTCACTTCCAGTCCGTTTTCTCCCGCAACCTGGAGATGCACATCCGTAACGCGCTGCGTGGTATCCACCGGCAGCAACACGAGCAGATCCCGCCGCGTAGGCTCGTCTGTGCCCAGCGGCGGCCACTCATCCCGATTAAGGATCGTACTGCAACAGCGCGCCGGTACTTGACCAGCGGGCCATGCCAAAGCGAGACTGCTTCCCGCTCGCGAGAAAAGCCTCTGGATCGACGGTGCGTTGGTTGCGTGGGGCGCCGGCTTGTCATAGTTGGTGTCCGCGATCGCCACCGGCAGCACGACGATCGCGACAATCCCCAGCGCGATGATCCACCGTTGGCTGCCGCGGGCCTCCCACGTCTCCACGCCCTGCGTCCGTAGAAACGCCCACATCGCCAGCGCGAACGCAACGATGACCACGGCCACCAGACTGATCCACGTCCGCATCGTGGTAGCCGGAATACTTCCCACCGCCAGCGTGAACCCGAAGGCGTTCTTCAGCAGTACGGCAGGGCTCGCCAACGTAAGATGGCCCGTGCGCGTCCCGCCGTTACCCTGCGCCACCAGCAGCTCCTGTAGTGGCACGAACCCAGCGTACGCCAGCAGGACGCCCATGCCCGTCGCAGCAGGAGCCGCTATGCTTTCCCCGATAAACAGCACGCCAATCAGCGTGCCCATCGCAATGCTCACGAGGAGCAGGCACGGAGCCCAGATCAGCAACTTCTGCAAGAGCAGCGGCACGCCGACGTGATGCGTATACACCAGCACCATCGGGACGAGTGCCACGTAATACGCAGCTGCAATCGTGACCACCACCAGGATCTTCGCCATCAACCAGCCGCTTCGTTCGACCGGAGCCGTGAACACGCTCTCCACGAACCGATTCGCTCGCGGGCTGGCCAGGAATACCGCCGACAGCGGCACAAACGCCAGCGGCACAAGAAAATACGCGATGATCCCGTACCCGTCGAGCCACGTATCCTGCGTCCCCACCGTCGCCACGCAACCGACAGCGAACAGGATGACGCCCGCCCCGATCCACGCGAAACGCCCGCGCATCGTAGCCCGAAGTTCCTCGACGTACAAAGTCCCAATCGCCATAAATTTATACCAAGCCCTCAGAACAACCACGACAATCACGCCGCGCGGAGGTATCGCACGAGCAGCCCCGAACAGCCATCAAATCAGCCTCGGAAACTACCAACTCCCTCCTAAACACACGATTAACATTCCTTCCGCCCTTATGGTTCCTAACTAGCCCGGCAACAGGACACGTCCGGCAGAGTCCATCAGTCACGTAGATTACTCTCCGTTTACCCGTGATCCGCTCAGAGACCAGTTCGCAGCCGAACCGTCGCCGCGTCCGCCGCTGCAAGGGGAAATACCTCCGACCGCTCGCTCCTGACAAGTACGCTGGCAATGAGACTTCGCATTCATTGGGGAAGCGGCAAAAGTCGGCGCATGACTTCTGGGCATGAATGCTGGTCTGAAACAATTCTCAATGCTTCTTCAAATTGTGCTTGCTGTATTTTCTGTAAGAGCTGTTCCCAATGGACCCTGCCATAGACGATCTTCAGATCGTTCTCCGCCAGGTTGACCTCGCCCGCCCATATTGCCGGTGAAAGTCTCTGAAGGAGGGAAGCTTCCGACTTTGGTCTATCGGCTTGCCTGCGGAACGCGGCAACAGGAAAACCGTGGCGTAGAAGTGGTTACCTGAACCAGGGTCGCGGGCTATCGCCGCTCCCCCATGGGAAGACAACGACGCCCAATTATTCGCTCCATCACGCACGCTCCGGATCAGACACTTACACGGTCTCAACTTTTCCACGGTTCTATCGACCTCGCCGCTGCGGGCCGTTGCGATCTTACCTCGGAATGATTTTCATGAGGTTTCGCAGGCCGCAGGCCCTTACAGAAAACAGGGGGAGGTCTATCAGATTCCACAGCGGATATGAGCACACGCCAAACCTAGACTACGCGTAAGCGCACACACAAATGTAGGTGCTCGGCTTTAGCACGGCCAGTCCGTCCCGTTGGCACAGACTTCAGTCTGTGCTTTCTTTCATCTTCACCGCGACGCCATTCTGAATCCGAGCGCTCATGCCGAAGCGAACAAAACGCCTGCCCGCTAACCAAACCTCGGTCGTCTAGCGGGCGCAAGCACATCCGTCCGCAGCAAATCGTTCTGCGTCTCCCGCCGCCGAATGAGTTTGCTCCGCATCCCTTCGATCAACACTTCGCTCGGTCGCGTCCGCGCATTGTAATTGGAAGCCTGCGTCATTCCATAAGCCCCGGCGACCCAGATCGCCAGAAGATCGCCCGGCTTCACTTCCCCAAGAGGCCAGTCGTGGATCAAACAATCCCCCGTCTCGCAGACGGGACCAACAACGTCAACACGCTCCGCTGGCTTGCGCTTGCTACCAGTTTCACGCGCAATGCGTGTGATGGGGTGGACCGCGCCATAAAGCGCAGGACGCAGCAAGTCATTCATCGCCGCATCCACAACAACAAATGTCTTTCCCCGATTTCGTTTTGTGTAAATCACTTTCGTCAGCAGAATCCCGGCACTCGCAATAATCGAGCGGCCCGGTTCGAGAAGGAGGTGCAACCCTAGCGGCCGAACCAGGCTTGCGACCATCTGTGCGTATGTAACGCGCGACGAGGATTTCTCCGTCATATAGCGCACACCCAGCCCGCCGCCCAGGTCGAGATATTCCAGCCGAATTCCCGCGCGCCGCAGTTCGGCCACGTAGCCTGCAATGCGGCGAAACGCGCGCCGAAATGGATCGAGCGAAACAATCTGCGAACCGATATGCGCGCTGATTCCCTTCCACCGCAAATATTTGGAATCTTTATGTGCAAGATAGAGCCGGCGCGCCTCTGGCCAATCGAGTCCGAACTTGTGCGTGTGGCTTCCGGTAGAAATGTGTGGGTGGCCCCCGGCCGCGACATCCGGATTCACGCGAATCGCAACCGCGGGAATTTTTCCGCCCCGCCCTGCATTTCGTTCCGATTCTTCCAGCAGAACTTCCAACTCGGCTTCCGACTCGACGTTGAAAAGCAGAATCCCGCTGCTGCCGCGAGCTTTGCGGCCAGTTCGCGGCGCGGGCCAATATTGCAGCGCATCGCGTATCTCGTGGCTCGTTTTGCCCACGCCCGAAAACACAATCCGATCGCCGCGCACTCCCAGATGCCCAAGATGCTCGAGCTCGCCGCCGGAAACAATGTCAAAACCGCTTCCCATCTTCGCAAGGCTTTGCAAGAGGGAAAGGTTTCCGTTGGACTTGACGGCGAAACAAATCGTGTGCGGAATTTTCTTGAGGCCGCTCTCGAACTCGCTGTAAGCATCCGTAATCGCCGCTCGGCTGTACAAATAAGTAGGCGTGCCAAACGCCGCCGCAGCACTGACCAGGTCCACGCCCTCGCAATAAACGTGCTCAACGTCTTTTTCCCGTGCGGATTTTTCCCACGCGAACTGCGGCGTGAACTCGGCCGGATCGACGTAAACCAGTTTTTTTCTTGGATTAGCAGTCTGCTCGCTCATCGCACCTTCAACACCACCAGCGTCCGGTCGTCCGCCAGCGGCGCGCCCTGCGCAAACCAATCCACTTCGCGCAAAATCACGTCGGCCAACTCCATCGCGCTGACTTCATGCTGTTGTTCGATGAGCAATCGCAGTTTTTCCGTTCCAAAAAACTGCCCCTCGCTGTTGCTTGTCTCGGAGATTCCATCGGAATGAAAAACCAGAATATTGCCTGGCTCGAGCGTCACTCCCCACTCGTCGTAGCTGACCTCTTCAAAAATCCCAAGCGGAAATCCCGTGAGCGCAATCTTGTCGCACCGCCCGTCCTTATACAGCAGCGGCTGTGATTGTCCCGCGTTCGCAATGCGCAATTTGCTTCTCCCCCTCTGCCACGTCGCGAAACACGCCGTCATGAAGCGCCCCTCGATGCGCCTCTCGCCGACAATCTGGTTCATCTGCTTGAGCATCTCGGCAGGCTGAAGTTTCTGCGGCGCAAGACTCCGCATGATGCCGATAGCTACTGCGCCGTACAGTGCGGCAGCAGTTCCCTTCCCGCTGACGTCGCCAAGCGCGATCCCCAGCTGCTGGGGCCCATAGCGCAGAAATTCGTACAAGTCGCCGCACACTTCCCGCGCGGAGAGATAGCGTGCCGCAATGTCCAATCCGAAATCTTCGGTCGGCACAGGCCGCAACAGCGCGCCTTGAATGCGTTTCGCGGCTTGCAAATCGCGCTCCAGGCGTGCCTCATCGCGAGCCACCTGTTCGTACAGCCGCGCATTTTCCAGAGCCACGGCGAGATTCGCTCCCAGAATCGACAGCGTTTGAACGTGATCCTCGGTAAAATAATTCAGTTGCGGGCTCTCGAGGTCCAGCACTCCGATGACTTTGCCTTTATGCATCATCGGTATAGCTAATTCCGAACGCGTCTCCGGATTCACCATCAGATAGCGCGGATCGACCGTCACATCCGGAACCACCACCGGCTCTTTCAATACGGCGGCGGCGCCGACAATTCCCTCGCTCGCAGCCACGCGCATCTTTCCCTGAACGCGCTGCCCGTGTTTCACGTCCACGCGGTGGCGAAATACTTTCTGCGCTTCGTCATAAAGCATGATGCTCAGAATTTGGTAGTCGATCACTCGCTTGATCTGTTCCGCGGCGCGGCGCAACAATTCCTCGACGTCGAGGATCGAACTCGTCTCCCGGCCAACTTCATTCAGGAGAAGCAATGTGTCCGCTTGCGCTCGCACGCGCTGGAACAACCGCGCATTGTCGATGGCCACAGCTAGACGGCTGGCCAGAAGCGTCAATATGCTCTGCTGTTCGCGCGTGAAATAATCCAGGTGCCGGCTTTGGATGTCGAGCACACCCACGCATTTCCCTTGCAGCATCAGCGGTACAGCCAGTTCGGAGCGCACACTCTCGATCGCATTGATGTACCGCGAATCTTTCGACGTGTCGCTCACGCGCACTGGATGGCCCGTGGCGGCCGCCGTTCCGGTAATTCCCTGCCCAATCGGAATGCGCAAATTGTCCGCAAGCTCTCGCGGATAACCGATGGAAAATCTGTGCTTGAGGTACGCGCCGTCGCCTTCGAGCATGAGCACGCCGAAAATTTCATAATCAATGTGGCGTTTAATCAGGGCCGCGGTGCGCGCCAGCACTTCGTCCAGATCGAGCGAAGAATTTACTTCCTCTCCGATTTCGGCAAGCGTGCTCAGCACTTCGGCGGAAACTTCCGCCGCCGCAGCCGATGCAGGTTCGACTGCGGCAGACTCGGTATGTTCGTTCGCGGGATTCATGAACTCCAATATTATAGCAGGCAGCCACCGAGCAACCGCGAATCGACTTTCTTGCAGAAAGATTTCAGGAAGCTTTCCATTTGGCGGGAACGCGCTAGCGCAGAGACAACGTGCGCGCCTTGCCGTCCGGTCAATCAGCCGATTTCCCCGCTTTGTCCTGCGGCTTCAGAGAGAGCACTGCAACTCCCTGCAAATTGCGGTAACGCTCCGCATAGTCCAGTCCGAAGCCAACCACGAATTCGTTGGGAATACTAAATCCCACATAGTCCGCTTGCACCGCTGCGATGCGCCGTTCCGGCTTGTCCAACAGTACGGCCACGCGGAGGCGCTTCGGCTTGCGTTGTTCAAGGATTCGCAACAGATATTGCAGCGTCATCCCGGTGTCCAAAATGTCTTCCACAACGATCACGGTTCGACCTTCGATGCTGGCGTCGAGATCTTTTGTGAGCCTTACCTGGCCTGACGTTTTCGTGTCTTTTCCGTAGCTCGAGACGGCGATGAAATCAAGCGAGACCTCGCCGGGGATTCCCCGCGCGAGATCGGACAAAAAGAACACTGCGCCCTTCAGCACGCCGACCAGGAGCAGCGGTTCTTCGGGGAAATCCTTCCGAATTTGCTTGGCAATTTCCAGGGTTCGCCGGTGAATGCGGTCTCGAGTTATCAAGACCTTGACCTTTTCGCCCGGCCTGCCGTGTGCGCTGCGAATTGTTTTTTGCTTTGTCGCCATTATCTTCCCCAAAACTGGAACCGCGACTCTAGCGCACGTCCGCGTCCGTGAGCAAGGCTCTAATGGCGGAATTCAAGCTAAGAGCCGCGTGCCGCGTTGTGACGCGATTATCCGTCTCGGCTATACTGCCAGACTTGGAGAATTGGATTGCTCGAAGCCGCAAAAAGCACGCTCTTGATACTCAGTGCCCTGTTCCCCATCGTCAACCCGCTGGGCGGCAGCCCCATTTTTCTCACTCTGACGCGCGATTACTCGACTTCCGCGCGCCGCGCCCTCTCGCGCCGCGTCGCAATGAACAGTTTTTTTCTCCTGCTTTGTTCCTGCCTTGTGGGAACTCACATACTCACTTTCTTCGGGATTTCGCTGCCGGTGGTACAAGTTGGCGGCGGACTCATTGTGATTTCCACTGGCTGGGCGATGCTGAATCGCAGCGACGATGACGATGACAACCGGGAAGGAAAGGTCCGAAAAAAAGTCACGCCTCGCGACGAGTTCAAAACCGCATTTTATCCACTGACGCTGCCGCTGACGGTCGGCCCCGGGTCGATTTCCGTGGCCATCACTCTTGGCGCCAACGTGCCTCGCCACCACGGCTGGAACCTGCTGGGCATGCTCGCCATCTTCGTTGGGTGCATCATCATCGCCGTCAGCATCTACCTCTGCTACGGCTTTTCGGATCGCCTGGCACGCGCCATTGGAGCCACGGCGATGGGCGTCATCATGCGTCTCTCGTCTTTTCTGCTGGTCTGCATTGGCGTGCAGATTCTTTGGAATGGCGCCAAGGCTTTGCTCGTCGCTCTTCCCGCATTCGGCCAGTGACGCGGAGATTCGCGGCAGACGTATGCGAGGCACTTCCATAGGTGATATGGAAGCGTCGCACCTCACGCTGAGGCTCAGTAATTCAAATGAAAATTCAGCAAGTGCCAGTGGTAGATGAACCAGAAAAATCCGACGCAGGAAAGCCCAAGGAACGTATTCCAGAGTTTGCTCCAGAACCACTGCTGGCCATCAGCCCAGGACTTTAGGGCGTTGTAAATTGCGATCAACGAACCCAAGCCAACCAGCAGGCCGAAACCTTGCAGAAGATGAAGCCAGATATCAGAACGCTCGGCCATGCCCGAGAGATTACTGAGCCTGCTGACGAAAACCAACACGCCCACCACGAAGGCCACAACACCAAAGCAAACCAGCCTCACCAACATGCGTAAGCGCTTCGCGCCGGGATCCAATGTGAGAGGCTTTCCATAATGCTTCCGAATCATCGCGCCGATGGGCCACATCAGCAGAGTCAGCAGGATAACGCACAAGCTAAATCCGATGATGATGTAATTCACGCTCTGCTTGTCGAATGTGTTGTTCACCTGCTGAAACACCATGAACGGATAATCGATGTACGCAACGCGGCGGCCTGTGGGGTCGTTGATGAATGCAATCTTCGCCTTCCCGTCCACTTCGCGAAAAACCATCGGAGAGATTTCTTGAAAATGCAAAGGCTGCTGGTTCAGCCCCTTAAAGCCCATCGAGATCGTATTGTCTTTTGGGTTGACAGTGACTTTCGTCTCGCCAAGGACTGTGGTCAACGCCAGAACGTTCGTTTCAAATCGCCGACTGACTTCATAAGTACCGGCAACACTCTGCGCATCCTGGGCGGCGCTCGCGAGCGCCGGCTCGTTCGTTGGAACCGCCGGAAAATAGCGATGCATGAATTTATCGAACAGCAGGCCCCGAGGATCGATCTCTGATCGCCCAGGACTGTTGTAGGACACAAAAAGCCCGGCATTGGAGTCCAGAATCAAATGCAGGTTGCTATGGAAGGAGACAGTGTCGCCGCCATGCCCGATAAGCCGATGTCCGTTTATCGACTGCTCATAAAATCCGAGCGCCATGGCGTTCATTGCCGGCGGCCACCCCTCCTGCCTGGCGTGCATCTGCACAGCCGTCTCCGGCTTCAGGATTTGCGCGTCTCCATAATGCCCGTTCTGCAAGTGCGCGATCATAAAGTGCGTCATGTCGACAGCCGAAGCCGAAAGCGAACCGGCTGGCGCTACTTGGACAAATTCAAACGGCTTCGGCTCTCCCGACCCGAGGATGTAGCCGTTCGACATAGCGGGCTTCAGCGCCTCTGGCAGAGGCTGGCGAAACGTAGCGTGCGTCATGTTCAACGGTTTGAAAATGTGCTCCTCGACGTAGTCGTTGAAGTTCTGCCCGGAAACGCGCTCCACGATGTATGCCGCCATGGTGGTCGCATAGTTGGAGTACGCGGGCGTCGTCCCCGGGGGATAAATCCTCGCGGGCATGTGCACGCGCAGGTATTCCGCATTGGGGCGCAAATCGTCCGCCGAACCGACAAACAAATCCTTGACCGTCTCTTCAAAACCCGTGCTGTGCGTCATGATATTCCGCAGAGTGATAGCCTTTCCGAAGGCGGGCGGAATCTTGAAATCCAGATAGTCATTTACGTCGCGATCCAAATCCAGTTTGCCGAGTTCAACCTGCTGCATAACGGCCGTCCAGGTGAACAGCTTGGAAATCGATCCCGGGCGGAAGAGCGTGGTTTCCGGCGAAACGGGCACTTTCTTTGCAACGTCGGCGTACCCGTAGCCTTTGGCGAAAACCAACTTCCCGTCTTTCACCACGGCAACGACCGCGCCCGCGATATCCGCATGTTCGATCTGTTGCGGCATGAAGCCGTCCAAAAACGCGCCGAGGTCCTCGGCAGTCAACTCATGTGCTTTTGGCGTAGCATCGCCGGAAGGGGAGGTTTTGGGAGGAACGACAGAAGCCTTTGTGTCCGCGGGCTTGGGGGTCTGAGCAAAAATCGCGACAGTCCCAAAAATCGCCAGGCCACCCAGCCACAAGAGTCTCGCACGCATTGATCTTTTCACCTTAAAAGCCTCCCATTCTAATTCTTTTGCAACTTGCAAGCGGACAACCGGGCCGGTAAGCAGCATCGCTGGGCCGCGGTTGTGTGAAACATTTGTTGCATTCTTGTCTGGGGAGACTAAGTAGCTATGACAGAAATGTCAAGCGATTTGGTGGAGCCGAACGTGTCCAGCCTGGCCGCAGGCAAGACGAGCCGCGCAGCCACTTCCGTAAGCCAGCAGCAATGCACGATTAGTGGCTGAGGTTCGCCGCATCCTTAGCCGGCAGTTTTCTTAAATAGGCCGACAAATTCGGCTGCTGGAGATTTCGCAATTCGATACAAGCGTTGACGCCGTCCTTAGCGTTCTGAAGCGGGCGCTCGCTGCCGGGAAGATTCTGAGCGGTGAAAAAGTCCTGCGAATCATCCCTCAGTTTTTCATCGCAGAAAGAACCGGCTAGTCCGGCAAATCCGGCGGAAAGCGAAGCGCCGGCTTTTTCCTTGAGGGCCGGAAAATTACTCTTAAAAAGATCCCAAGCGGCAGCCTGCGTATCGACGTTGCCCAGAAGGCCGCCTATGAAAAACAAATCCTGGTTCTTTACATCTGGACCAAGAACCAGCTCGATGGTGCGTTTAGCCTGGTCCGCGCTCGGGAACTGGAAGAGCGCCCCGAAATAGTTGTAATACTCCTCGGGAGTTTTGGCGGTCTTCAGGTGATCGAGATACCTGTTATAGAGGTCGGCATTTCCGTCCAGCGCGGACACACCCAACGCATTGCCGGCCAGCGCCGCTTCGACGGAATTGGGATCGCGCATGTATTGCTCGACCAACAGGCGCGACTTCGCCAGAAGCTGCGGATCGCGCCCGTAGGCTGCGAGCGTCGCGAACACGTCGGACCGCAGCCCGCGCTTGTCGTCCGATTCGCCAGGAGCCGCGGTCTCGCCGAGTTCCGTGGCCATGGGGCGCAGAAAATCGCGCACCCATTTTTCAAACGCCGCCCTTTCTGAACTGCTCGCGACGTTGTCATGAATTTCTCCCAACCGTCCGGCCATTACACCGACCACAGCGCGGGAGCGCTCCGCTTTCATCTTGTCGAGCGTGCCCAGATAATCCCCAATGCTCAAGCGGCCGACGCGCACCATGGCCCACTCATCACCGAGAAAGTGGATGCGTTCTTCCGGCGAAAAACCGGTCTCCAGTTCCGCGCTCATTTTTGCGAGAGTGGCTGCCTCGTAATTGCTGCGGTAATAGCCACGTCCGCCGGCGTTGGCGTAGACCCAGGCCGCACATCCTGGAAGCTCAAAGGTCTGCTGCCGCTGCGCGAGCAGGACGTAGGTAGCATCCTTTGCTCCCTCTGGACGCAGGCTCACGGGAATTTGCCAAATCTCCTGCGAGCCCGCGGTGAGTTTTGCGGCGTCCGCAAAATAACGCTCCTGCGAGAGCGTTGCTTGCGTGATCGGGACTTTCTTTTTGTGGCGGCCGCTCTGGACGACCTTCCAGCCGCATTCCGTTTTCACTACGGTAACCAGCGGAGCTCCGGGCTGCTGCGTGAAGCCGGCCATGATGGCGTCTACCGGTTTTTCCGACGTGGCCGCCATCTGGTTCCAAAAATCTTCGGCTGTCGCGTTGGCGTAGGCGTGCTTTTCGAGATAGGCATTCGCGCCCTTGCGAAAAACCTCCGGGCCCACATACGCTTCGACCATGCGCAGCACCGAGGCGGCTTTGCCATAGGCGATGCCGTCGAAAAGCGTGGCAATCTCCGCCGGAGTTTCCGCCCTTGCGCGGACGGCCCGCACCGAGGCAATGGAATCGGTGGAGAGGGAGCCGCCGGTCTCTTGAATCTCATTGCGTTCGTAATGCCACTCCGGCTTCCAAGACTCGATCGGCTTGAAGGACATCCACGTGGCAAATCCTTCGTTCAGCCAGATGTCGTCCCACCACTTCATGGTCACCAGGTCGCCGAACCACATGTGCGCCATTTCGTGAGCCAGAACACCGACAACCGCCTGGTGGGCGTCCACAGAAGCGTTTTTGTCGTCGATGGTCAGGAGAGTTTCGCGGTAGGTGATCGCCGCAGTATTCTCCATCGCGCCCGCGGAAAAATCAGGAAAGGCGATGACGTCCAGCTTTTGGTACGGATACTTTATCTGGTAGTAGGTGTCGTAGAATTTCAAAATATTTTCCGCGGAGAGAAGCGCGTAGGAAAGCAGATCCTTCTTTTCCGGCACGGCACACACGCGGATGGGAATTCCGTCCGCTCCGCCGGTGATGCACGCGAAGTCGCCCACCATCATGGCGACGAGATAGGAAGACATTTTTGGCGAATCGGAGAATTGCAGGGTGTGTTTGCCGTTGACGGGGCCAGGAGTGTCCGAAATGACTTTGCCGTTGGAGATAGCTGTGTCGCCCTTGTCGACGACCAAGGCGATGCGAAAGACGGCTTTATACGCCGGCTCATCGAACGAAGGGAACGCGCGCCGGGCATCGGTGGCCTCAAACTGCGTCACGGCGTAGCGGCGACGCGGCGTCTGGCTCAAATAGAAACCGCGGAGCTTGTCGTTCAGAATTCCGGTGAAACGAATGTGAATTTCGGCAGCTCCTGCAGGAACCACGCTGGGGACCGTCAGAGTCGCCGTTTCGTTTTTCTCATCTTTGGCGACTGCGGCGGCTTGTTTGAAATCGGCGGAGCCAATCCACACTTCCTTAAACTCAATCTCCGCGGAATTCAAGACAATCGAAGTCGCGCCCTTTTGCAGGTGTACGCGAATCAGCTCGTCGCCGGCGAAAGTGGCACCCGCGAGGTCGGGTTCGAATTTCAAATCGTACGAATCCGGGACTACATTGTCCGGGAGCCGCTGCGCCACAATTCCGGAGGCAGCCAATAGACTCCACAACAGCACTGCAACGAAGCGTTTCATAGTGATTCCCTTCCCATCTGCCTTGGAGAAAACGGCATCAGAACTTTGGTGTGCACGCACTGAGGCGACGGCCCGTTGTCCGCTCGCGCTTAATTGTATTACACAGCCCTACTCCATTAGACCGAAACGTGAGATAGAGGATAGCAGGCAATCAGCCGGTTTGGGATGGATGAATCGCTTGGCCTTCGGCGCCGGCTTTGGCGGCTGGAGTCTCAGGAGGCTGGCAGCGGAACAGTGTGGGCAGCGGTGCGTTGGTGGCTCCAGTTGTTCGTACGCACGGTAAGTTGATCGATTCGATCGCGCCTGACCGCATAGCCGATGCCCGGAGTTTTCGGCACATGAATCGTGCCGTTCGACGTGACCTCCACTTCGGGGTCGATGATGTCTTCGTTCCAATAACGCTTGCTGGCGGAGACATCTCCCGGAAGCGTGAAACCAGCGAGCGTGGACATCGCAATGTTGTGCGCGCGGCCGATGCCGGTCTCGAGCATTCCTCCGCACCATACGGGGATGGAATGCGCGCGGCAGAGTTGCTCGACGCGCCGCGCCTCCGTGTGTCCGCCAACGCGGCCAAGTTTGATGTTGATGATCCGGCAGGCCTTCAGTTCGATGGCAGTGAGAGCGTGCCTGGCATTGTTGATGCATTCGTCGAGGCAAATCGCGGTCTGAATTTGCGCCTGGAGTTTCGAATGCGCGTAGATGTCGTCCCAGTTCAGCGGTTGCTCCATCATCAGCAGGTTGAATTGGTCTAGTTGTCGCAGATGCGCGGCGTCCTCGAGGCGATAGGCGGAATTGGCGTCCACGGAAAGAAGAATCTTCGGAAATTCCTTGCGAACTGCGGCGACGTACTCGAGATCTTTCCCTGGCTTGATCTTCAGTTTGATTCGCTGATACCCGGAGCGCAATTCTTCTTCCACTCGGCGCACCAGCGACTGCGGGCTCTCGCGAATTCCGAGAGACACACCACTGGCGATTTCCTCGAGCGTGCCGCCCAGAAGCTTTGAGAGTGAAACGCCTTTGATCCGCGCGTCGGCATCCCAGAGAGCATTTTCTATGCCGCTCTTGGCCATTTCGTGTCCGCGAATTGTGGCCAGCAGCGCGGGGCAATCGGAAGCGGAGGAAATTGTCTTCCCGATCAGCGCTGGGGCGACAAAATCCGAAATTACGTGCCAGGCCGTATCGGTAGTCTCCGAGTTGTACGCAGGCGTTTCGCTGGCCGTGACTTCTCCCCAGCCGCTCACGCCGTCAGCGACGACTTCGACCAGAATAATTCTTCGGTCGTGGGAAACGCCGAAGCTGGTCTCAAACGGCGCTTTCAGACGCATGTGGATTTCACGCAAAGTGATGGATTCAATCTTCATATGGCTCCAGAAGGTATGCGCCTTGCTCCTTGTTGAACTCGAAGCCGACGGCGGCGTGGCCGTGGGCGATGCTGGCTAAGAATTGTTCGCGAAGTTCAGTTTGGATTTTTTCCGCCGATCGCGGATCGTCCCGGCAGAGCGAGCGAATCCCCGCGGGGATTACAATTCGCTCGCAATCCGCGGAGGCTGGCCGCGCTTTTCCAACGAGCACATCCTGGACACGTTGCGAGCGCACCCACCACTCCGCGACAAGACGGTCCGTCGGAAGACCGGCATGTAGCGGACTGGAGGTGCGTCCATATAGATTTGGGAGGTAGTGGCGTGCGATTGCTCCCAGGCGTTCGATGTTGAAGTGCGCGTTTTTCAATTGCAGAGGGTCAAACGTCCATTCAATCAGATCAATTCCCCGATCGAGGGCATCGTCGCGCTGCGCCAGCTTGAGCAGGCGGCCGACTCCGCGGTTCTGATACTCCTCCACGACTCCGACCATGTGCGAGTGCAAGTAGGAAAGGCCATCGCGCATCGCCGCGAAGGCCAACGCGAATCCCACCGGAGTATACCCGTCATAAGCCGCCATTACCTGGCCGCCGGTTTTTTTGGCGACGATAAAAATCTGATCCGGGACACTGTCGATAGGCGTATATCCCCAGATACGCTGCTGCAATTCGACGCAGACGCTCATCCCTTGAGCCTCTTCGATCGTCCGAATTCGGATTCCCTCTTGCACTGCCGATGTTGTCGCGTCACTCATCCACTGCGCCTCACTAACAAAGCCGAAGCTTCCGCGAACCATCTATTCCTTGGCGCCGCTCGGATGGTCCTTCCCAGTGGCCGGCGCGATTCGCCGCTGCAATTCGCGATGGCAAGTCTGCAATGCGCTATCGGAATTACAACGTTTGTTACATCCTGTCAAGCCGCGCAGTTGTAGTTTCGCGGCATTCCTTTCCCGACTCGATTCACTGTATAGTCAGCGCAACGTGCGTTGCGAGACGTATGCGGCTCGCCAGTATGTTGAAAACAGAAGCGGGCTGCCTTCCGCCGGAAACTTGGATGCAGACTCGCTGCTCGTGCCTATCTTACTGCAACATTTGTTTCGTTGCCGTAAATTGTTGTGCTTATGTCCTCTCCCCCGCCGGGCATGCTGCCTTCCGCATCGAAAAATCGATTTAATAGTGCGTTCACGGCTACCGGGCGTTAGAATTCGCGGCGACATGGAGGACTGAAAAATGATTCGTCGTGGACTGACGGCACTTGGGTTTGTTTTCGCAGGAACGATTGTTTTGCTTGGGGCGTCGTGGGCTGGTGCGCAGGGGAAGCTTTCGCCGAAGTGGGAAGAATTGACCGCGGCGGATTTTCGTCTGGGCGTCCAACAATCGAAGGGGACGTGTTTGCTGCCCTTTGGCATTTTGGAGAAGCACGGACCGCACTTGCCATTGGGAACGGACTTGCTGAACGTGCGCTATGCTTCGCTCGAAGCGGTCGCGCAGGAGTACGCCGTCGTTTTTCCCGAATATTATTTCGGACAAATCTTTGAAGCGAAACACGAGGCTGGAACGGTGGCGTACAGCCTCGAGCTACAGTTGAAATTGCTGCAGGAAACGACCGATGAGATGGCGCGCAACGGGTGCAAGAAGATTGTGATCGTGAACGGCCACGGTGGAAATGAACACCTGCTTCCCCTGTTCGGGCAGTCGCAAATGGATAAGCCTCACGACTACGTGGTTTACGTTCTGGACGGCGAGCGGAGCCGTCCGGGAGGGCCGGCGAAAAAATCCACTGGGATCGATTATCACGCGGGAGAAAATGAGACCGCGAATACGATGGTTTCGCACCCGGATTTGGTGCATCTGGAGCGGGCGGCGAACGAATCGGGCGCGGACCAGAAGCGCTTGAATTTGCCGGACGACGTGTACACCGGAATCTGGTGGTACGCGCGATTCCCGAATCATTATTCCGGGGTCGGTTCCGTTGCGACAAAGGAGCTCGGGGAATGGAACATGAAGAATTGGATCGAGGCCATTGTTGAAGCGATTCGCACGGCGAAAGCTGACGACCAGAGCTTGAAAATTCAGAATGAGTTTTACGAGAAGAGCAAACACCCGCTCGATACGCGGCCTTGATGCGCTGGAAAAATGGCAGTCATGGAGGAGCATGGAGAATAAGGATTTTAAAGTGGGCGACGAAATACTGCGAAATCAGCAAGCGTTGTCTTTTCAGAGGAATGAGTTGAAGTTTGGGCAGGCATTGACTATTCTCAGCGAAAGGTTCCCACGCCCGCGCCGACGCTGGAGGCCCCGAAGTGGATCCGACTCCTTCCAAGCAAGTCAACGAACTGCTTCTCCATTGGGGAAACGGAGACCGGAAAGCGCTTGAAGATCTCTTGCCCATGGTTTACGAGGAACTTCGGCGGTTAGCGCGTTCTCACCTGCGGCAGCACAGGCCAAATCATACTTTGCAGACTACGGCGGTCGTCCACGAAGCTTACATGCGGCTGGCGGAACAGCGGTCTTTCCGGATAGAAAACCGAGCGCACTTTCTGGGCATCGCCGCGCAGCTTATGCGATGGATATTGGTGGACTACGAGCGGAAACGGCGGGCCGCCAAGCGCGGCTCGGGGCTAACGCCGTTAACCTTGGACGATAGCATGGAAACGCCGCGGGCCAGCGGAACGAGCGTCGATTTGCTGGCGCTAAACGAAGCGCTTGACCGGCTGGCTAAGCTGGATAGCCAGCAGAGTCAGATTATCGAGCTGCGTTATTTCGGGGGCCTGTCGATTGAAGATACGTCCGAATTTCTGGGCATTTCCCCGGCAACTGTGAAACGCGCCTGGGCCTCGGCGCGGGCATGGCTGCTGCGGGAAATGAGCCGTGGGGCGTTCGCGCATGACTCCTGAAGAATGGCAGCGCGTACGGCCGATATTGGAATCGGCGCTGGAGCTCGAGCCAGCCAGCCGGGCCTCTTTTTTGGATGGGGCTTGCGGGGATTCGTTTCTTCGGCGGGAAGTCGAATCTCTGCTTGCTTGTCACGAAGAAGCAGGGACGGATGTTCTGAGTCCCGGCGCGCTACCGGGGCTGAATCTCGACGATGAGGCGCAATTCAGATTGCCGCCGGGGAAACGCATCGGTGCGTATGAAATTATCGAGGAAATTGCCGTAGGCGGAATGGGCGCGGTATACCGCGCTGTCCGGGCCGACGGCGAGTACAAACAGCAGGTAGCTCTGAAGATTGTGCGTTCGGAGCTGGGAGCGGAGATTGCCGGTACGCGGTTCAAGACGGAACGTCAGATTCTGGCGAGGCTGGACCACGCAAACATAGCGAAAATATTGGACGGAGGCACGACAGCCGAAGGCGTGCCCTTTTTTGTGATGGAGTTTGTCGAAGGCCAACGGATGGATGCGTACTGCGATGAGCGCAAGCTGGCCACGACGGAGCGGCTAAAACTATTTCTTCAGATCTGTTCCGCGGTGCAGCACGCACACCAGCATCTGATTATTCATCGCGACATCAAGCCGGGCAACATATTGGTCAACGCAGAAGGAGTCCCGAAGTTGCTGGATTTCGGGATTGCGAAGATTCTGGCGTCGAGCGAAGACAGCGCGCAGCCTGAACAGACAATGAGCTTCATGCGACTGCTGACGCCGCAGTACGCCAGCCCGGAGCAGGTCAAGGGCGAGCCAATCACCACAGCCAGCGACGTCTACTCGCTGGGAGTAGTCCTGTATGAACTATTGACCGGGCACACGCCCTACAACGTGCCAACGCACACGCCCCACGAGATTTCGCGCGCGGTTTGTGAAACCGATCCGGAGAAACCGAGCACGGCGGCGCGGCGGAAGACAGGCGCGGTCACAGTCGATCCTAGAGAGAGGCAGCCGAACGGCGATGGAGCACCGCCCTGTGACGTGCGGGATGGCACGCCGGAAAAACTCAGCAAACGGCTGAGCGGAGACCTCGACAACATCGTGCTGATGGCGCTACGGAAGGAACCGCAGCGGCGCTACGCCTCCGTCGACCAGTTTGCGCAGGATATACGGCGACATCTGGAAAATCTTCCCGTGCTGGCGCGCAAAGATACATTCGGGTATCGAGCGTCGAAATTTGTTGCGCGGCATAGGGTTGGCGTGGCCGTGGCCGCGATGGTTACGATTGCGCTGTTGTCCTTAACTGCGATCACGATACGCCAGGCGCGCGTCGCTCGCGCAGAACGCGCCCGCGCCGAACGCCGCTTCAACGACGTGCGCAAGCTGGCGAACTCGCTGATCTTCGAAGTCCATGATTCCATCAGCGAGATGCCAGGCGCCACGGCGACGCGAAAGCTGATCCTCGAGCGCGCGCAGGAATACCTGGATGATCTCGCGAAGGAATCCGGGAACGATGCAGCGTTGCTGAGCGAACTCGCAACGGCATATGGGAGGCTTGCGAGCGTTTTGGGGAACACGCGAGATGCAAACCTGGGCCAGACGACCAAAGCCATTGAGAACGCCCGCAAAGCGGTTGAGTTCCGCAAGGCAGCGTTAGCGCTGCAGCCGGCGAATCGCGACTTCCGGCGAGAACTAGCGGCGAGCTACAACAATCTCGCTCTCTTATTGGGCGGGCAGGGAGACGGGAAAGAGTCTGAGAAATATCGCCGGGACGCACTGGCAATCCTGGAACCGCTGGCAGCGTCGAGCCCGGACGACCGGCGCGCTCAGTATGCCCTTGCCAAAGAGTATGAGTTGTTCGGAGGCTTTCTGGGGGAAGACCACCAGAGCGAGTCCATCGAATACTTTGGGAGATCGTTGAAAATGTACGATCTTTTGGCCAAGAGCGACCCCAAGAATGACCAGTACAAGATAGAGGTTTCCTTTGCGCACAAGCACCTGGGATCCCGGCTCGCCATGCAGAACCACATGGACGAAGCGCTCGATCACTATCACCAGGCCTTGGCGATCGACGAAGCACAACTCGCGGCGCACCCGGACAACTTGAACACACGCTACTTCATTACTTACACCTACAGCGATACGGGCTATATTCTTGGCAAGCGCGGAGACTATGACGGCGCGATTTCCTACTATCGCAAAGCCCTGGACATCCGCGAGGCAATGGTCGCCGCCGATCCTCACGACACGAGGGCTCGTCTGGGTGTGGCCAACAACTACTTCAACATGGGCCTCAATCTTGAAATGAAGGGAGATTTCCTGCCAGCAGTGGACTTTTACAAGAAGGCCCTGGATCTGCGCGAAACGCTCTTGCAAGCCGATCCTGCCAATCCGGCACTTCCGCTCAACATCAAGATTACTGAAAGTGCGATCGCGAATGCGTATGCAGGCTGGGCGTTCCAATCGCGTGTGCCCGCCAAGCAACTGGAGTATTGCAAGGAATCCGAGAGCTGGTTTCACAAAGCATTGCCGGTGTGGATGCAACGGAAAGAGGAAGGCAAACTAAGCGCAGCCGATGCGGAGGCCCTTGCGAAAAGCTCCAAGAAGGCGGACGAGTGCAACCGGATCATCGCGCGGGTTGAGCGCACGAACGAATCCTCGCGAAAATAGTGATTATCTGCGTGAGCGGGACTAGCGTGGGTGGTCGACGACTTCCAGCGAGCTCACTGGGTGAATTTCCCAAGCGGTGGCGCGCCAGTCGCGGGGGCGGCCTGGGGCGGTGTTCACGGATTGGTCGCGATGTTCGGTGTCAAAGAGCAGCCAGCCGCTGACACGGACCCAGCGGCCGTGAAAGTGATCGCGCAGAGCGGGCGTTGACCAGTCTTCGCCGCGCTGTTGGGCCAGGGCACGTGAGCGTGGCGTGACTTCCACGATGACGCGGCGGTCTTCCGAGCTGTTCATTGGGTCAAGGACGAGTTCGATATGGGTGTCGCGGTCCGGAGGATCGGCCGCGTGGCAGTTGACAGTTTCGACGCCGCCGACTTTTACATCCGAGACATAGCCGGTGATTTCAGCGGCGTGGTGGTCGTTCCAGCGGGTGCGGTCGTCGCCGGGTTCGAGTATGGCGGCTAGCGTTACGCGCGGGTCGATTTGCTCGGGTTCTGGGACCGCGTAGCGGTTTTTGAGGAGGTTCAGTTCGCGGATGGCGGGGCTGGAGGCATCGCCCTCCATGCCGCAGCCGTTGAAGGTCTCGAGAGCTGGCTGCATGGCAACCCGCGTTGCCGGTGACCGGTGCTCCACATACCAGACAGCGGCCGCAGCCAGCACCACAAGCAATCCCCAAACCCCCGATTTGCGACGTGGCATATTCTTCTAAGCTAATCTCCCCTTCCCCTATTACAACCGCTAATTCTCAAAATGTTCACTTGACTTAGCCGGGGCAATGACCTAAATAGGCCGCACGGTGCTTTATATCTTCCTAAAGCGGAAATGGAGAAACTCTGTGCAGAAAAAACCCCTGGTGCATTTGTGTTTGATGGTCGGGTTCACGCTATTCGCCATGCATTGCGCACAGCCGCCAGCCTTTGCGCAAACTACCGCTCCCACGCCTACCACGGCAAGCAGCGCGCCCGCTGCTGTTCCGCCTGTCGCCAACCCATGCCCGCGTTTCACTTCGGGCAGCGTCGTACACCAGCCGCCTGCCCTGTTCAGCCAGAACGGCGCGCTGAATGTACGATTCTCCTACCAGACAACCACCGATTCGGTAGGAAGACAATTGTTTTGCTTCATGACGCCGGATGGCTTGGAGAACCCGACCCTGCACGTGAATCCAGGCGATACGCTGAACATAACTGTGACCAACAATACGCCCTCGACGGAAATAGGGGACCAAACTAACGAGAGCGACGAGCCTTTCAACCCACCCAACTGCGGCGATACCACGTTTGAGTCGAAGGCGGTGGCGCCGAGCAATGTGCCACCAGTGACGTTCGGGATGACGGCCGGATCGATGAATATTCACTACCATGGCACGAATACTTCGCCTGAATGCCATGAGGACAACGTGGTCAAAACCCTGATCAATCCTGGGAGCACGTTCCAGTACAACGTCCACTTCCCCAGCAACGAACCTCCTGGGCTTTACTGGTACCACCCTCACGTACACATGTTGGCCGAGGCAGCCGTGTACGGCGGCGCAGAAGGAGCGTTGGTAGTAGACGGAATCAACAACGTGCAGCCGGCGGTTGCCAGCTTGCGGCACCGCGTAATCGTGATCCGCGACCAGCAGTTCACCGATCCCACGTTGAGTGAGGCTGGTTTCGGCGTCGGCAACGCAGTAGACGGCGGAGTCCCGCAGCGCGACCTTTCCGTGAACTACGTCCCGCTGAACAGCACGTTCAACTCGGCTACTAATACAATGAGCTACACTCCCGCGGTTATCCACATGGAGCGCGGCGAAAAACAGTTTTGGCGCGTGTGTAACTGCACCTCGGATGCTCCGCTGGACCTGCAGGTGCGGTTCGACGGTGTGCCCCAGACGATTCAGTTGGTCGGGATTGACGCTGTCCCAGTGAATTCGCAGGACGACGCGCAGCCGGGCAGTCTGGTTCCGGTGACGCACTTCCGGATTCCGCCCGCGTCGCGCGTAGAATTTATCGTCAACGCACCGCCATCCACGGTGAAGCTGGCACAACTCGTGACCCAGTTCATCTTTTCGGGGCCGATAGGCGATACGCTTCCGACGCGGCCGCTGCTTACCATGCAGTTGGTGAACAGCCCGGACGCAGATGAGCCGCTCCAGGACGACAGGGTTCCGGCCTTCGCCGCGCTGAACACCAGTCAGCAGCGGTTTGGCGGCATCGATAGCGTAACCCCTGCATTCACGCGAACGGTGTACTTCGAAGAGTACGAGGACGGAACCGCGTTCTTCGTCAACGCCTCCGGGTGTGTGACTGCCGCGGGCGCTCAGTGTCCAACCCAGCCCTATGGCATTGACACACTATTCGACAACAACAATCCTCCGGCGATCATCACCACGCAGGGCACGGTGGAAAAGTGGATCGTCCAGAACCATGCCAGAGAAAACCATGAACTGCACCAGCATCAAATTCATTTCAAGGTGCTGTCGCAAGACAACTTCGACGCCAATTGTATACCTGTTGGCGGAACGGGCAACTGCGGCATCCTTCCGGCACAATCCTGCCAGACATGTGCGCCCGCGATCAACGGCCAGTTCCTGGACATGATTGAGATTCCGTACTGCGGCGGTGATCCAGCGGGTAAGCCTAAGCTCGTGAATGGTAAGCCCGTGGGTCCGCCCATTCCAGCGGCATGTATCACGGCGAACGGCGGTGGGCCTCCGATAGCATATCCGCAGGTGGAGTTGCTGATGGACTTTCGGGGGCCGGTGGTCGGCGATTTCGTCTTCCACTGCCACATCCTGGGACACGAGGACCTGGGCATGATGGCCATCGAGCACGTGAAGCCGAAAGACGATTAGAGCCAAACTGAGAAGCAGATTCCTCCGCCTCAAGCTGTGGAGACCGGCCTGCCGCAGGCAAGCCGCAGCCTGAACGTCGGAATGACAAAACGCAGTTTGCCCTTGACAGGGCAGTTCATCTAACAGACATAAAGGCGGCTTCAGAGAGTGCGTCTGAAGCCGCTTTTGTTTTGAACTCTCGCTTACTGCTTCGGCGGTGCAGGCGGCATGACAAACTTATCCATGTAGGTCTCTAACTTGTCGCGATTCTTGCTTCGATATGCGTTGTAGTCCTGGGCAATACCGTCGTCGCCCAAACTGAAGAGCACGTAGGCGTCTAGGACGCCAGCATCGCGGAGCTTAAGTAAGAGGCTCGCCGAAGGATCGCCGGCGACTTGATCTGAGGTTTTGGAATCGTTTTTGAGCCTATCGAGAACACGCGCGGCAGCTGCGAGCGCTTCGGATTCCTCGGGAAGTGAGTGGCGATATTCCGGCTCTCGCGGAAACTGCTTCTGGAAGCCGCCGCCCTTCTTCCACTTTTCCTTCACCAAGTAATAGGTTCGCCAGGCAGGGAGCAGTTCCGCGGCCTGCCTGTTGGGGTCCGCCGCAGCCTTTTGAGAGAGAGGGATGGCCAAGAAAACGATGTTGAACGCGGTGTGATTGATGGTGGCCCAGGCGCGAATTTCGCGCCAGACAATCCTGTTGTAAGGCTCGGCGACGGCCGCTTGGATAAGCATGGACCGGGCGCCCACCATATCTCCCCGCTTGGCCAACATGTCAGCGTGGTAGCGATATGCGGTCTCGGCGTTGGGATCGATTTTGGCGGCCCGGTCGTACCACTCGCCGGCCTTGAGGAGATCGTTCTGCTTATCGTAGGTATTGCCAGTGAAGAGGGCCGCCGAGTAATTCGACGGATCGAGCTCGAGAGCTTTGCCGTAGTCTTTTAGGGCCTCGTCAAATTGGCGGTGCGCGAATGCAGCTTCGCCGGCGTTCATCGCCTGTTGGACGGCAGGGTTATCGGAAAACTTGATAGCGCCGCTCGCGGGGAGTTCCTCGAGAAGCTGGCGAAGGTTCTCAGCGAGGGGACTCGTGTTGCCAAGGCCCCAGGCTCTTTGCAGAAGATCCCTGGCGCGAAAGCGCTCCTTGGCTGACGCTTCCGGATCGGTGAGAGTGGCAGCATGTTCGACAAGTGAGGCTGCCAGCGCGACCAGCACCTGGTCGTCCTTCGGGTTCTTCTGCTCCAAATCCTCGAGAAGAGGCAATGCTTCGAGACGTTTGCCCTCACTAAAGAGAGCCATGGCCTTTTGACGGCTGGCGTGATCCGAAGCATCAGCGCCGGTTTGAGCCGTCAGCGGTGAGCAAGCAACGAGCAGCAGCAGGGCCGCAAGAAAAAGCCTTCGTGGTTCGTCGATTCGCATGGTCTTTGTCTGGAAGCAAATGAGCTTGCGGATTGTTGGGAGCTACTTGCTTTCCGTGACCGGACGTTCGCCTAGTGGCTGAAGTGGCCTGGCAGTGTTGTGATAGTGCTTCTGGTATTCAGCAATCTGAGCCTGCGACATTTCAATGGAGTTCTTGAGCACGAACCAGGCGACGCCTTCGTTGCAGATAGGGTTTGTGAGCGACCCCCGATAACTGTAGTAGGAGTGGTCGGCGGGCAGCAGGTCCATGGCGTTGACTTTCAGTCCCTGCGTCACACGCTCTTTGCCGGGGTCAGGGATGTGTTCCCACAAGGTTTTGATCACCGGGTTTTCTTTTCCCGCGACGACGGGAACCTCGATGATCAGGAACGTCGCCTCGGGCGACAAATGGATTAGTTGGAGGGACATCGGCGGGCGCTTGCCGTTGACAGTGTGTTCGCCGGGCTCATGGAAAACGATTTGGCTCAAGCGGTAGGGCTTTCTAGATACCTTCAGCCAAAAATTCTCCGGAAACCGGACCTTGATCAGATAGTGGTTGCAATCGTTCACCACGTCCAAATCCGCGGGCTGATAGTGGAATTCGAGCGGAGTGAGCGACAGGGAGGGCATCTTTTCCGTTTTGGCGATGATGTCAACGGGAGATTGCGCGTGACCGGTTTTGCAAACGCCGCCCCAGGAAGCAGGACCTAACGGACCGTCGTCGTAGGTGAACTTGGGCTCACACTTGTCGGAGGCGCCGCTGGGCAAATTCATCTGGTGCTGATGCTGGTGTGGGGCCGGCTTTTCGGGGGGCTCCGCTGCCTGACGGGCTCCGGCCGGGCTAACATGAGCGAAGACCCAAAAATACAACGCACAGGCTGCAAGCAGTGCGATCCTGAATCCTGGATTGCGAATCATGTTTCCACTCCATTCTGGAAGGTGATCGTTCAACGAAGTTTGTCGCATCACTCTACCCCAGACATGGCAAAACGGGCCACGAATTCTTGGAGGGCGTGACGATGAATTCGCGGCAGTAACTCCTTTGTGGTGAACAAACCGTCTGGCGGCGGTGTCTTAGTCTTAGAATGGAGGAGATATCCATCATGAAAAAAATCGGCTTCGTCACGTTGTTTGCATCGATGCTGTTTTTCGCGCCGCAGATGGTCGGGAGTACGGTCCCCGCTTCTGTGAATGCGTGCACGCCTTGTCCACCGCCTCCGGCCGTGGTTGCTTCATTTCTGGGGCTCGCGCCGGAGCAGGTGGAACAAATGGGAGCGCTGCTGTCGCAGGTACTGCCTGTTCTCCAAACGTTAGGGCAACAATCCGCTGAAGTGCAGCAGCAGTTGGACGTTTTGCTGGGCCAGACGAATCCTGATCCGGCGCAGATCGGCAAGCTGGTTGTGCACCTTCACGTGCTTCAACTGCAGGCTGCACAAGTGGTAGAAGGTTTCCACAATGCGTTCGCGAGCTTGCTTACGCAGGACCAAATGCAAAAGCTGGAAGGGGTTACACTGGCGTCACAACTTCAGCCGGTGGTAGGGGCGTTCGTGGCGCTGTACCTGGTGCCACCACCGCCGTCGAATGCATGCCAGAAGCAATAAAACTCGGTCGATGCCTGGTTGCTTTGCAAGGCGGAGAGTACGAGATCGGCTGGTGCACGAGCTTGGGTGATGAAGCGCAGAATGCCGGCGAGTTCGAGCAGCGAGTGCGCGAATATCATCGACTCGTGTTTCACGTCGCATACGCCGTGCTCTCCGACCGAGCGGATGCGGAAGAGGTCGTCCAGGACGCCTTCTTGCGCGCCTACCGAAAGCTTTCCGGGCTGCGGGAGCCGCAGAAGTTTCGATCGTGGGTGGCGCAGATGGGTTACCGGTTGGCTTTGAACCGGCTGAGGGCCGCATCGCGGGCACGACGGCGCGACACATCGTGGCGTGAAATGTCCGGGAGTGCGGAGTCGAATGTCGAAAATATTGTGGAGCAGCGCGAAAGGCAGCGGCGTTTGCGAGAGGAGATCGACCGGCTGCCGGAGAAGTTGCGAGCGGTGGTTATTTTGAGTGCTGTGAAAGAATTAGACACGCGGGATATTGCAGTCGTTCTGCACATTCCGGAAGGGACCGTACGTTCGCGGCTTTTCCTAGCGCGGAAAGCGCTGCTGAAGGTGTTCTCCGATGAAACCTTGTGATCACTGGCGCGAATCACTCGCCGAGTTGGCTCTCGGAGAGCCCGCCGGTCCTGAGCTAACCGAGCATCTGGCGAAGTGCGCGTCCTGCTCCGCTGCGTTGGCCAAGATGCAATCGCTCACCGGAGAGATCGATCGCGGCATCCGTCAACTCACTTTGGCGGAGCCGAGCACGGATGGCGCCGCTCGCACTCTGGCGGAGGTTGGCGCGCGTGTGGAGCAAATTCGTTGGTGGCGGCCGCCGGGAAGAACCGTCGCCGCCGCATGCGCTGGGGTGGTCTTATTGGCGGCCTCACTCGGACTACTGCGGCGGATTCGCACACAACAAGTGGAAACCAAGAAGGAGCTTTCCGCGGCCGTTGGAATTTCCAGTTGGAAATCACCGACGCGGGAGCTATTACGCTCGCCGTATGACACTTTGCTCGAGAGAACGCCTCGACTGGGCGAGTATTTTTATAAACTCGACAGCGGAAGCCCGAAAATGAAGAATTCAGCTCCCCGCGCCAAGGAGAAGCAAAACCCATGACTGTGAATTGGAAGTGGCGGCAGGCCTGGACAAAAAGTTTGCCTTTGTTGGCCTTGCTCATGCATGTCTGCGTCTCCGCGTGGGCTCAACAGCCGCCATCGCAAGATCCGATCGCGGAGAATTTATTTCCGCCGGATCAGGTGCTGGCGAATCAAAAAGCGATCGGGCTCGACGACACGCAGCGCAGTTACGTGCGATCAGAAGTTCTGAAGGCCCAGACGCGCTTCACCGAATTGCAGTTCCAGCTTCAGGATGCCATGGAATCGCTGGTCGCTTTGCTGAAGCAAAATCCGGTGGATGAGGCGCAGGTGATGGCCCAGCTCGACAAGGTATTGAATGCGGAACGCGAAGTGAAGCGCACGCAGATTGCACTCATGGTGCGCATCAAGAACAAACTTACACCCGAGCAGCAATCGCGCTTGCGGCAGTTGCGGGGCAAACCTGCTGAATGAGCTGGTCGCGCGACTCTCGATACGATAGCTATTCCCGATCGACTCGTCCGCTCACTCGCTAGATTCCAACCCACAACTTTTCAGCGTTCGCGGCGGACCTGTTCGAGCCAGCGGGTGAGAATGGAGGTGCAATCGGATTCGAGGTCGAGAAATTCGAGGCCCATGCCGATTCTTGGTTTTACGATGCGGACCATGGCGAGGGCTTCGACGGTTTCGCCTTTGCGCTTGAGGGTGACGCGAGCGCGGGATTTCACGGCCAGAGGTTTGCTGGTACAGATGAAACAGCCACCGAGGGAGATGTCGGAGGTGATGCCGTCGGAGCGGACGCCGGATTCCAAGTCAAGAACTTCCGCGTCAGCGGCAAACGGATAACGAATGGCATAGCGGCGGTCGCGCAGGCTTACTTTGTGCGACGCGCCATCGGTCGTTCGGTCGGTCATGAAAATTAGGTCGCCCACTGTGACTCAGGACGGGGAAGCGTCGGTCAGGATGAACCGGAACGCGCTCCCCTCTAACTAATAAGGGTGCCAGAAAAGGCTAAAATTAGGGGGATTGTGCCGGAAAGCAGGGCGAAAAGGTAACATCTCGAGGCGATTCGGAGGGCGGGGCGAGAGTAGCACGAGATATTACTTGGTACGACAAAGGGAAGTGATGAGAGGGCAAGGGACTGGGATGAGGGTGCTAATCTGAAATGGCAGAAATTCCCCATGTTAAACGATACGATGCGAAGCGACGGACTTCGGCAGAGCGACCGCGTGAGTTTCCGGATGCCCGTGGAGGTATCTTGGACAACGAGCGAGCGAACGTCCGCGAAGCATATTGCGGAGACGCTGCTGGTGAGCCGCAACGGCGGAGTGCTGCGCCTGAACGAAAAACTGACAGCGGGGCAAGAGATTACGCTGCGGCGGATGGAAGGCGATGTGGTAAAGACGACGCGGGCGCGCGTGATGGCGGAGATCGATCAGGAGCCGGACGGATTGTTGTATGCGATTCAGATCGCGGAGCCGAGGGCGGATTTCTGGGACATCGACTTCCCTGCCCCGTACAAGGCGGATGAAGCGCTGGCAAGGTTGTTGATGGAGTGCGGATTTTGCCAGCGACGCGAAGTGGTTTACTTGAATGAGTTAGAGCTCAAGTCGTTCGAAGTGCGAAAATGCATAGCGCGGCTATGCAAACATTGCGACACGCCTTCGATTTGGATAGAAGCGCAGTCGGAAATTAAGACGCAAGAAAAGGGAGCGGCACATCCTTTGACGGTGGAAGAACGTGTGATTCCGCGGCGGAATCGGACGCGGGTGAAAGCGCGGGTTTTGGCGTGTATACGGAGGCGCGGCTTTCAGGAGGAAGTGGCGGTTTGCGAAGACCTGTCGAAGGGTGGGCTTAGTTTTCGGAGCCGGAACGAGTACCCGGAGGGATCGCGGGTGGAGGTGGCGGTGCCGTTTACGCCAGGAAGCGGAGCGATTTTTGTCCCGATACGGATTGTTTTTTCGCAAGCGATTCCGTCGATAGGTTTGTACCGGCACGGAGCCGCGTACATTCGGCCGCCTAGCGATACGTAAGACAGGCCTCTGCTGAGAAACAGGGGAAATGGCGCCCCTCGCCTAGTTTTTTAGCAAGTGTTCACTCTAGAGAAGGTTAAATCCATTTACTGCCAAGCACTTACAGAAGTGGCCACTCCGTTTTTCTGTAGCACGCCGATTCCGCGCCGCATCCTGCTGTCCGTCAGGGGGCAGTGACGGCTACCAAACCACAATCCGAAGCATCATCAAAACGAGGAAAGGCCACCACAGGGCAAGGGGCGCGCCGACAAAAAACCACAGCCCGCTTTTGCCAAAACGAACGAGACTCGACACGAGGGCTCCTGCCCAGAGTATCGCTAACGAGAGGCCGATGGTCGTTTCCCACTCCCAGTGGGTTGGCCCAATCAAATAAGGGACATAATAGCCGACAGCCCCGCCGGAGAGCGAGGCTATAGCCAACTTCTTGTTGAGGCTGATGGCGCGCTACCAGGACTGCTACGCGCTATTAGTCTACACTGACGGCGGCGGAGTTGCGCTCGTTGCGGCGGCGATGCAGGTAGTGCATCGAGATATTTAGATACGCATGACCGCAGGGGGTTTCAATGCCGATCACCATGGCCTCCGTATCGACGCTGCCAGCCAGGCCTTCTTCGTTCATGTGAATTTCGGGCGGAAACACTTTGAAGCGGAAGCCCTGGTCGTTGAGCAGAGTCACAGAATTTCCGATCACCATGTTGGCCAGTTCGCAAACGGTTTCCCGGACAACTTGATCGCTGCTGGGAATCGCCTCGCCGGCAAGATGGCTGGCCACTTTCATGGCGACTTCCGGCGAGAGATCGAGAATGACGCGGCCTTCTATGTCGCCCTTGATGGCGATTAGCGCGGCTACGCCTTTGCGGCGATAGGTTTCCTCGTCCATCGAGAGGTCGAGGATTTTGGTCGGCGCCTGAAGAGACTCGGCAAAGACGGCGTCGGCGGCATTGATGAACGGCTGAATGAGTTCCATTCTCATGCGCGGCTCTCTCCTGCGAAGGCCACGGGCGCACCAGCGGCGTTGGGATCGTCACTGAGAACATAACGGAGAATTTCGTAAAGGACTTCTGGCTTGACGGGTTTTTGCACGAAGTGTTTCGCGCCCTTCTGGAGAGCGGCCAGGATGTTTTCCTGGTAGCCGACCGAAGAGACCATGACGATGCGCGCGTCGCTATGCTGGCGAACGATGCGCTCGACGGCCTCGATGCCTTCCATCTGCGGCATGGTGATGTCCATAAGCACGATGTCAGGCTTGGTGCGATTGAACTCCGCGATGGCGGTGAGTCCGTCGCCGGCTTCTCCGGCGACTTCGCCGCCGAACATCTCAATCATCTTGATGATGTTCTTGCGAGCGAAGACGGAGTCGTCCACCACAAGGTAGCGAACGGGTTGATTGTCTTTCCGTAACAGAGCGGCAAATTGTTGCATGGCCTTCTCCTTCTCCCGGCACGAGTGTTATGTGCGATGGGAAGAAACGGGTGTCCTTTCCGGTTTCTCATTCTTATCGTTCTTGTCGAATTTATCTGAACTGGAGCGATCGCCGCCGCCGTAGTTTTGAACCAGGTAGGCGGCAATACCTTCCAGTGGAATCACTTTGTCGGCGTAGCCCCTGGAGATGGCGGCGCGAGGCATGCCGCTCACTACACAAGTGTCTTCGCTTTGTGCGAGGGTTACGCCCCCCGCGGCTTTGAGCGCTCCGAGCCCTTCGGCGCCATCTTCTCCCATGCCAGTCATCAAGAGACCAACCGCGGTAAGGCCAAATTGTTGAGCCACGGAATGAAACAGAACGTCGGCCGACGGGCGATGGCCGTTGACAGGAGGCCCATCGGAAAGCACGGCCATGTCCCCGCGGGGCATGCGGCGAACCATGATGTGGCGATTGCCTGGGCAAATGAGGACACGGCCGGCTACGAGGAGATCGCCGGAGCGTGCTTCCTGAACGTCGAGAGCGCAGCATTCGTCAAGCCGCTTCGCGAACATTTCCGTAAAGCCTTCCGGCATGTGCTGAACGATGAGGATGCTTGCGGAAAAATCAGCGGGAATCTGTGAGAGAACGTATTGGAGAGCATTTGGGCCGCCGGTGGAAATGCCGATGGCGACGATACGATTTGGAGGAATCGGAGAACGCTTTTGCTTTTTACTCTTGGGAGGATCATCGGAAACGACCGCGGCGGGCAGTTTTCGTCCGGCAGCGCGCTTGGCGACTTTGATTTTTTCGATCAGCTCACCGGCGATGGAATCGAGATGTCCTGCGGCGGCGTCCTGAGGCTTCTGGACAAAGTCGATGGCGCCGAGAGCGAGGGCTTTGAGAGTGGCGTAGCCGCCTTCTTTCGAGTGCGTGCTGAAGAGTACGACGGGCATGGGAGCGCGGCGCATGATCAGACGGAGAGTTTCCATGCCGTCCATGCGGGGCATCTCGAGATCGAGGGTGACGACGTCGGGATGCAGCTCTTCGATTTTTTTCAGAGCAAAGGCGCCGTCCATGGCCGTGCCGACGACCTCGATGGAAGGGTCGCGAGCGAGGACCGCGGGAATGAGTTTCCGCATGAGGGCGGAATCGTCCACGACAAGGACTCGGATGCGGCCGCTCATGCGATTGCTCCGAGAGGAACGGCGCGAGAGAGGCGCGAGAGAACGGCAGGAACATTCAGAATGAGAACGACGGTGCCATCGCCAAGAATGGACGCGCCGCTGACGAGGTCGCTGGAGACTATGTCGCTCGGTAGAGCCTTGATGACTAGCTCTTCTTCACCGACCATGCTGTCGACAAGAAGGCCGAAGCGTTTTTCGGCGGCCCCAATCACAATGACGAAGTGTTTCTTTTTTGCGGGCTCGGTGTCGATCGAGCGAAGGCGGCTGAGGTGCTCGAGACGGACGAGCGTGAGAATCTGGTCGCGGAGTTGCAGCACTTCGCGCTGATCGATGCGATGAATTTCTTGGTCATGGATGCGCGAAATCTCGACGACAGACGAGAGTGGGACGGCAAAAAGGCGGCCACCGACGCGGAAGAGCAGCGTCTGAATACTAGCGAGGGTCAGCGGGGCGCGGAGTTGAAAGGTTGTGCCGCGCGCTTTTTGCGTGGAGATGTGGACTGTGCCTTTTAGCTTGTCCAAAACACTGCGCACAACATCCATGCCTACGCCGCGGCCGGAAACTTCGGTCACTTCAGCGGCGGTGCTGAAGCCGGATTCGAAAATAAGGTTGAGCGCTTCCTGTTCGGTGAGGCGCGAGGCTTCTTCGGCCTTGATAACTCCCTGCTTAACGGCTTGTTGACGGACGTGGGCGGAATCAATGCCCCGGCCATCGTCACGCACTTCGATGACGACTTGCGTACCTTGATGATAGGCCTTGAGGTAGACGGTGCCGCGCACGGGTTTGCCGGCGGTGAGCCGTTCGTCAGCCGGCTCGATGCCGTGGTCGACGGCGTTGCGGACCAGGTGCATCAGGGGCTCGCCGAGGGAGTCGAGAATACTTTTGTCGAGATCGGTGTTCTGTCCGGAGATGTCCAGCGCCACGTCCTTGCCGCATTGCTTGGCGACGTCGCGGACGACGCGCGGGAATCGGCGGAAGAGCTGCTCAACGGGCACCATGCGGATTTTAAGAACGCATTTGTGAAGTTCGTCGAGAACGCGGGACTGAAATCCGAGTGCCTCCGCTAACTTTGCGCGAATGGGGTCGCGTGCATGGCGCTGGTCGAATTCAGTCAGTGCGCGATGGAGCATGGACTTGCCAATGATTAATTCGCCAACGAGATTCATGACCGCATCGATGCGACTGGCTTCGACGCGAAGAGTGCTTTCCGCAACGGTAGCAACCGCCGAAGCGGCTTGGCCGGATTTGGCAACATCGCCGGCGTCGACGCGGTCGGCCGTATTGTTGGCGACAACCTGCGCGGCCTGGGCGTCTAGAAGATCGCCAAGAAGTTCGTGATCGGGCGTTTGTGCACTTGTGGCATGCTCGACGCGAACGTCGGAAACGATGCTCGGAATGCGGCAGCGCTGTTTGAGAGCGGCCTCGGCCTGGACGCTGGCCAGAGCGGCCTCCACGATTTCGACGTTAGCGGCGGCGAGATTGTCTTCCGGACGAAGAGCAATGAGCGTACCGCAGCTGTGGAGAACGTTTCGAATAAGTTGAAAAGCGGCAGCTCGCATGAGGCTGTCCGGATCGATGCGCAGCGCAACGTTATATACAGTTTCGCCGCGGTGGACGGCCTCGGAGATCATTAATTGCTCGTATTCGGTCCAGGCGAAACTCGCCGGCACGGCCGCGGGGGCTTGTCGAGTTTCGGCAACCGGGTTTGAGTCCACCAGCAGACTGCGTATCAGGCCGTGCAGCTTTTCGAGAGATGGAAGCTTCTTACCGCGCTCGTACGCGGCAAGCATGGCTTCGAAGGAATCAGCAGCGGCGAGGACCACCTCGGCGAATCTGGAGCCGTGTTTCTGCGCGACTTGGGGCGAGAGGATATCTTCAAGTTCGTGAGCGAGCTCGCTTAACTTGTGAAAGCCACAGGCAGCCGAATCTCCCTTGAGCGTATGCACGGCGCGGCGGACGCGGCGGATGACTTCCTCGTCTGCTGGACGCGCCTCGAGCTCGAGACCTGCTTCGTTGAGCGATTGTAGCAGCTCATTCGCGCTCTCGAAGAAGATAGCGCGAAGCTCGGGGTTGCGATCTTCGGGAGGCTTGCTCAAGAATTCGCCTCCACACGTTGATAGGCGGTTCCGTTGTTTTCGTGCACCATGCGGAACTTTTGCGTCAAGCCGAAGAGGCTTTCCGCGTGGCCCACAAAAAGATAGCCGCCGGGATTCAAGCAATGCCAAAACTTTTCGATCAAGCGTTTTTGTTCCGCTTCGTCAAAATAGATCATGACGTTGCGGCAGAGAATGATGTCGTTACGGCGCGGAAGAAATTCGGTTTTGAGATTGTGAAAGTCGAACTGTACCAGCTGCTTTAGCTGGGGCTTGATGGCGTATTTGTCGCCCGATTTTTCAAAATAGCGCAGTCGGCAGGTGTAGTCCACCGGTTCCATTTGTTGCTCGGTAAAGACGCCTTCTTGGCCGACGCGGAGACTGGCGTAGCTGATGTCCGAAGCAACGATTTCCAGCTTCCAGGGCGGAGGGATCAAAGGCTTGGGGGAAGGCATTTCGAACGGAAGCGGATTGCGCAAATAGTAGTAAGCGAGAGCGTCGCAGATCAAAATGGCGACGGAGTACGGTTCCTGGCCACTGGAACAGCCTGCGCTCCATACGCGAAGATTCCAGTCGCGACGTTCTTGTTTTCTGTGCAGCAAATCTTCCAGAACGCGTTTCTGCAAAAGGTCAAGCTGCGGTTTATTGCGGAAGAAACTCGTTTCGTTGACAGTAAGATTTTCCAGCAGCAGTGCGAGCTCCGCGCGGCCTTCCCTGCTGGTGAGCAAACGATAGTAGCTGTAGAAAGAATCCAGCTGGCAGACTTTGAGGCGGCGCTGCAGACGGTCTTTCAAGAAATGTGAGCGGCGCTCGTCGAAAAACATGCCGCATTCCTGATAGACCAGCGTCTGCAAAAGCTTGAGTTCAGCTTCCGTAAGTTGGATCTGAGCGGTTAGCGTTCCCATGAAATTAGCGGCGATCCGGCAGTTCGGCTGTCCCCGATGCGATCGGGGACGGCTTTACTTTGCAGTGGCGACGGTTTCCGCGGCCTCCTCGAGTCGTTTGAGCTCCGGCCGATGCAAAAGCTTGGAAATATCCAGCAAGATGATGAGGCGGCCTTTGAGTTTGCCGACTCCGGTGACGTACCCGGACTCTCCGTCGGCGAAGACGGAGCCGGGGGCTTCAATTTCAGAGGGAGGAATTTTCAAGACCTCGGAGGCGGAATTGACGATAAGGCCGAGCAGTTTGTTGTCAAGCTCCACCACCAGGATGCGATTTTTCTTATCCGAGGTAATCTCCGTGTGCCCGAAGCGTTTGCGAAGATCCATGACGGGGATAATTTTCCCGCGCAAATTGATCACGCCCTCGACGGTATCGGGTGCACTCGGGACGGCCGTGATTTCCGGGACGCGGACAATCTCGCGCACGGCGCCGATGCGCACGCCATACGTTTCATTTCCGATGCGGAAACCGACGATTTGTAAGTCCTTTTCCATTAAGCGGTCTCCGGCACCTCAGGAACGCGCAAGCTCAGCGTATTCCAGCTCGCGTTCGCGGTTGGAAGTCTGATGCCCGCGGCGAGGTGCACCTGGCTCGGGGTGGCGGCCGCGGCCTTGGCCTTGGCCTTGGGCAGAACGGTCCAGGACAAAGCGATCCATGCTGTCCAGTAAATTGCGGGAAAGTTTGAGCATTTGCTCGGCGGCGGCGGAAAGCTCGGTAGAGCTGGAAGCTGACTGCTGCACGAGCTCGCGCATTTTGTCCATGGCGCGGACAACGGCTTGGGCACCGGAAGCTTGCTCTTCGACGGCCGAATTGATTTCCTGCGTAATTTCGGTGAGGCGGCTGGTGGCCTTGGCGATTTGCGAGGAGCCGACGGACTGTTCGTTGGTGGCGGCGCCGATTTCCTGGGAGAACTTGTACACTTCGGTGACCACATTTGAAATCTTGTGGAGTGCGGTGCCGAGTTCGTTGCCGAGGCTCAGTCCTTCTTCGACGATGCGCGTGCTGCGCTCCATGTTTTCGACGGCCTGTCGCGCTTCACGCTGGATGCTTTGAATGAGGTCGGCGATTTCCTTGGTGGACTGGGTCGATTTTTCGGCAAGTTTGCGAACTTCGTCGGCGACAACAGCAAAGCCCAAGCCGTGTTCCCCAGCGCGGGCCGCTTCGATGGCGGCGTTTAACGCGAGAAGATTGGTTTGCTCCGCGAGGTCATCAATGACTTCGATGATTTTGCCGATGTCGTCGGCGCGATGGCCGAGAATATTGATGATTTCCGCGGAGGATTGAATGGCTTTGTTCGTGCGGTTGAGGCCATCCGTGGCCTTTTCCATGGTCTGGATGCCGGTGACGACTTCCTCGCGGGAACGATTGGCGATATCGAGGAGAACTTTTGCGGTGTCCGCGACGCGCTGGATCGAAGTGACCATCTGATCGATGGAAGCGGAAGTTTCCGCGACGCTGGAGGCTTGAACTTGCGTGTTCTTCACGACGTTCTGCACGTTGATGCTCATTTCGTGCATCGTGCTGGTGACTTCTTCAATGGCGGAGGAGGCTTGAACACTAACCTTTGCTGATTCGTCAGCAGCTCCGGCAACCTGATTGGAGCCGGCCGAAACCTGCCCTGCGGAATCACGCGTGGTGCGCACTAACTCTTGCAAACCGTGCGACATGCGCAGAAAAGCGTTGCCGAGAGTGTCGCGCTTGGAGCGAGGGACGACTTCCACGCTAAGGTCGCCTTCAGCGACAGACATGGAAACGCTGGCCATTTCTTTGAGGTAGGCGACCATATTGTTGAAAGTAGTCGCTAGAGCCCCAATTTCGTCGTTGCGATGAATGTCAATGTTCTGATCGAGGTCGCCGGAATCGCCAATTTCGCGCGCCACGGTGATGAGGTGCGTGAGCGGTTCGCTGATGGACTTGGCGGTTTTGTATGCAGCCCCGATGCCAAAGATAAGAGCGACGAGCGTGCCAAAAATAGTAAACCCAAAGCTAACGGAGCTAGCCCGGTCGGCTGACGCAGCAGTTTCATCGCCGGACTTCGTGATGTCCGTATTGGTTTGGTCCAGCACAACCGATGATTTGGTGAGCCAGGAAGCCGGATCTTTCTGAAGATAGAAGATTTGCAGGTCGGAGACGGTAGCGTCGCCGGAGTCCACCTGATGACGCTTGGCAAGAAGCGGCTTGGCAAAATTGTCAGACCAACTGGCTTCGGTGCTTTCGACTTGAATGAACGCGGTCTTGACGTTGTCGCTGGTCGTTTGCGCCTCACCGCGCTTGATAAGGTCATTAATGTCCGTGAAACCCTTGTTGACCTTTTCTTCGTCACGAGGGTCACCGCTCAGAAGAAAATTGTCCATGTTGTGGCGGTTCAACATGATTTGGTAACGCACCGACTCGATCATGCGAATGTTTTCGCGCGCCGACTTGGCATCCGCGCGGGCAGAGCGCTCCCTAAGGCCAGCAACAATGTTGACGATGAACAGCAGGCCCAAAATGCCCAAAATCACGCCAAAACCTAAGTAAAGTCTTTTCCCAATTGTCATTGCAAAATGCCTCCACTCCCCCGGTGACGCGGTTTCGTGTAAACCGCCCCTGCCGTTTCTGCGATGGCCCTAGTTCCCTGCGGCGCTGAACTCAAATTCGACGATCTGCGTGGTTTCTTCCGGCGCAGCCGCAAATTTCCATTCCTTCACCGCATCCTGGCAGGCCTGAACCAGCAGCGGATGACCGCCAATCACGCGAGTGCTCTTGACTCGGCCGTCCGGCGTTATAACGACCTCGATTTTCACCTTGCCGGAAACGTTCATGCGCTTGGCGAGCTCCGGATACGCGGGAGCTACCTTGGACTTAACCTTGCGCTTGCCTTCGTCTGTCGAGCCGGACTGCCCGAAGCTGCCTGTCCCCAGGCAAAGACCGATTGCAGCCGTGGCGGCTCCGCGTACAAACCACTTCCATTCGGATCTCATCGACACCACCCCTCTCAAGAATGGAGAACCCCGCCGTAGAGAAGGCACGTCGGGTGCCACCGCAAGAACCGCGCCCGGATCGAAGAGCCTCGTACTTCGGACAGCGGCAAGTGGCTTAGAATGAGGGCGTAGCGCTTTTTTGAGGGAAGTAGTGAGAGGCAACCGAAGAGGCAGCTTGTCTCAGCGAGCGTGATCTCTTTGCGCTTAGGTCTCATGCTGAGACGATGTGGATGGGGAAGGTCCGAGCGAGAGTGGACGATTCGGCAACTGCGGTGATAACGGCGATTGACTCAGAATGAGATGACTCGCTAGGGTAGTAATTGAGCTGCTGAGTTCAAATTGAGACGCGCGTCCACCCCCAACCCGCGATGCGAGAAATGAAACCTATCAGGCCTCGGCATTTAACCACTCGGTTAAATACAACTACCCCTGTGCCTCCTGCTTCCAAACAAGCCGAAGAATTGATGGAGTTGGCTGTTGACGCCGCACAGTCGCGGCAACTTCCAGAGTTTCTCGAGCGGTTTGCCGGGCGGGCGACGCGCATGCTGAACGCGGCGTGGGGCGGGGTGGCGGTGTTTCGCGGACGAGAGACTGACCTGTATTCCGCGAGTGAGAATGAGAAGGCCGTGAGTGTCGCGCTCAAGAGCTGGATCATTTCCTCCGCCCGGGAGAGCCGAGTTGGCGCGGCGGTCCGGGCCTTGCCGGCTGGCGAGGTAGGGACGGCGGATGGCGGACCATCGGCTATACGCGCGGTGTTCGTCCCAGTCACCGCAAGCGATGGAGAACGGCTGGGCATGTTGTGCGTCTTGCGGCGGCGAAAGAGTCTGGACGCCAAAGAGAAAAAGCTGCTGCACGCTTTGGCCAGCCACGCGGCCTTATCGCTAGAAAATTTTCGTCGGTTTTCACAGTTGGAAAAGTCGAAACGGCAGTGGGTCGAAGATATAGACGCGATCAGCGATTACATCGTGGTGCACGACCGCGCGTGGAGAATCGTTCGCACGAACCGCTCGCTGGCATCGCATTTGGGCGTGCCTCCGGTCGCGCTGGTTGGCGAAGCGATGAGCGGGCTGCGGCAAATCGCGGAAACCGGAAGCGACCTTCCCTGCCCTTTTTGCCGCGACACACAGAGGCCGCGCGAGGAGTATGTAGCGGCATCGGCGGAACGCATCTTTCTGGTGTCGACCTCGAGAGCGCCGGGAGTCGTGGAAGACGATACGCGGACGATTCACGTTTTGAAGGACATTACGGACCGGCGGGAAGCGGAGCGGAAGTACCGAGAGCTGTTCGACAGTATTCAGGAGGGACTGTTCTTCGCGACGCCGGATGGGCGGTTCCTGGATGTGAACGACGCGATGGTGCGGATGCTGGGGTATGGTTCGCGGGAGGAGATGTTGCGGTCGGATGTGAGCCCGCACCTTTATCCCGCACCGGCGGCGCGCGAACGGTTCTTGCAGGCGCTGGCCGCGCGGGGCGTGTTGAGAAACTACGAGGAGACGCTTAGGCGCAAGGACGGCGCGCTGCTCCACACACTCCAAAACATTACGGCGGTGCGCGACGGGCAGGGGCGCATCGCGCAGATTCGCGGGTTGATGCTCGATGTGACGGAGCAAAAGTCGTTTCAGTCGCAGCTGCAGCGCGAGCGCGACTTCAACCAGAAGATTCTGAATACGACGCAGAGCATGATTTTGGTGCTGGATACGGCGGGCCTGATCAGCTACGCGAATCGGCGGTGTTATGAAGCAGGGTATAGAGAAGATGAATTGATCGGGCACCGGCTTGTTGATTGGGTGGAACCCTCGCATCGGAAGGATTTCGAGGCGGCGCTGGACACCACGGCCAATGGACACCAGGTGGAGAACCTCGAGTTGCAGGTCAGGCGAAGCGATGAAACGATGGGGCACTTTTCTATCAGTTTAAGCCCGATGCGCGATGAACAGAGCGCGGTGAACAATCTGGTCGTGGTAATGACGGACATTACGGATGCCGTGTTGCTGCAGGCGAAGCTGGCGCACTCGGAGAGAATGGCAACCATCGGGAGACTGGTTTCTGGGGTGGCGCACGAGGTGAACAATCCCCTTGCGGCGATTCTCGGGTTCACGGACTTGTTGCTGGAGAATCCGGAGGTGCCGGCTTCGGCGCGGGACGACTTGCAGATTATTTTGCAGGAAACGCAAAGGACCAAGGACATTGTGCAGGATTTGCTGAGCTTCGCGAGACAGCGTCCGGTGCAGCGCGAGCCCGTGCACGTG
>Ga0210405_10000688_pt1 | contig 43023 bp, 38 predicted proteins | sample IncBWH11MmetaG_FD_155492 | JGI IMG/M metagenome (GOLD analysis project Ga0210405, IMG submission 155492) | Forest soil microbial communities from Barre Woods Harvard Forest LTER site, Petersham, Massachusetts, United States - Inc-BW-H-11-M | ecosystem: Environmental > Terrestrial > Soil >... | reverse complement strand
CTCGGTTCTTGGTCGACGTGGGTGCGTGCAGGATGGTTGCGTCCACGATCGTGCCGGTGGTGATGCGCACTCCCCGGGCTTGCAAGTGCAGATTGACCGTGCCCAGAATCTTTTCCCCAAGTCGATGTTCTTCCAGCAAATGCCGAAACTTGCACACCGTGGTTTCGTCCGGCGCCGGCTCCTGCCCCAAATCGATCCCCACGAACTGACGCATCACCGGCGAGTCATACAGGGCCTCTTCCACGGCCGGATCCGACAGGTTAAACCACTGTTGCAGAAAATAAATCCGCAGCATCCGCTCCACTCCCACCGGCGGGCGCCCATTCCCCGGCTTGGGATAATGGGGTTCGATTAGCGCGCACAACTCTCGCCACGGGACAACTTGTGACATTTCTTCCAGAAATACCTGCCGTCGTGTCTTTTTTGTGTACCGCTCAAAACCATTCATCGTCGCCAGACTCCTCTGTTGTTTGTTCGTCGATCCCATCTGGCGCAACCTACTCTATATTCCTGTGGAAAGGGGAGACCTTATTCAGAGTCTCCCTAGCTTAGCCGGGGCCTAGTTTTTTGGGGCACCCACTCCGGGGCGCCCATAAGGAAATGAATGGGAGCGTCGAGTAGGAATGACGCGAGTTTGTACGGTTGAAGCACCACTCAGATGGATTGAACAAACAACACCTTGTCGAATTTTCTTTGTTTCGGGACCAGGGGATCAGGGTCTCATAGTCCTCTTCCCCTGGCAGGTCGAAGTCCTCCCCCGATCTTTGGGAAACGACCCAACCCAGCGCAAGACAATATCGGGCCTCAATCGACTGAAACGATGCTCCTAGAAAGTGCAATGAGCGAGCGGCCACTGTCGCGACAAGGCAGAGGCCTCTTCACTACTTAGAGGTTCTTGAACCGGAGACTCCAGCCAGTGTCTTGCCCTTTCCTTCCGAGAACGCCGGCCCACGCTTGGCCTACAGCAGTTGCGAACGCTGCAAAACGGGGCTTTCCCCGGTTGTCCGACAGTCACCCGAAGGGCCGGAATCGTCTTGCGTTAGTGTCTCAAGCATGGCGAATCATCGGTTCCGGCGATGCTGCGCTTCAAGGCCGCGACCGAGGGATTGGCGTTTCCCAGCTCAAGACTCGGGCGGGCGGCGACAATTCCACCTGCTTTGGTGGCAGGCGCCGGGACGAATATCTGCGGAGGAACATACGAACATATTCCTCGATGAGCCGGGAGGTGTTATCGGCTCTCAGGATCACGCATGTGTTGAAGCACAGCGACGTATCGGAGAGCGGCTTTACGACCACACCGTCAGCATGAATATATAAAAGGAAGCCGGATCGCAAGGCGCTTGGAATAGGGGTTGGCTAGGGCCGGCGCAGCTGTGTCCCCAGAATCTGGCACACAACTGGCACACCGGAGTGCCCAAAAGGCTAGCAAAACCGCGGTTTCAGACTGATTCACAGTCAGTCTACCTGCCTGGCGCGGATCAAGCATCCTTCACTCAGAGAAAGAATATCGCACACCAGACGCACCAGGTAATAACAAGAACGCTACATCGCTGGCCTCTTCTGCTCACCGACAGTCAGTCATTCGAGGTGATGTTCGGGAGGTACCTGCGTAAGAGAGCGTTTGTCTCGAGGGAGGCTGGGTCAGATTCCATGGGTCGCCTTAATTCAACGTCGAGATTCGTTGTATGTCAGCCTGCGATCCAGGACTGTATTGAGATGTTACTTTGAGATATGATTTCTCCCATTACGTCATTTTGCAGGTGCCAACTTGCTTCGAGGGGGAGCAAGTCACTCCAGCCACGGAGATGACTATGCGACCTCCTCGCTCTTCATGGCATTCCGCCGTTGCCGTTGATTCCTTGATGCAGTTTGAGTCACGTTTGGGTTCGAAGAAAAAGTACATCAACCGACCAGTTTACAAATAATGATGATGAGTACAGAAAGGGTCCATTCCACCGAAGAGATTCGTAGCGCGTCGCTCTTACCAGATTAATGACACGCCACATACCCAGTGCCATTACGCGCTCGATTTTCAAAGTGTTGGAGCGGCGTTGACGACAAATAGTTGAAGGTACAAATGCAGACAGCTGACACACACACCTGAATGATTTGCTTTACAAATATAGACGTTGGCCGCTGAATCCCATGACAACCACAAATCTGAGCTATTTTCAAAGGCACGCAAAAACATTCAATCTCTGGTCCAAGTATGACGTTGGCCAAGGACTTCGAGAATGCCAGATGGGCGCGTTTTGGGCCGTCTGGTCACATTTCAGTTGCAGTCACGAGCCTGCCCTGGTTTCACTCCCGACCGGCGCTGGCAAAACCGCCTTAATGATAGCCTTGTCGTTTGGCCTCAAGGCTGAGCGAGTCCTGGTTGTAACTCCAGCAGAGATCCTCCGAGACCAAACAGCTGATGAGTTTCGTTCGTTCCGAGTTTTCTTGAAGATGGAGGCACTGCCTAAGGACATGCAAAGGCCTGAGGTTCTCTCCAACTCAACACAACTCACAACTCTGCAAAAGTGGCAGGACCTAGCCGCGTTCGATGTGGTGACCGCAACGCCCAAGACAGTGAGTCCTGCAGAACCCGGTGTGTTTGGGCCACCCACAGGTTTATTCGATCTTGTTTTCATAGATGAAGCTCACCACACGCCGGCCAGTACGTGGACCGCGTTACTCGACGCCTTTGCGACGGTCAAGTGCATTTTGTTGACAGCGACGCCGTTTCGCAGAGACGGCAGGAGAATTCGGGCTGCCTTGGTTTACCACTACCCGATTGGCAAGGCTCTCGATGCCGGCATCTACAGACCCGTAAAGTACCACCCAGTTATGGCCACGAATAGCAAGGATCGAGACCGAGCTCTGGCTAGGGCCGCCGGTCGTCTGTTCAAGAAGGAGAAGGCGCTTGGCAACAACGCCAAGGTCTTGATTCGCGTGAATCGAGTCGAGAAATCCGATCGGCTAAAAGACCTCTACGATCACTATGGGATCCGAGTCGCACCGATCGATTACACAAAAACCTGGGGTGAGAATCAGACGATTCTGGAAGCAGTTAAGAAAAGCGACCTAGACGGGATAGTTTGTGTAGGCATGCTGGGGGAAGGGCTTGATTTACCTCAATTGAAGATCGCCGTACTACACTCAGCTCCGCAATCTCTTCCATTCACAGTCCAGTTCATCGGGCGTGTATCACGATTCGATCCTGCTCAAAGTGGAGACGCACACCTTCTATCAGTTCCTGAAGACGTTCGGGGCGAGATGCGCCGCTTGCACAAAGCCGATGCAAACTGGCGACGCCTTATTCCACGACTCGTGGACGAAGTCGTTGGCCCTGAAGTCGAACGACGACAATTTCATTCGCCAGATCCGTTCGAGGAGTTGGATATCAACATTAACGATCTGGACCCGTTTCTGAGTGTCAGAGCCTTTAAGGTGGGAAACAAGACTGACCTGACACGCTCCCTTGAACTCCCAGAGGATGTCGGAATCAGCTTCTACGATGCGACGGACCGTCTGCTAACTCTAATCACAGGGATTCAAGCTCCGCCGATCTGGGCCAAGGAAACAGCAATCCTCGAAACTAAGTTCGAATTGCATCTCTTCTGGTACGACCAAAGTCGAAAACTTCTCTTTGAGTCCACTACTTCTCCAATGGTGGCTAACGGAGTGCGCGAAATCATTGCTCCAGAGGCAGACCAACTCGAGACTGAGGAATTGATGAGAACCATGCAGATCGACGAGTTTGGCGACTATTTGATGGTGGGCCTAAGGAGCGTCTCGGGTATTGGCCCGGCACAGCCAGCGTACAAAACCCTGATGGGAAAAGAGGTTCAGGCAGCCGTAAGGCCAAGTGACAAGAGCTTTTCACCGGGGCATGCATTGGTGCGCGCCGGCACTGGCGAGACTCGGGGCATTGCTACTCTCGCTAGTCGCATCTGGAGCGTTCAACGGACCGATGTTAAGACTTTCATAAAGTGGTGCAATACCCTCGCAATCGAGATAACAAAAAGCGCGGTTAAGCCCGGGCTACCACAACTACGATTCTTGAGCCTGCCACAGGCAATATCGGCTTTGCCAGAGCGTCCCCTGACAGTTCTTTCGAACCATGAATTGCTCGGAGCCCGCCAATCCAGCGTTTCCTTTAGGGATGACGGCGCTGGTAATCGAACAGACATAATTACCGGAGATGTTGAGCCCGAAATAACTATCACCGCATTCAAGAAGAGTAGCGGAGTGCTCGAATGCCAATACAATTTTCACTCCTCGTCACCAGGCGTAGCTTTCAGGTATTCAGCCGCGAGCTTATTTCTGTGGGAAGTTGGAGACCAAAGAACGCTCGAGATTCAAGTAGAGCTACCCGATTCGAGCGTGTTTGAGGGTACACTGACGGACTTTCTCACAAGATTCCCGCCGACCTTTGTGATGCCGGGAGGCGGGGTTGTTGTGAGGGGCGAGTTTGCGATGCCGTCGGGTAGCCCAGGCCCACTACCGAAGGAGAGCACATACATGCCACACTGGCAAGGTTGTGACAAGAGGGCTGAAACCGAGAACCCGAAGCACGGGTCAAAGACGATTCACGACTGGCTTGAAGGAATATTAGTGGCGTCGACAAATTCGGAAGTAATCGTGAAGGACCACGGATCAGGAGAAATAGCAGACTTCATCGTTGTTTCGAAGGATCAAGGGCGGCGGTCTGTCTGGTTCTACCATTGCAAAGGCATGAAAGGAACGCTTCCCAGTGATCGGGTTACGGAGGCGTACGAGGTGTTGGGCCAGGGCATCCGAAGTGCCAGTTGGGTAGCGACCAAGAAGCTACTGGAGGAGCTGTACACTCGAACTGATACTGCTGGGCGCGGTTCCCAATTGGTCAAAGGCAATCGTACGTTCATTAAGAGTCTCGCTGATACTTTTCGAAGTAACGAATGGGACTACTACGTTGTAGTGGTGCAACCTGGGTTCAAGTGCTCCTCGATTTTATCCAGCGGCAAAGTACTAGGTCTTGTGACTAGTGCTTATGAATGGATCACTAATGCTGGTGCGACATTTGTCATTTGGGGAAGCTGATAGTCTCGTGGCCGGACCAAACCAGAATTATCCTAAAACAGAGGAAAATAGTTCCCAGTACTACACGGCAGATTCGCAAAGGGTCCCCTTGTCTTCCGGTTTCTTCAGCACGCATTGCCAGAGCAGCTTTGCGCTGCGCTTCTTGCCAGTCATTTGATCTGAAACAGGCGGTCCGAGTCCTGCGGGGTATGGCCAGCAAGCTCCGACATATGCCTCTATGTCGCAAAGAGATTCCACACTGCGTTTGGGTAATTAGGGAATGGCGCTTCTACCACTCCCCCATAACCTCAACGAGGAAGGACGATTTAATTGGTTTGCGGGCACATAGGCGTCCTCTTGACAACAAGAACACAAAGGCGTACTTTGCTTCCTAACTTGGCGGACGGAAGAGTCGAGCTTTGCCTTAAAGCTCAGTCCGAGGGGGCTTCTACCCGCCAATTTCCCGGTTAAGGTTAAGTGAAGCACGTGAGGTTCTCGTTTCGTGCGGGCGTGAGTTCTCACTTATCGTCTGAGTCTCGTTTGGAGGCTGATGCGTTAGTGTCTGCGTCGCACTGTTCACGCGGGCAGCTTCTGGTCCGCACGTGTCGGGTTTATTGATTTACATCGTGTTTGACTGACTTGTTCGAGAGTCTTCCCTCGGAGACTGTATGGCCCTGACCTATGGCTTTGTTAAATTCAAGATTGTATCTGCCGCAAAGCTCCAATCTTCCCGTCACAAAAATGAGATTCAATACCACCTGCACGCCACCGTTGCCGTTCCCGGAGACCGCGGTTCGATTGAGCGATGGGATACGGCAATCAATGTCGGTACGAATGATTCCGATGACTTGCTGCAGTACAAGTTGATCTTCGACTTTCACCATTCGTTGATTGGGACCCTGAAGGCCTCCGCTCCAGGTTTCATTGACCTGACCCGAACGAATCAACTGCCGACGCTGGATTTTCTACGCAGCGACCTGCTCGGCGAGACTGGGCCTTGGCGGACAAGCGACATCATGGATGGTTCTGATGCGGTAGAGCCTGTGGCTTCGCTTCAACGATTGCTTCGCAGAGCTCACGCCGAGAACTTTGACACCTACCTCTTCGGGAGGACCTACACGGAAGGAAATGGCATTCACGATGTGCACATGAATCAAGGTTCGCAATCTTCGTTCTTGAACAACGGTGTTGACGATCATAACGACCACAATGACATTTGGCAGGACGGGGGCGTAATTGTTGATGTCGGACAGCCAGAAATGGCGGCTTACTTTACCGTCTTCACCCAGCAATTGGTTCCGACCGACGACCTTGGAAATCCTAAACCGGGTGGTCATGAAGTCACAGCCTCTGACGATGGAAGCCTGGCTCAATCGGCACCTGACGATCAATCGCTGCATAGTTCTTCGTCCGCGAACATTGAGTTGTTAAGGTGCACTGGAAAGGTCATGCAAGGTAACGCACTGTGTTGAAGAAGGATACAGGTGCCGAATCGCGCAATAACCCGGGCAATATACGGAAAGCTTGTTCGGATTTTGTAACAATGTCCTTGTTTAGTTGACCAACTAAATGATTGACAACAGGGCAGACCGAGGTTATGCTGCCGCGATTTTCCGGGAAGTAAGTGAGGGTCACAAATGAAACTCATACGTCCAGGCAGACACACGAAATGGTTTATCGTCGATTTGGGACTCGCAATTGCAATTGGCTTTGCCTCGTTGTCGGCATTTCCGACCCCTTTGTCGGCTCAGATGGCGGCCACAGCGACCACAACGCCCCCAGCACCCACTACGCTTGGCCTGCCGTGCACAGACAAGTCGGTGCGCAATAATCCAACTACGCCCGATCCTTTAAAGGGCCAGAAGGATCCTTTCGTAGGTCAGTTGGTTGGACCGACTCTCCCTTCCGACTTGCTCCCAATCAAGGACGAGACCCAAAAATCCATTTTTGCCGCCCCTCTCCTTCCGCCGTGTCAGGAGAGCGTCAGTCCGAGCGGACAAGAGGCTGTAGGGCTGGATAACCTGCAGCGCGGCTTCGACTTTTATTCCTGGCGGACATTTGTTGCGCTAAATTCACCCGCCGACGGGAAGACCCCAATCGAGCAAGCTCAGGCGAGCGACCGCACCCTGTGGGAGGACATGAATAGCTTCAAGCAATTGGCCGACGTCATGTTGCTGGAGGCCAATCAGTTACCGCCAAAATGGCCGACAGATAGGCCGGGAATGGAGGCTGAGCGCAAGCGGTTGATGCCGAAGCAATGCAGCGATCTGCATGTGCCCGATGAGTCCCAAAGAATGGTAGTCAAGATGATCGAGGAGAGCTTCAACGAGCCATTCAAAACTGGTCCGTTGATCGATCAAAATGGCCACTACGCCATTTTCGACATTCTGATGAACCGGCAGATGTTCGATTACATCATGCTGAATCACTTGAATACCAAGGACGGCCAGGCCGCGAATTCAAGCCTCGTGGTGGACTTTCCCGCTGGGCTGAACTCGAACAGCAATCTGGGTGCCTTCATGCTGAAGGTATCGTGGAAGATTTTGTCCGAGAGCGAAATCCAAGCCAAAACTTTTCACACCGTCGAAGCTCTTGTTTTGACCCCTCCTATTCCTGATAAGACGGTGCAGAAGTGCTTCCCTGAAACCTTGGGTCTGATTGGTTTTCACGCTGTGCATAAAACGGCGTCTCGGCCACAGTGGATCTGGACGTCATTCGAACATGTCAAAAACGTACCGGACAGCGATGAAGTCAAGAAACCAGAAGAGTTGAACGGTACATACAATTTCTACAATAAAGATTGCACGGGCGCTTGTACTGTGAATGCAACGCCGCAGAGACCATGGAACCCGGATCCGAACCCGCCCAAAGATCGGGAGTTAAAGTTCCGATCCGACGACTCGTTCAAGAGTCAGATCGTCCGTGAGACTCCAGTCACGCCCGCAGCCAAGAATATGAACGCTATTTTTCAGAGGATGTTAGCGAACAGTGTCTGGAAGAATTACATGCTAATCAGTACGCAGTGGCCGAGCGCTTTCGGCTGCACGAGTCTGAAGTCAAGAAACCCGAGTTCACCGGACCCGAAGAACGACTTCCACAAGCAGCCCGACATGACTTGTTCGCCGGCGCCGACCTTTATGGCGAATTCCACGCTCGAGACCTACAGCCAAGGGGAAGTCCCGATCGCCTCCTCGAGTTGTATCGCCTGCCATGGAAACGCGGTGGGCTTTCAAAAAACCACATCGAATCCGCAGCCGGGCAAGCCGAACATGAATCAATCCGATTTCACATTCATATTGGAAAAAGCACAGTAGCGTAAGATACCGGGCCCGCAACAGAGGGCTGTCGAAAACTCAGAAACGGGGAGAAGTTCGATGGATAATAATCGTAAACACAAAGCGGAAGACCCGGAGCCTCTAGCTCCCGTCGGCAAAATGTCCCGGCGTACTATGGTCGCGGGGACGATTGTTACGGTCGCTGTGTCGGCAATTCTACCCCTCTCTAGTTCCGCATTTGCGGAAGGTTCTGATCAGGACATGCTGGCCTTCCTGGTGCTTTCCGCGGCACTTACGGGCGTGGACATCCCAACTCTCGCGCCTGAATTCTCGCGCGGCTCAGGCGACATCCTGAGTGCGGATCCGGGCATCGATCCGATCAATGTTAAGAACGCCTATTTTGACTGGATAAAAATCAATGACGCCCGGTCTTCGTTCCCCAAACTTCTGCAGATTGCCAAAGACAATCGGCTCTCACAGAACGACATCATCGCCAAGGTAAATGCCAGCGATGTTGACACGAAATCTCTGGCTCGCAGCATTGTTTTGCTCTGGTATCTCGGCTCGTGGTACGACCCGGACGTCCTGAAGACTGCCGCTGCTTCACCGGGATCGGTCAAAGGACCCCTTCCGCAAAAAGTAGTCTCCGGCAAGACATACTCCCAAGGATTGGTATGGCAAATCGCGGGCGCGCACCCGATGGGCTACAGCAATTTGCAGTTTGGTTATTGGTCGCGCGATCCGCACGATCCGAATATTGTTGACATTTTCAGCCCGGCGAAGTTCCCGCTATAGCCGACAATTCCATCATGTGAGGAATCCCGTTATGGCCAGTAATCCCGATGTCGTGATCGTCGGATCCGGATTTGCCGGGTCGTTCATCGCCAATGAGTTGCTCAACTTAAGCCGTGCGAACAAAAGAAACATTACGGTTGTCATTCTCGAGGCTGGCCCGGATGTCCAGCCGAATTTCAATGCTTTCGTTAAGAGCTTTTACGAGGCCGGCGTCAAAGTGCCGGAAAGTCCTTATCCGCCCGCGGTGAAGGATTCCAAAGACAAGGACTTTATCAATCCTAAAGACGTGGCCGCCGGCAGGCCTTCGTCGCGGACTGTCGGCGGGTCAAAGAAGCCTGGGGACACTAATCCGCCTACCTGGCAGGATACAAACCAGGCCTATCTGGATCAGAGTACGAGTAAGCGCCCCTTCAAGAGTACTTACGAGCGCCTTGCCGGCGGAACCTCGCACTGGATGGGTCTCACGCCGAGACTCGTGCCGAACGACTTTCGCATGAAGAGCAAGTATGTCGACAATCAACCTCAGTCGAAAAATAAGGAACTGGCGAGGGATCTACAGAACTTTGTCGATTGGCCCATCAGTTATGAAGACATAAGCCCCTTCTACCAGGACGCGGAAGCTGAATTGGGTGTTTCCGCGAACGTCGACGATCAGCGTTTTCCCGGTATCGACAATACGTTCCCGGGCAACTACGAGTACCCGATGCCGAGAATCCCGCCATCGTTGTTTGACAAGCGCGTTAGCGAGGCGCTTGAACAATTGGACGCCAAGGACACTCAATTCCTGGGAATGAAGCAAGCCCCTACATCGCTAGCCGTCCGGAGCCTGCCGGCGGCACGCAATTCCCGGCCGTATCGGAACCGGCGCGCGTGCGCCGGCAACACCAGCTGCATTCCAATTTGCCCCATCCAGGCCAAGTATGATCCGACCATTACCTTGAACGAGGCGACAGAAAACGGTGCAATTCTACGTCACCACACGGTTGCCAGCGAGATCATGGTCGAGAACGGCCAGGTCAACGGCATCAAATTTCTCACTTACAACCAGGAAAATGGACCACCTACTGGGGGTGGTGTTATCAAGGCTTCCGTCTATGTCATCGCCGCCAATGGCATCGAGACGCCGCGTCTTCTGCTCATGTCGAAAAATAATGAGACCCCCAAGGGTGTAGCCAACAGCAGTGACATGGTTGGACGCAACCTCATGGACCATCCCCAATATCTCAGCTGGGGACTTCTGCCGGAGCCGGTATTCCCTTACCGTGGCCCGCTGGTAACCTCGGCGATTAGCGAACTGTGCGACGGTCCGTTCCGTTCAAAACGCGCCGCCTTTCGGGTGAGCTTAGGCAACGAGGGCTGGACCGCCGTGGTCGGCGGCACGGGAGGCGATCCGAACGTGACGACTCTTGATTTTGTCAACGGCATCAACGTCAGTGGCGTCAACAAGACGAACTTCACCGGACTGGGGGGAGACAATCAGGCTCTATTCGGCTCCCAACTTACCCAGACTCTGGGGAATCTGATTTCACGCCAGTTTCGGATTGCATTTCCGATCGAGCAGAACCCTGATCCCAACAATCGAGTCACGCTGTCATCGGCCGTTGACGCGTTGGGTCTGCCGCGTCCGAATATCAACTACGATATTTCCGAGTATACGAAGCAAGGTTTTGCCGCTGCTTACCAGTTGAAGAAACTGCTTTTCGGCAAGCTGGGCGCCACAGAGTTCACCAGCGTTCCCGATGGCGATCCCGCCGCTTTCAAGATCGACGGTATACCGGAAACATTTACTTATGGCGGCGCCGGTCACGTTATGGGTACGTACCGCATGGGCAAGGATCCGAAGGCGTCCGTCGTCGACGATATGCAGTGTTCGCATGATCACAAGAACCTGTATTTAGTCGGAAGCGGAACCTTTCCGACGGTGGGCACCGCGAATCCGACCCTCACATTGTGTGCGTTGGCACTGCGGACCGCAAAGCACATTTTCGAAAATCTCCCATCGCATAAGGCGTGACGGCGTCACCTCCGTTGGGTTATGCACCAATGGCGATGCGCAAAATGGGCCCCTCAACGGAGCGAACACAATGCTGTCGAACATATCGATCGCAAACAAATAAGGAGACGTTGTGGCAAAACAAACGCCATTTCAGCCTGACGCCATCGATCGGACGATTCGGTCAAATCTGCGAAAGTTGGCCAAACCTGGAGTTCTCACTGTCCGGCCGGGCTACGAGATTACCGGTGACCAGCTCACTGGAAAGCAGGCCATCGTCGCCACCGTCCACACAAAAAGGGGCAAGAGCGAATTGCCGAAAGCAGATTTACTGCCGGATAAGATTGGCAAATACCCGGTCGATGTGAGAGAGGCATCCGCCTACCATCGTCTGCGTGCGATAGATCCAGCATCCGCGGCAGTTGCTATGACATACGGTCGCCCGGAAGATCGGGAGCCCGATTGGCCGAACGAGCGCGAAATGCCGAGTGGTGAGTTGTTAACGTCCGCCAAAAGCCAGACGAGCAAGAAATTCGCAATATCGAAGAAGACCCAGCCGGCGGCTCACCAAGCCCTTGCTGCCGCTGCCCAGAAACCCCCAGTTCCGGGTGGCTACAGTCCCCAGGGGTGTCCGCCCCTCTCGCGCATGCCTTTGAACAACGCGACCATAACGACCGTCGTAAGTCCAGATGCGGGTCTTAAGACTCTATCGAGTTTCCTGTCCGGAACCAAGAAATCGTTAGTCATCGGAATGTACGATTTCACCTCCGGTCCCATCTTGCAGGATTTCATCTCCGATTTGAGCGGCACGAATACTCTGCAGATGGTTCTGGATAGCCCTGCGCCAAACGGCACCCGCAACCAGACGGATTGGCAAACCGTGCAGCAACTGAACTCCGCTCTGAATAACCGAGCCAAAATTGCGCGAGCGCTCGTCCGCACGGACACGTTCGCATCAGAATGGCTGTTCCCATCCGCTTATCACATTAAGGTAATCGTGCGCGACGGGGGCACAACGTGGTTGTCGAGTGGCAATTTAAATAACAGCAACGAGCCTGACCTCTCGAATCCGCCGACCACAGAAGATCGCGACTGGCACGTAATCATCGAAGATCAGCAATTGGCTCAGATATTCACTGCATACCTGAATTATGACTACAACGTGGCGGTGCAACATCAAACGCCAAACCCCATTGCAGTCGAAAAAGCCATTGAGGACGCTGAGGAGAAAAAGGGCGAGAACATGAACCCGCCGGTAGGCAAGCCAAGTGCGCCGCTGGTGAATCCGGTGGCGGCCGAAACCTTCAACAATGTCAACACCTTTATAACGCCGCTGCTGACGCCGGACAATCTTCCGAACGGGGACAGGCAGTATCTGACAAACATCACGGATTTAATCAACAGCGCGGAGGAGTCCATCTACATTCAGCTTCAATACATCGAGTCCTCCGCCGGAAACGGAAACTTCTACGAACAGTTGCTGCAGACGATCGACAACAAGGTCAAAGCTGGTCTGGACGTAAAGCTCATTGAAAGCCAGCAATTCGGCCTGAAGTGGGCGGAAAAAATGAAAGCGGTCGGGGTCGATCTGACAGATAACATCTTCCTGCAGTCCAACGTACACAATAAAGGCTTTGTGATCGATCACAAGACTGTCGTGGTAAGCAGTCACAATTTCTCGCCGGCAGGGGTGCATGACAATCGCGATGCGGGTCTGATCATCGAAAACCCGGGCATCGCCGGGTACTACGAGAATGTCTTCCTGTCGGACCTGAAGACTAAGACCAAACCGGCTTCCGCCGTCTCCGCGACAAAAACAACCAACACCGGCACGGGTAAAAAAGGTACGGGATCGACGTCAACCTCCCCCAAGAAAAAGCCAGCGCCCAAGAAACAATCGCAAAATAAACGGAAGCCATCCCCACGCCAACCTAAGAAATCGAGAAGGAAGCCATGACGACAATCCTTATCGTTGGCTATGCTGAAAAGCCTGAAGGCCAAATCCAAGGCGTCAACGCTCGGGGTGCAAACGCTCTCAATCGCTGATTCCGCGGGTCAGTGGGCTGGTGCTAACGCGTCTTTTTTAGAGTCGAACACCTCGCTGGCCCGTGACCGGATTCAAGGGTGGGTAGCACTTCACGTTGGAGATACGAACAAACGAGGCTCGATCTTGAGAGATATTACCTTCTGCTGGACGCGGATGAGAGCGAGGTCGGAATTCTTCGTGACCAGGTTTCCTACCCATCAAGCACAACCCCAGCGTCGTCTGTTCGAAACTTCTGACACGGACGTTCCACCGAGGTTCGCACATGCCTGATATCACGCCACTAGAACCAGGAGCCGCCCTTGTCGAGTCCATTCCGGTGGGGCTTGAAAGCCTGCGCGGTACTCCGGGTATCGAATACACGGAAGATGTTCTTGTACGCCTGACCCTGGCTGCGCGATCAACCATCGATCTTACTGCCATGTACTGGGCGTTGTTGCCCGATCCCAAAAGCGTGGATGAACAAGGTTTCACCGACAAGCAGTTTGAGCAAATGGGAGCGGACCACGGACGTGCACTTTACGAGGCCCTGCGCAATGCCGCGCGCCGCGGCGTCTCGATTCGAATTCTGCAGAGCCCGGGATTTGCCGGGCAGAAGCAGGAATCCGATACTCTGCGGGAAGAGTTCCCGGACCGCATTTCGATTCACAACGTCGATATGAGCAAGTGGTACGGCAGCGGCATCATGCACCAGAAGATTTGGATCTTTGATTCGGTTCACCTCTATCTTGGATCGGCGAACATGGATTGGAAGTCGCTCATGCAAGTGAAGGAGATGGGCGTCGCCGTGAGGGACTGTCCAGAGCTTGCGGCCGATGCGATCAAGTACTTCGACTCGTGGTGGGCGTTCAGCGCTCTCAGCCCGACAAACCAGGAAGCATTCGATCCGGCCGTTCGCATCGACCGCCGCGTGCCATCATGGTCGAGTTTGATTCCGGCTTCGAAGCGCTCTCAATCACCACTGGCCGACAAGTACGCGACGGAGTATAGCGCGCGCACTCCGCTGCGGCTCGCACTGAATGGAGAGCAGTGTGGCGTTTTTCTTTCCGGATGCCCGCAGGAGGTTCTGGGAAAAGGGCGCACATGGGATGGCGAAGGACTGGTTCACACCATAGATGATGCGCAGAAATCGGTCTGCATCAGCGTAATGGATTTTGCGCCCGCCGGTCTTTTTTCCCGTCCGAGCGCGGGGCCGCCCATCGGCGACGAAGGCGTCATTCCGACCGACACTCCGGTCTGGTGGCCTCTGCTGACGGATGCTCTTCTGTCGGCAGTCCTGACTCGCAAACTGTACGTTCGGCTGCTCGTCAGCAAGTGGGCTCATACATCTGCGCTGATCGAGCCTATGTTGAGGTCTCTTCAGAGTGCGGCAGATGCGGGTCGGGCTGACCCCTACATGAGCTCTGGACAGTTGGAGATCAAACTTTTCATCGTGCCTGGATGGAATAGCACGAGCGGCAGCAACCGCAAATTTCCGGGGCACACCCGCGTCAACCATACCAAGTACATCGTGACGGACCGGCGAATCAACGTCGGAACGTCCAACATGACCTGGGACTATTTCGCTTCAACTGCGGGAAGCAGCTTTAATACTGATCACTCAGCATTGGTTCGCACGCTCCAATCTGTATTCGATAGGGACTGGGCTTCGAGCTATGCCTGGCGGCTAAGTTGATTCGTGGATTGGCCATTCGAAAGGTAGGAGTCTGAGGAAGCACATATGGCAAGAAAGAAAGATTCTCCGCAAGCCAAATCGCACTCCCAATTAACCGTGCCCACGCCCACCACGAGGTCACTGCAGGTCTACGCAATCGATCCGAGCTCAGGCCGGTACTCGGGAAATCAAGTTACTGTGCGGGTTCCTTGGGAACCACTTAACCCGGGACCAAGCGGGCAGAAAATCGCGGTCGTCGACTACGACGCAGCAAACAAGTGTTACTATCCGCCGATCGACCTCGACAACCCTCTGCTGCTGGCCAACGATGGTCTTTGTCCGGCAGAATCAGACCCGCGCTTTCATCAGCAGATGGTCTACGCCATCGCGTCCCGTACCATCCAAATGTTTGAAGTTGCCCTTGGGCGGAAGATTCACTGGCGCCGTGCCGATCGCTTCGGCGGTTCCGCAAATAAGGAAAACGGATTCCGCAAGGAAGGCGATATCTGGGTTCTCAAGCTTTACCCTCACGCGATGCAGCAGGCGAATGCTTATTACAGCCCGCAGGCGCAGGGAATTCTGTTTGGCTACTTTACCGCGAACAAAACCGGACAGGGCCGGAATCTTCCCGGTCAGCTCGTTTTCACGTGTTTGTCGCAGGACATCATCTCGCACGAAGTGACTCACGCTGTAATCGACGGTATCCGGACGTATTTCACGGAGCCCACCAATCCCGACGTGCTGGCGTTTCACGAAGGCTTCGCCGATCTGTGCGCGCTGTTTTCCCACTTCTCGCAGCACGACTCGCTAATCGACACGATCCGTCAGACCGGTGGACAGCTTTATCAGACCGAACTCAGGCCGATAGCCGGCGACAGCTCCAACAATGGTCAGCCGACGATCACCGCTGAGATCCGCAGCATGAACCCGCTGATCCAGTTGGCCATCCAGTTCGGCCAGGCGAGCGGAAAGAAAAGCGGGCTGCGCTCCGCGCTCGGGACTCCACCTAACTCGGACGACATCCATAAGAACGTCAGTGATCCCCACTTCCGCGGCTCCATCTTGGTCGCGGCCGTCTTCGATGCATTCTTCAGCATCTACATGAAACGCGCCGACCCCCTGTTTCGGATCTATCGTGCCGGAGGAAGAGACATCGTAAGCGACGAACTGCCCGCACCACTGGCCGAACTTCTGGCTACCTGCGCCACCCAAACCGCTGTGCAGTTCTTCCAGCTCTGTGCTCGGTCCATTGATTACTGCCCTCCCGTCGACATTACCTTCGGCGATTTCCTGCGCGCCATAATCACTGTTTCTAGAGACCTCGATGCTGCGGATAACGATGGTGTGCGCGATGCGCTGATGGAGGCGTTTCGGCTGCGCGGCATCTATTCGGAAAGCGCCAGCTTCTACTCGGAAGATGCTCTGAGTTGGCCCCCGGATGCAGATCTGCCGCCGATTGACAAACTGATCTTCGGAAGTCCCAACGGTCTCACAAGTGAAGAAAAGAACAAGAATGGCGACACGCTTCGCAATTGGGCGGATGAACAGCGTGCTGCCCTCGGACTCAATCGCGATCTCCCCCTCGCTGTGCCCTCCTTCCATCCTGTCTTTCGCACGAAGGAAAACGGCCGACTACGCATGGAGATGGTTGTGGAAATTATTCAATCGACACAAACGAAATTCAGTGCGGTCGCTCCCCAGGCTGGCTCTTTTCCTTTCCGTGCGGGCGTCACGCTCATTGTTGAGGCACCCAAACCGAAAAGTCACGGGCAGCCCAAGGACCTGCCCCCAAGAGTGCGATTTGCGATTGGCAGAGAAATGACTGGGCCCAACGCGAGGCAGCGCGAAGAAAGGCAACGTAACTTTTTCCTCGCGCAAGGTCTTGCTATAGGCAACACCGAAGATGCAACCCACTTCCAGGCCAACTTTGGCCTATTGCACGAGGAGTATTGATCATGGCTACTCGCAAGAAGGCCGCAAAAAAAACCGTTGTCAAGAAAAGTCGCAAGTCGACTCAAGGCACACCGTCAGGTGGTGCAGCCAGACCCGCCCCGGCAACCGGCAGAGCAGTGCAGCCAAATGTCGCTCAGGCCGGAGCCGCCGGGAACGGCAATATTCGCATTCGGATGTACCGCATAGGCTTCGGGGATTTCTTTCTGATGACAGTGCCCGGAAAGAACGGCCCCGCGCACATCCTAATCGACTGCGGTGTCCATGCGGCAAACATCGGTACCATCGAGGAGTGCGTGCAAGACATGGCGCAAGTGACCGGTAAAAACCTGGCGCTGGTCATCCTCACGCATTATCACGCCGATCACATGTCAGGCTTTGCCACCTGTTACGACGATTTTACGGAGTTCAACGTCGGTGCGGTCTGGATCACCAACCGGCTCGATCCGAACAACTCCGATGCGTCGAAATTTATGATGCAGCTCGCGAATGTCGCACAGCAGCTTAAGATGCAGCTCGGTGCTCGCAACGATCCCGACGCAATCGAAGCACACCATAAAGTGGAGAACGCTCTCGGAGTCAGCGAGAACGGAGGTGGCGGCAGCAATGCGAAGGCGCTTAAGTTGCTGCAATCCGGATTCAAGAACAAACCGCCGGTTTACTACTATCAGGGCGACGACACCCCCACCCTGTCGAATGAACTCGAAGGAATAATTACTGCGGAAATTCTCTCTCCTTCGCCAAAGGATTCGGGCGGAGAATTCGCCGCCACCGACAATAGGACAGAACAGTACTTGGCCGCGCTCGGAGACAATGGAGTGCCCGACACCACGAGAATTCGGCCATTTGATCTGAAGAAATGGCCCGGATCCGCCAACGAGTATCCCAGGCACGTCTTCGAAGGGTTGGACGGTCTTGGACAAATGGAGAAAACGCTTGGTGACATGCAGCCGGACGCGCTTGCTGCCGCAGCCGATAAACTGGATGGCACACTCAATAATCAGAGCCTCGTGGTCCTCTTCACATGCAACGGCAAAAAAATGTTATTCGTCGGCGACGCCCAATGGGGAAACTGGTCGTATTGGTTATATGGCAAGGCCGTTTCTGGGTCCGATCCCGGCATCACGCCCCGCGCCAAGGAGATTCTCGGTTCCATCGACTTCCTTAAGCTCGGACACCATGGCAGCACCAACGCCACACCAATTCCGGCCCTGGCCGCATTGAATCCAAGATGCGCCATCTTCTGCTCCACAGCGACGGGTGCCTACGGCAGCGAGGCGAAAAAAACGGAGGTCCCCAGAACCGCGCTGATGGAAGCGGCCGAGACCCGAACTGGCAATCGGCTCGTGCGGAGTGATTGGGTCAAGGCTGGCGATACCGACCCAGACGAGCAGGCTCGCGAAGAACTATCAAAGTTGCCCGACGGCTTTACGTCACCGCAAGAGGGCCTCTATATCGATTACCAGCTGTAGTCAGTTCGCAAAAGACGAGATGAGGCGCCTAATCATGAGACAAGCGAAGACGGTTACTCCCGCTCGTTGACTGGAGGATGCAGTGAAGAAACTTCGGATCCTGTTTCTGTTAATCTTCGTCTCCTCAACAACGGCTCTTTCCCAAACTGCAACCGTTGCGCGCAACGTCAATCTTCGGCCGGATCCTTCTACCAATCAAGACGCAATCACTAAGCTTGAGACTGGTGCGAAGGTCGAAATCCTTGAGCCGAATCCCGTCCGCGGTTACTACCACGTTCAAACTGCCGATGGAAAAACGGGGTTTGTGTGGGGAAGGAATATCCGCAGTCTCGGTGCAGCTTCGGGGGCCCTGTCCGGTGCCAAGCCCGCGAGGGCAACTTCCGCACACCTTGCAGAGGCGGGGCAGCCAAGGCCCCTCCTGGCGGCCGGACACCCCGTAGATTGGTGGTTTGTGTTTAAGTTCAATGCCGCGTCTTTCCCTGGGTGCGCCCGGGGTGCAGCGCGAACGTGCGGTTTCGGTGGGCAAGTGCAATCATCCTGGAGATCTTTTAGCCAACAGTTTGCGGTGGCCAGCAGTGAGTCTAAGAGTCTCCAGGCGGGAAGCGGATGTGTTGGCGACACGATTGATGACCCAGTGGGCGCGACATTTGGCGAAATCTATGATGGTTCCTTCAACTACGTAGTTTGGAACGATCAGTTCTACCAGGATCCACAGCTCGCCGCCTGCGGGAGTAGCAACAGCTGCGGTGCACCATGGGGGCATTCTAAAGGCATGGTTGCCTGGGATGAGAAGGGTGATGGCATCGTGATGCAAGTCACGACTCCAGATTGGCCTGGAGCTGCCAGCAAGCGGCACCCGCGATCCGAAGAGGGGAACACGCTTGGTTGTACCGCAAGGGACAATGATGTGCTGGTCAGCCAGCACTTTTTCGCACTGAAACTGACGAAGGACGACGTTGTCAAAGTCTTGACCGCCCTCCAAAATGCCAGCGTGGTTACCGATCCTCACAACACACAAATCGTGAAGAATGGAGGTCCTGCAGATATCACTGGGTCAGTAGCAAGACTTGGCGTCAAGTCGGCAAGTACCGCGGTTACTCACGAGACTCTTTCGACTGGCGTGCAGTTGATCTCAAAACCTTCTGGGCTCCATGTGCCACCATGGCAAATGGTGTCTTCGGTGCTTGATGGCATCTCGCTAAGAGCTGCAACTTGGTGGGCGAATCCAGGAGAGATCCCCAGCACGACGTCAGCCACTGCGATCAATTGTTGGAGCACGGCGCTTGGCGCCCCTGGCGGAGTAGAAATTGCGATCTCAGGGCAGTTTCAGGGCAAGACTTTCGGCTTGAAGGGCCTGGCTGAACCGGATGGTAATCATGCCAAGATCGGTGTTTCGACCTCGGGAAGTCATCACTACGCAATTTTTGGGGACATGAATCAGGAGGGCGCGATCAAAGGAGACTGCAAAAGTAGCCAGAACGGCCGTGGTGGCTTGTTCTTTGTGATCGATGATGCCGAACTGTCCAACAGTATGAAAGACCTTATAACGGGTGATTCAGCTCCGGTCGAACCGTAATATCCGGGAAAACACAAAATGAAACCGCTAGATTGTGCAGTACCTTTTCTCCACGTCGTCGACTTTTCATCGTTGGTCGGCGTCCAGGTCGAAACAAATCGGTATCGAACTCCCGATGCCTTGACGACTAACCAATTCGATGCGACGAAAATTGTCGTTTTGAACAAGAAAACACGAGACAAAGTATCCAGCGCGACAGTTTCGCCCAAATGATTTCTGTCTCCACTAAAAAAGGACGCTTTTTGTGTCACCTGAACCCGATAAAAGCCCGACGCAAAGCACGTCAGCCCCAGTCACCCCTACACGGAGTGATCTGGTCCCGGATCCTGTCATCCGGAATCTGCGGATCTTCGCTTTTGACCCCAGCGTAGCAGCCCGAGTGGACACGGCAGGAATTGGCGAGATGACGATCGCCGTACCCTGGGAGAAGAATCTGCAGCCGGGACCCATCGGCGAGTATCTCGAAGTCATCGATGTAGATCCCGCCAGCGGTGTTTTCTACAAGCCTGTCGACCTGAATGAACCGCGTGTTCTTGCACAGGGTGGTCTCGCTCCTTCCGAATCCAATCCGCAGTTCCATCAGCAGATGGTCTACGCCGTGGCGATGACCACCATTTCACACTTTGAACAAGCACTCGGCCGCGTCGCGCTGTGGTCCTCCCACCGCCCCGCCGGGACAGAGGAAAAATTCGTGCGCCGCCTGCGCATCTATCCTCACGCCCTGCGCGACCGAAATGCGTTTTACAGTCCCAGCAAAAAGGCGCTGCTGTTCGGATACTTTCCGGTGAGCGTCAAGGATGCGAATAACACCCCCGGCACAATCGTCTTCACCTGCCTGTCCCACGACATCATTGCCCATGAGACAACCCATGCATTGCTGGACGGGGTTCATCCCCGGTTCAATGAACCGGTGAACGCGGATGTGCTTGCCTTCCACGAGGCCTTCGCCGACATCGTGGCGCTCTTTCAGCACTTCTCATATCCCGGGGTGCTTCGCGACCAGATTGCCCGAACGCGGGGCGACCTCGCCGGCGAGAATCTGTTGGGGCAGTTGGCGCAACAGTTTGGCCGTGCCTCCGGCCGGGGCACTGCGCTTAGAGACGCAATCGGCGGTACAGATCCGGCGACTGGAAAATGGGAGCCGCACAAACCCGACGTTCGCTCCCTCGACAAGACTTCCGAAGCACACGCCCGTGGCGCCATCCTGGTAGCGGCCGTGTTCGGAGCTTTCCTCAAGGTGTATCGGATGCGCACTGCCGACCTGTACCGCATTGCCAGCGAGGGCACGGGCGTGCTTCGGGAGGGAGACATTCATCCCGATTTGGCCAACCGACTGGCCTCCGAAGCTGCGCGCGCCGCACGCTACATCCTGCAGATGTGCATCCGGGCTATTGATTACTGTCCGCCCGTTGGGATCACTTTCGGCGACTACCTGCGTGGCATAATCACCGCAGACTACGACCTCAACCCGGAAGATGTCGATGGATATCGGCTTTCCTTCGTCGAGAGTTTTCGGCAATGGGGAATCAACGCCAAGAATCTGCGCGGCACTTCGGTGGAGGGTTTGCTTTGGCCAAGCGGTGAAACCGCACAGGAAGAGTTAGGTGTGCGACTCGATCGCAAGGACGTGCGCTCGTTGTTCACCGAAGAACGGTCCATAGACGACCCGGACCAGATATCCCGACAGAGGTTCCGCGCCAAGAAGATGGCCCGCTTGTCCTGGGACCTCGAGAGCGATCGCCGCGAAACCTGGGAGGCCATTGATGACCAGGCGGCCGCCCTTTGGGCGTGGCTGATGAATGGGCCGGGGCAGAAGTTGGCGCCGGCGATTGGTCTCGTGCTCGACGAGGGCAATCTGCCGCCCACTGTATTTCGCTCCCCTACCACATCGAACCGCGTCGCGGTGGAAGTGCATTCCGTGCGCAGCGCGGTTCGCCGCAGTCCCCGGGGAGGTACGGTGAACGACTTTGTCGTCGAGATCACCCAGAGACGCCGCGGCTACTTTGACGCTGACAGGCAAGCGGAGATGGATGCGGTGAGTAACATTCTTGGGCCGAGTGAGCGGGGAGACTTCCGCTATCGGGCGGGCTGTACGCTGCTCATCAATCCCGCGACGATGGAGGTGCGCCGCGTCATCAGGACCCAGGGAACAATTGCCGATAACGCACAACTAGAGCGCATCCGTCAGTTCTTGACGGGGGAACTCGAACCGGGAAACGCCTTCTACGCAGCGCGGAGCGTCTTCGACGCACGAGAACCGTTTGCTCTCCTGCATCAGGAGACCGAGGACTGAACCGTGCCCAACAGAAACGCCAAGAAAAAGAGCAGCGCCAAGAAAAAGGTCGCGACCCAAGCTGAAAGAGAAACCTCGCCGCCGACCCTGATACCGCCGAAAGATGGGGCGACCGTAAGAATGTACCGTACCGGCCATGGCGACTGTTTCTTGATCGCTTTTCCAGGAGAGTCGGATGCGAGGCCTGTCTATGTGTTGATCGATTGCGGATACAAGCCTGGATCCCCCGCCTTTATCCAAACCAAGATCAAGGACATCACCACGAGCATTAGCGAGGCATGCGGGGGCCACATCGATGTCGCCGTGATCACGCATGAACACCAGGACCATGTGAACGGCATTACGGCGAAGAATTTTGCGGGCATCAGTATTGGCGAGGCCTGGTTTGCCTGGACCGAGGATCCGAATGACGATCTTGCCAACCAGTTGCGCAGGAAGTTCAAAGACAAGTTGCTAGGGTTGCTTGACGCTCGAAATCTTCTTGCCGCGAGCGGCGAGGGAGACCAGGTCCGACAAATCGACGAGTTTCTGGCCTTTGAACTGGGCGGGGATGAAGACACGCCTTTTAATCCCAATCTGGCGAAGCAGCAACTCGGTGTCGCAGGGAACCCCAGTCAGTCGATGAACAAACAATCGATGAAGGTGTTCAAGGATCTCGCGAAACAGAACCGTGGTCTCAAATTCATTCGTCCCCACGAAAAGATCATGGCGGTTCCAGGCGCAAAGAACGCGCGGGTATTTGCGCTTGGCCCGCCCCGGGACGAGGATCAGATCGTCGACCTCGATCCGAAAAGCGGTGAGTCATTCCCCGGTGATTCTCTGGGGGCTGCCTCGGTCGGCCAGTATTTTGCGGCAGCGGTCGCCGGGGTTCAATCGCCTCGTCCGTTCCCGAATCGGTATTGCATTCCACAAAGTGGAGCGATGACTGATTCCACTTACGGCCCCTACCTGGCCGACGTATACGGAACCAAAGGTGTGCTGCCCTCCCGGCCTCTTGGCGTTTCCGAACCGGGCGACAGTGAAGTCGAAGGGAACGCCGAGTGGCGCCGGATCGACAACGACTGGCTGTTGTCCGCCGAGCAACTCGCGCTTGCAATGAATGACTACACGAATAATACAAGCCTTGTGCTGGCGTTTGAACTGGGGAAGGGTGGCAAAGTTCTGTTATTTGCCGCCGACGCACAGCGCGGTAACTGGGCGTCCTGGTCCAAGACGAGTTGGAAGGACGGTGACCTGACCGTCCAGGCGAAGGACCTGCTCGGACGAACTGTGCTGTATAAGGTAGGCCATCACGGCAGCCATAACGCCACTCTGAACGGTACCCTGGCCGACCTGCAGGCAAACCTCTCATGGATGGCGGTGGGCGAACACGCCAGAGAGTTTACCGCCATGATAACCGCAGTTCGGAAATGGGCTGAGACCCAGAACGGATGGGATCATCCGCAGAAAGCAATCAAGGACGCTCTTCTACGAAAGGCTTGCGGTCGCGTGTTCCAGACAGACTGTGACGTCGATAAGATGGAGATGTTCAGCGATAGTCCCGAGCGCGACTGGCAAGACTTCAAGAACCGGACCGTCGGGGAGAAACTGTACTTTGACTATGAAGTGAGGGCCTAGAGGAAGGGGTCGCAGGTTGCTCATTTGCGACAAGTGCTGAAGACACCTGAAAGCACGCGACAACTTCGCTTTGGATTGCAATGATCGAGCCTCATCTCAATCTCCACGTTTTTCGGGTAGACGAAGGATTGGGGAACGCATGCGTTCTCGAATTCCCCGATCAGAGCTGTGGGGTTCTTGACTGGGGCACGCAAGCTCCCGAGCCTCTCGAAAAAGCCCTGCAAATTGCACTTCGGGGTCGCGTTCGGTTTGTGGCGGCCACCCATGCCCACTCTGATCACGCTCTCGGGTTGCAAGCTTGCTGGCGAAGTTTGCGAACCGCGGCATAAAGATTGAAAAGTTTGTTTACCCAGCTTCTACGCTGCACGGCGAGCAATTTGATTTGACCAAAGCTCGAGCCACTGCCGAAAGCCTGAAAATCCCCAGTTTCGCCATCGGAGATGATTCATTTCTCGCGCCGCCTGGGGAACGGCAGCCTCCGTGCTTGACGTGGGCGGAAGATGGAGGATGGGACCTTAGAGTTCTAGGCCCGCCTCTGACGACGATTTCGCGATCCGAGATCAAGTCCATGTGTGAGGGGATTGTCCCCGGGAACGAGACCAGCCTGGTCGTGTTGTTCCGGTTCCTTCAGGCTCCGCCAACCAACGGCTTGGGAAGGGTGTTGCTCACAGGAGATGCCACGCCGGCGGCCTTGGCATTCGCGCGCCGCACGGCGGAGCGGTACGGCTACATCGTCGAGAATCAGGCCTTTCTGGTTCCTCATCACGGCTCGGCGCACAATTTTCCGCTTTGGCTTCGCGACTACATCCGGGGCCTGGCGGTCATTTCGGGTTCGATGACTTCGCCCCACCATCCTGCTCACAAAGTGCTGCAACAGTTAGCCACCTGGACTTGCAGTTCTGCTCCAAAACTGTTCTGCACCGCTTATGGCCATTCCTGCTCGCAGGCGTTTGGCAATCGCGCTGGAGGACACGAAAAGCACTTAGTGCAACCGGGAAATTGCTTCGGCGATATTGTTGTGCGGATACCTCGATCAGGTCCGGCGGAACTCGCAGAATCTTCGGCAGATGGGAATCTCCGCCGGCCCTTCGGATATTGCGGTAACTGAAGCCCTGTTAGCCAGCCGTGACTTTCATTTTGGGAGTGGGCATGGGTGCAGCCGCTTTGACGGTCTCCTCCAGCATGGGCTGGCGGCTCGATTCAGATCGTTTTTCCCCGGGCACAAAATCGACGGACAAGAGACCGACCGGTGGCTCGGGGAGCGGCCGGGCATAATTGTTCAGGCGCTCCAGCAACGCCGCTTCCGCTTTCGCGTCGTAGTTGAGGTCGAACGCGGGGAAGAATAGGCTCATGGTGGTGTCCGGAGACCAGCGATACTCGTGCAAGACGAAAGGAGCGCCGTTCCGTTGGATTCCGGCGGACTTCAGGTAAGCGCTGTCGACGGTCCGCAACTGTTCCCGCTCGCCGGTCTCAACCGTGACCAGGGCGTTCTCGCCTTCGAATCGCACCAGCCGTCCCGCCCAGCGTTTCATCTGTTCGGCTTCCTGGTCGACTTTGACAAAAATGTCGTGCATGCACTCGGTAAGGCTGCGGACCACCTTATACTCCGTCGTCAACTCATCCCAGCATCCGGGAATGATCTCCATGAGCGTGGTTTTCGCGGCCTTCGCCTCGTTGCTCTTCACTTTGGCTTTGATTGCTTCACTAATGAGATTCATGACGGACTTGTAATCCTTGGATCTCGTGAGATGGGCAAACCCGGCCTTTTTGTAAATCTCCACCAGCTTTAGGGCGTCGTGCATGTTCCATCGCGTGGCGGTCGCGATACAGGCCAGCGCCGGCACGCTGGTCAGCTGCAACGTGCCTCCCCTGCCGACCGATATCCTCATTCCAGGGTCCAGCTTCCGGCGCATCTCTTGCCGATACTTTTGAAGCGCCGCCTTACCCGAACCGGAGGACGTAAGCGCATCGTCAAGGGTGGTAGCGGAGAGGAAGGGAATTTCGCAATAGCAGCTCATCGCAGCCTCAGTCATTATTGTTCCACATGGAGAAACTCCACATGGATAATATACACCTGGGTGCCACCGCTGTCAACTAGCAGATTGCCAGGCGAAGATAAGGCGCGGTTTCTCCAATGTCCATTCAAGTCACATTTTCTTGGGCCGCGCGGAGAGAAGCCTTTGGTGCTCCCCTGCACTGACGGCCACGCTATCGGATGGCAGCCGCTTTTGGGGGATTACAGAAGCTGACCGCAGCGTCACAACTTTCCTCTTACCCATCGGATACAGACCTCCACCCTCCCCCGATTTTCCACTAGGCGAATAAAAGGCGAATGATGTAGGATTGATCGTGGACAATGGCAGCAAACACGTGCTGGCAATCGTTGCTGGCATTGTGATTGGAGTCCTCGGCCGATGAGCTTGCGCAGGTAACACCAGGACGATAGGATAACTTGCTTCCCCGGAAAGAGACTTACCTGCGTGATAACAAAAGATGATCTGGCCACAACCACAATTAGACATGTGATTTTCCACGATGTTCCAGACAAGGTTGACGGCGGCGGAAATGAACCCTTACTTTCGGACATTGAAACAACAGTAGACGCGAGTCAAAGAGACCACCTAAGTACCAAGCTGACCCGCGTCCTCAATTCAACTAAGGCGTTTGGGGTGCAATTCACGCCCAACACCGCGTCTCCTGTTCCGGCACAGGTTCGGCAACTAACAGCTGGCAACCATAACCGACAAAGGTTTATTGACGGTTCGCGGGAACTCGCCAACTACCTTTTCGAGCAGCACACGAAGGCCACCTCGCCGGGTCTTCTCTGCGTCATCAATGCGGTGGCGTCGGGTAGTCCCGCAATTGTTTTGATGAAGCTGGAGAGAGAACGCGGAGCGCAATTGGCTCTGAGTGGCCGAGTGGGGCAACAGACATTCGCCATGTCCGTCCTGAATGATCTTGTGTTGACCGATGGCACGCGCTTATTCAAGACCGCTATGTTCGTTCGCTCCGGAAACGGCGATGACGATTTTAGGGGGTCTGCTTGTGAAGGACAGTCCAGCGTTTTTTCGTCCGATGCTATCGCGAAGTTCTGGATGCGATTCCTAGGCTGTAGCTTCTTGATTGTCCCGCGTGTGGCAACGGAGAGATTCTTCAAGTCAACGCTGGATTTCATCAGTGATGTGATCACGGAGCCTACGATCAAAGCGGAGATCTACGAGCACCTTCAGTCGCAGATGAAATCGAACGCAAGGACATTCGCACCGCAGACCTTCATTCAAGACTATGTGCCCGAGGATTATCAACAGCTGTACCGTGACCATCTTGAAAGCGAGAGGATTCCGCTCGCCCAATTTCGGAAGGACGTTTGCGACATTGAGAAAAGCCTTGAACGGAAACTCTTCAAAACCAGAAGGGGTGGCATGATCTCCGTCCCCAGCGATGCCGAGGATATCATCGAGATACGTGAGGAAGACATTTTGGTGAAAGATCAAGTCGCGAAGGTCAAGTGATCGAGGTTGAGACAGCACGGCAACGATGGACGAAGGAGCGTCCCCACTATGAGGCCTTCGGGGAACTCGTGGCGCAACGGCTGCGAGACTCCCTGAAGCCAGTTGGTGTATGGTTTCAAGTCGACGCCCGCGCCAAGACGATCGACAGTCTGGTGAAGAAGCTGCTTACCAAGCATCAACACACGTTCGAGACTCTGCCTGACAAAGTTGGTGCCCGCGTCACCATCCGGTACCGCGCCGATGTGGGCAAGGTCGTCGAAAAAATCCGAAAGCTCTTTGATTCGAGGGAACCCGAGGACAAGGCTAAGAAACTCGGTACCGACAGCGTTGGATATTTAAGTGTGCATCTGGACAACGTCCGGCTGCATCAGAACGACGAGGCGGCGAAGGACTTTCCCCCGGATACGTTTTGGGTCGAGTTGCAAGTCAGGACCCTGGCTCAGCACTTGTGGTCGGAGATGTCGCACGATACCGTTTACAAGAATGAAGAGATGATTACGCAGCTGGACCCTGACATAAAGCGTCGAGTCTCGCTGATGGCGGGACAGGTAGAAGTAGCCGATAGAGAGTTTGATCGTCTCAACATGGATTTGGCCGCCACATCCACGGCTCGACTGCTGCAAGTGCTGGAACGGCACTACTACACTTTGGCATCTCAGTTGCCCAATCGAGAACTGTCGGTCGAGGTGCTTGATTCGCTGATGCCGGTGGTTCCCAAGGGCGACATCGGCGCGTTCACGAGTAGCTTAAATGACTTCTTGGCGGCGAAGCATGGGGTACTTGAGAAGGTCTACGAAAAGGCTCGAGAATTGGGCGAGAACGATACGCCAGCCTTCCTCTTCCAACCTGAGGTCTTGTTGATCTACAACCTCCTCGACTCAGCCCGCGACAAGATGCGGAAGGTCTGGAATGAGAACTATCCCGACCGCGAACTCGAACGTATCGCGAATGCGTTTGGAGTTTCGTTTGACTGAGCTGTCATGCTAATCGTAATCGGCACAGTCGCAGCAGTGCTGACGCTCGTATGGGCGATGTATACGTACTACAAGCCTCGTCCCCAGCAAACGGAAGCGCCAATCGTCTTGCAAATGGAGAGCCGCCGCCTTAGCCAGTCGGTTCCGGCCAATGTGGTGAACGACTCAGTGGTGTTCTTGGACTGGATCCAAAAGAATCACAACGCCTACATCCACAGCTACCCTTCGTTCGTGTCGATTCGTCCCTATCTGACCGTCCTGGAGCAGGACGGATTCGTCAGCAAATCCGATGTCTCGAACATGCAAGGGGAAGTCTTTGAACTTACTGCTGAGGGGCAGAAGGCACTGATCACGGCTGGTCTGCGACTCGTGTAGGGATGGCTAGTGGCGATCAACTGACCAATTGACCCGAGTCGCGTTACACCTTCATACAATCTTTCTCGGTAACTTTTATTTAGTGCCCTCGACGCGGTATACCTGCCGGTACGCCCAGCTCACAAGCTTCCACCCAGCCTGCGCCCTTCACGAGTTTTGAGCTCACCAAGCTCACTCACACTGAAGGTGATTGAATGGCGATGACTGATCGGCCGTTAATGTCAAAATAAAGTGGCGCCAGTCTTAGAATTCGGCACACAGAGGGCACACAGCCTACTAGTTAAAGGTGAGCTTTTATGCGATCCTTCCGCATCGAACGACTGATGGGCCGTCAGTCGTCCACCTGATTGATCCCGTCGCACGGCAGCGTCAGCTTTTGCTCACTGTTACAATGCTCGCCCGAGGGGGAAACGATGCCCAATTTAAGGGGGATAGTCCAGCAGTTGAAAACGCAACGGGATCGAACGCAGAAGGAGGTAGAGCGTCTAAACGCAGCTCTGATGGCATTGGGAAATCTCGGGAGTCAGAGCAGCGGTTTGAGACGAATCCGCACGGTCAAGAGCCGGAAACCTCTATCAGCTGCTGCGCGGAAGAAAATTGCGGCAGCTCAGCGAGCTCGGTGGGCGAAGTGGAAGGCAGCACGTCGCAGAAAGTGAACGGATTTGGATCGCGTTTTCCACAATTCCATTCACAGATATTTTGTTTTTACGTCGAAAATCGCATTGACACCAATCAAACAACTATTTAGTTTGTCTCACGTCGACGGCTGAAAGGATTGACGAAATAAACCTTGTCAATCCGAAGTAGGCTGAGTGATCTGCTCTACAGGGTGACCTGAAGAGCAACCGGACCCGAAAAAACCGACTGACTCTGCGAGGAGCAGTTGGGGTTTGGAACTGCGAAAGCAGTGATCGCATCAAGGGCTGCGACGGTGCATGTATCCACGCTATTAGCTTCCTCGCAGGAGCAGATGGCTGGAGCATAACCAATGTCGCAGCCTTTCCTATTTTCCAGCGCTGAGATCATTTAATCGTTCTGGCGCTTTGGCGGAAGAAGGAAGATTCCTCCTGCGGTGTTCCCGCTTTTCAACAAAAAATGTGGATAAGGTTGTGCCAGGTCTGCGCAGTGGAGCGTCCTGCTTGCCTCTTACCACTTTGCCACCAAAGTTGGGTAGTTTTCCGCTTGATCAGAATGGCACTGCAAATGGGAGTAGGCGCATGCGCGGAACTATTAGAGTGCTTTTTCCAGCGTCCATCCCTGGGCCCCGCGTTTTCCACTCACAATTCTGCCGACGGCTTCCTGTTCCGGGATTGAGTACAGGAGGCCTGCTTGCCTCATTCTTAGCCCTAACCAACTCTTCGTCTCCACGCAGACAGCCAAGTATCGTTCGCTCGGCGATAAAATAGCGGCCTCAACCTGAGACTTAGCGTTTGCGATTCTCGACAGATCTTTGGCTATTCTGGCCCACAGCTCTGGTTTGTCAGCCTTCCTTCGCAGCCCGTTCAACAGATTCAACAGAGGCTCCAGGCGGCACGCGCCATTGGTGGTCATGAACTCGGAGTGAGCATTCATTTGCGTTAGGTCACACGTTCTCAGATCGTCAGGGTGAATCTTTTTCCCGCTCCACATACACAGTTTTGCTTCGGCCGGAACGCAGTATTTCCCAGATGCTGAAGCAATGCTATCCGCTTGCAGCGCGCGGATGCCCGAAACACTGCTCGAGACGAAGAACTCTTTTAGAGCAAGCTTGCCCGTTACAGCAGATCTCTCAAGCAACGATGGCAAAACCCTCTTATTCGATACCTCACATCTCAGCAGGACGCCCGGAACAACGACCTTCCCGGTCACGTCACACTTTTCGCTCTCTCCGGGCAAAAGCGTTTGTCCCGTCTCCGCGCATCGGAGAAATTCATCGCGATAACCTGTCTCGCCGCTGACGATCGATCGTTGCTGCCTGTCCTTTCGATATTTCTTTCCTGATACCTCGCTCGTTTCGAGTTCATCGGTGAGGGCGAGTGCTCCAGTAAACGCGCATCTTTCGAGAAATTCGGGCTCAGCGCGTTTGCCAGACAAGTCTGAGGTCTTGAGAATAGATTTTAGGACCTTATGGTGAGTTACGGATGATTCTTCCAGCTCATCTTGCAAGACGCGCTTACGCGTAGCAGCACATTGCTCGATGAATTCGGGCAATGCCGCTCGATCACTGACCTCGGACTTCACAAGCAAATGCTTCAATACAGACAAGCCACTAATCCCGCACTGCGCAAAGCATTCAGCAGGAGCAATCTTCTGAGACGCAGCGCAGCGATACAACTCAGGGCAGTAGCGCTTGTTCTCGGCGGGAATCACAGCGATCGCGCTTTCGTACCCACGTTCGGATCCAAGGTCGAAAAGTGTTTTCAGCCGTAGTTGCCTTCGAACGGTGCCATCCATACCAACTAGAGTTGTGTCCAACCGAGGCGTGAAGTCATCCTCGATTTTCTTCCTCTTTCGCGCATCTGTGCCTGCGGCGGCCAGTTCTTGGGTCCGCCGATCAAGGTAGAAGCGACAGAATTCAGAGACACCCTGATCTTGTGTTGCTTTCTCGACCACGGAAGCACTGTTTATTCCGACCGCTTCCGGCGTCTTTATCGGATCGGAAATAGGACTTGCTCCGGTTAAGCCCGCTGAAACCCAATGTTCGTCAGGAGAGACGCTGATATCCACGAGTCGTTCGTAGCTGTCATGACCCACAGTTGCGCGTACTCGCACGATTGCGGTTCCAGCGAATGATCGAAGTGTTTCACCAATCTGGACGGAACGGAAGTTCCCTCCAAAACCCTCGACCCATTCTTTTGCCATCTGCTGCGCTTTAGAGGCGGCCTTCTCTTCGGGATCCAGGGCTTGATGCAACCCAGAGTCGACCATCCTCGTGACCAGCCGGCTGAAGGCCGCCGTGCCAGGCCGGTAAAGGACCGCATTCGACGAGTAAATTTCGTCAAAACAAATCCGATCCATCCTGCCGTCATGCTGGCTAACATACACGCCGTCAGATTCTTGAGTTAGCGGAGTTCCGAGACTGATCAGTGCCGCCAAAACAAATTCTTTGGCGCCCATCGACCTCGCGACGACCGGCAAATCGGGATATGGAATCTCCTGCCCGACAGAATCTTCCATCTTTCCAAACATCGCGTCGATATTCTTCTCCTGGGTCTGGAGCTCAATTTTGGCTTCGGCGATGCTCTTTTCCGCGAGCTTCGTCGCCGAGTCCACATCTTTGCCAGCTAGTGATGCGATGACGAGCTGGCGGATCAATTCTTCGAACGGTAGACCATCTTCGTTCTGTTCGTTCATGCCCGCAGCCTCGAGCAGAGCTTCTATATCTCCGATCGCGTGAGACGCCAGCTGAAGTTTCTCCATCAGTCTTCCGACGATGTATTCCTCAAAAGTCCCTCGAAGAATCATGTTGCAGATACAGACACTTGCGTGCTCTGAGGCCAGTCGCTGAATACGTCCGATGCGCTGTTCGACAATCATCGGATTCCAGGGAAGGTCGAAATTAACGAGAACATTTGCGGCCTGCAGGTTAACACCCTCGGATCCTGCCTCGGTTGAAACGATCACATGTACTTCCGGTACGGCTTTCTTGAACTTGGCAATCGTTCGCTGGTTTCGTTCACCCGAATCTCCGTTGATTAAGCCGCAAGTGATTCCCCGGGTCTGAAGAAACGATTCGATGGTCGTTTGTGTCTCGCGGCGAGTGGTGAATACCACTAGTCTCCACCGCTCAGGTTGCTCTGCCCGCAGTTTGTCGACTAGGGAGGCAAGACCCCGTAACTTTGCCGTTGTGCTCCGCGGCCAGTTCTGTAGAGGGCGTGAACTTGGCTCGTTTGGCAAGGCGAGTCATGCTGCACCGCCTGCAACCTGGCAAGCACTTCGCGAATTCTGCAGGACGGATCCGGCGCCCTTTTTCGGAGGTCCCTCCGGGTTATCTTGCGTGCGATCGCGCGCCCCGCGCTCGAGCTTCCCGACTGCCTCATGCATGTCGGCGCCATCGACGATGTTGTAGCGCTCAAAGACCGAGCGCGTCTTGTGTCCAGAGATCGTCATCGCAACTTTTTCCGAGATCCCGTGGCGCCGCATGTTGCGGATCGCGGTGCGGCGGAGATCGTGAAACAAGAGATCCGGGCAGCCCGCGGCCTCGGTTGCATCGTGCCAGGCGTTGCGCATGTCCACAATTCGTGACACTTGTTTCGGACGGTTGCCGGGCGTGCGCGTGAAGACCAGATCCTCGGCGCTCTTGTTAGCACAGCAGGCATTCAAGAGCTCGTACACCTTCGCCGTCATCTCGACCTGGCGGGCTTCGTCGTTTTTGGTTTCACCCGCATCGAGACGGATTGTGCGCTCCGAGAGATCCACCTGGTCGACGCGCATTCCGAGCAGCTCGCTTTTGCGCCAGCCGTAGGTGTAACCCAACTCAAACATGGTTCGAAGCCAAAGGCCGAGCGCTGCCGTCTCCCTCGCTAGGGCGTCATACTGCGCGTCTTTCACGAAACCTTTTCGCACGTTGCGCTCCTCGAGGTGGGGAATGTAGGGACACTCGCGAAGCTTGCCGTCTCGTCTCGCTAGCGTGTACATGCGTTTCACCGCAGCGAGCTCGCGGTTGATGGTGGCGTTGGCCGCCCCTTCTGCCTGGCGCGCGACGATGTACCTCTGGAGCTGCTCGGAGTCGAGTGCCACTGCAGGCTTCTGAGCGAACACTGCCTGCAAATGATGCTTCCACACGCTGCGCACGTTGCGCACGCTCTTGTCGCCATTGGTCACGTAATCGCGCTCGAGCGCTTCATAAAGATGGGCCACGCTTAGCGGTTGTACGGTGGGAGCTGTGCGAGCCGGTGCTATCGGTGCAAGGCCCTGCAGACCGCTGCCTTCGGTCTGAAGGTAGTGATTGACGATCTGCAATTTCAGATCGACGGGCAGCCCGGTGATGACGAACTTCCAGTCGACCTCGAGCTTTCCCAGAAAAGAGTTGAGCTGGGCCTCGGTAAGTTGCAGGGCAAGACGTCCTGGCTGCGTATCCATCTCCGTTTTTGCATTCGGTCAGACTCCCGCGCTACACTGCCCGGTGAGGACAACCGAAAGCCCTCCGTTTTGAATCTGGGCCCGACCGTGAATCGGGCCTTTTGCTTTTTGCAAAGAGTTTGTTTTCGCTCACACGAGCTCGAGCCGGCTGCGTGGACCGTTCTGGCATCATGCGGCTCCCTCGCCAGCGTGCGCCGGTAGTGCTGCCTGGAATCCGCGGAAGGCTCGCTCGAGCATGCTGGACGCGCCGCACCGCTCAATCTGACGCAGGGAGTTTACGGTGAGGGCGATCGCGTGCATATTGAGCCGGACCTCGCGGAATTTATCGCAGGCCAGAACATAGGCGTGGCCCTCTGGTCGCTTGATGCCGAGTATCGCGTCCCGGCCGGGCCTCGCGTGCCTTCACGATCTGGCGAAACATTTCGGCATCTCCCGTGCCGGCGACGTCGGGATAGTAGCGCTTGGAGAGCTCTCTGAACTTGCGTTCCAGTTCCTCGAGCGAAGGAAGCGGACCGAGGCTCAACACGTCCCGCCACGCAAAGGTGAACTGCCCGCGGTGAAAGTAGACCGCTACAGCAGGATCTGGCGGATTGAAGCCTTCCCGTGGCAGCGAGTTTGATTTGTTGAGCGGGATGTCAGTCGAGACGACCAGGTCGCGGGCGCCGAGTATGCGCAACTCATCCAAGAGCTCGTTGCGATACCGGCCGAAGGTTCCCTTCCAGACCACGCGCGCTTCGCGCTGCTCGGGTCGAGTCCGTACCCAACCGTCTGGCCAGCTCAGAGGAAATGCTTGAATCGTCTTCACGGTTCACCCCTCAGCGTGCGCCGATCGCGCAGCACAGCCTTTTCTGCTGCCAACTCGCGCAAGTTCTCGAGCAGAGCCGGCCGGCGCCGCAGTTTGTTGATACCGCTCACGAAAAAGAAGTAAGCGAGCTGCTTCGAGATCCCGAGCTCCGCGGCGATCTCTTCGAACGTCATTGCGGGATCCGGGAAACGATCTGCGGCCGGGAAGCGCTGCGAATTTAATCTGCTGCTCACGCCGTTGCGCCTCTGACACCTGACTTTTCGGTACCGAACTGTGTCCTGTCGACGGTCGCAGGTGGGTACACAAGGGCGCAGGTTGCCACGCTGGAAAAGGCGCAAGTCGTTGCAAATGCAAGAAGGGACAGGGCTAAGGAAAAACGCGCGGAGGACTTAAAAGCCTGAGAGGCGCAACTAGCTAGCAGCAGGCCTTGTGACCCTACTGCTTCACCTTCTCCCAAGGCGGAGGGCCGATGTATTTTTTCCATCCCGGCCATGCTGAATCGCCAGGATAAGTCTGACCTGGAAAGCTGGCCTCCCACCCACCCGCTTCCCAGTCGTCGTAAGCCCGTCTTTCCTCGTCGGTGAGCCTCGTCCTGTAGCAGTGGACGAGCGCCTCGAAGTACGCGGAGAATTCCTTCTGGTACTGCTTCCGCCACTCCTTCGCTGCTCGGGATCTCCCGTCCATCTTTGGCTCCGGAGCGGCGCTGGAAATTGTTGAGGCGAACGCTTTCCAGCGCCCCCTGACCTAGGCTGGTCAGTTTGTGGTCAAAGAATCCCGCTCCGCGAGGGGATTCGGGAAGTGACCGGTTTGCTGCAAGTGATTGAAAATATGGTGGCCAGGGACGGAGTTGAACTTCCCGAGGTATTGATAACAGGGTAAGTCTTTTATTTGTCGTGTGCCAGATGCGCCAAACGCGCTAGATACGCATTCGTGTGTACACGCTGCGTACACGGGCCGTTTCTCCGCAAGCTGCTTGTAGCATCCACGGTTCGCCCATCGCCTTAGCGTCCCATTGGTATCCCGAAGATCTTCTTGATGCTGCGTCTTTCGATCTGCAAAGGAATATCAGCATGTAGAACCCCGAGAGGGGGTGGATGAGCGTAATCGAGATTTTTCGTCAACAACGCACATCCCAATGTGCAAAACCTTTAACATTGACCACCGGTACTTGCCGGGAGTATGTTGGCTCGGGTGTGGGAAGCCTCTTCCTAGCCGCTTGTTTCTTCCCTTTCTAGGCTCTGGCTTCTGAGGCCCACACGTTGCTTCGACCGTTCCCTGGGGCTTTTCGCAAAAACACATATCAGTGGTGGGTATGCTGCCACCGTGTGCGTTTTGGGGGGAGTATGACATCACCCAAGGAGTCGCTTCTTCCGGCAAAATCTTCCGATCCAGTAGGAGGAAAAATGAAATCCAGGATCTTGACGTGCTTCACTGTAATCGCTTTGTTGGCCGCCCTGTCGGTCTCCGTTCAAACCGCGGCACAGAACAACCATCGACCCACACATCATCACTACCAGCTCATCGACGTCGGCACGTTCGGCGGGCCTTCGAGTAGTACACAAGATGAGCTGAAGGTCCTCAACAGGCGAGGCGTGCTCACGGGCGGAGCGGACACTTCCACTCCCGACCCCAACTTCCCGAACTTGTGCGTCTTTTGCGGCCCATTCATCGACCATGCGTTCCAATGGAAGGACGGGAGTTTGATCGACCTGGGCGCACTCCCTGGAATAAACACTAGTTCTGCCAACTCGATCAGTGAAAGCGGTTTGAGCGCCGGCTTCTCGGAAAATGGTGAAATCGATCCGATATTCGGCATTCCGGCGATCCACGCTGTTCTCTGGAAGAGTGGTCGGATCATTGATCTTGGTACCCTGGAAGGTGGCTACGAGAGCGCCGCTTTCAATGTCAACAGCCGCGGCCAAGTGGCCGGATTTAGCCTCAACTTAGTGCCTGATCCAATCTTTGGGGTGCAGGAACGCACTTTCTTGTGGGACAAGGACGGTGGCATGCAGGACTTGGGCACTTTGGGAGGTAACGACGCGGGCATCATCGGCGGGCCTCCGGTAAACAAGGGTAACGTGGAAATTAACGAGCGCGGGCAGGTAGTTGCGTGCTCGACCACCAACACGATCATCAATCCCACTACCGGGCTGCCTACTATTGATCCATTCCTTTGGGACAAGGAAGGCGGGATGCAGGACCTCGGCACGTTCGGAGGCACGATAGGGTGCGCCGTCAATCTCAACAGCCGGGGTCAAGTCGTGGGCTATTCGAACTTGGCGGGCGACACAGCGGCGCATCCGTTCCTTTGGGACCGGGGAATCCTTGTAGACTTGGGCACCTTCGGAGGAGATGTTGGGGTCGCGACTGCGATCAACGAGGCTGGCGATGCTGTTGGCGCCGCGACTCTTCCCGGAGACCAAGTGCAACATGCGGCTCTCTGGAGGCGCAGTGAGAAGACAGACTTAGGGACGGTGGACGACGATCCGTGCAGTGGTGCGGACGCCATTAACTCCAACCAGCAAGTTGTAGGCGGAGGGGATGACTGCCAGAGAGGTAACCACATCGCATTTCTTTGGGAGAACGGTGGCCCAATGGTGGACCTGAATACCCTCGTTCCTCCAGGCTCTGGCTTGTTCCTTCAGTTCGCAATCAATATAAATGATCGTGGCGAGATCTCCGGCGAAGGGGTGCTTTCTAATGGCGACAATCATGCATTCCTGCTGATCCCGTGCGACGAGGGACATCCCGGCATCAAGGGCTGCGATTATAGCATGGTGGATGCTAGTGTCGCGACGAGTGCCGCTTCTAGGCCGTTTGTGGAAAATCCGACAACCGCAAAGCCATGGATTACCGGAGCAGCCGACCCGATGATGCACTCCTTCAGTCATCGCTCGATGCCTTGGTATAATGTCGGTGTACAAACACAACCAAAGTGATCTGAAAGACTTACAACCAAGACAAGCCGCCCGGCGTTTGGGTGGCTTTTTCTTTTGCATTTCGCCGAAGTGTTTCCTGTTAACTTCTGTTATTAGGCCATTACACGTTTTGACCGCCGGTTAATGAGTGCTATGGCGATTTTTCGACAGTTACGCCAGGAGTTTCTTCTAAAAGAGCCCCGAAGAGTAAAATTCGAGTTCGGGCCGAGGAGCGTGGCTTGTGATTTATGTGAAAGGAGTGCTCAGTGGAGTGGCAGCGATATTTGTTGCTTTGCTCGGGCCGGGATTGTTGCAGGCTCTGAAGAGTATTAGTCGGCAACAAGCAAATGGATTGGGTGCAATCGCTGGCTTTTGGAACCCACTCTTTTCGCCTCTGTTCTGGATTCTGGCGATCTCGTCTTTTGTTTTGTTCTTAACAGCGAGTCGGCTAGGAAGCAAAGTGCTGAGAATCGTTCTCTTCTGGATCCCAACCCTATTTGTTTCGATGCTTGGATTTGGGCTCGTCGCCCTGTTCACCTACGGATGGATGCACTTTAGGAAAGCCTGAAGGTAACTAAAAAACCCTCCCCCTGGGACAATAAGCGCTATCGAGATTTTCCGCCAATATTTCGGACGAGCGCATAGAATGCACACGCACCTGTTGCGGGCCGGGGGAGATAGTTCATTGAGATACTTGCTGATAACTCAACTAATGCTTCTCTCGTCCGTGGCATTCGCTGGCGATAAACTTGTCTCGTGCGAGCTCGTGGGTAAGAGCGTCGTGAGCCATTCTTCATCCGGCCTCGCTCAGGTCAGCAACTTGGGGCTTATCCAAATCGAATGCCATGTCGCGGTGCGGCCGTTCCCGACCAAACCCGGTGAGGCCGGATACCTCCTCAAAGTAGCAACTGTCGCCTACCAGATCTCCCCGGACGGCAGTAAGAAACTGGTACCTTCAGAAGTGAACCAAACGGGTGGTGGTTATGACACGGAAACGGAATCGGTTTTCTTCGACGCCCATATTCCGCTCGAGACGACAGAACGCGATGACGAGGCTCGAAGATTTGTGGCAAGGATCGAGAAGTCGATGGCACCTGAGCAAATCACAGAAGAGGTTCACCAGCAGGCGCTGGAACGGATTCGTGAGCTCGTTCCCCAAGAACGAGTAGGTCATTTCCAAGTGGAGTGCCGCATCTTGGACGGTCACCGCGTGATTGGCGTCGGCATCGTCGAACTTGAAGTGTTATTCAAGGGCCGTTTCTCTGACTTTGGGTTGCCTGCCTCTCCTCCGGTTTAGACCTATGCAAAAGAATCATTAACTGTCGAAATCAGGTCATAGCGCTCAAAACCCCTCAATGAGAGTAATCGAGATATTTCAACAGCTACGAACTCTGGGGGACTGGCTATTTCTTAAACACCAGCGGAGGCCCGCTGATTCGCGTGCCCTTGAGGTCGACAGTCACGTCGACGCTGTCGCCGATGTGAACGAAGGGAATGCCTTTATTCATCCCGTAGTCCTTACGGTCGAAGACCATGGTCCCTTTAATCTCGCCTGTTCCTGTCTCCTCGCCGGAAACGGTTAGCGTCAGCGTCTGGGGTTTAGACGCTCCACGAATCGTAAAGTCGCCCTGTACTTCAAATGTGGTTGGGCCGGTCTGTACAATCTTCTTTGACAGAAAGGTGATCAACGGATCCTGATCGGCGTTGAAAAAGTCTTTGCTCTTCAGTTTGTCGTCCTTCATGTGACTTCCGGTATTTACGCTGTCTGCTTGAATCTTGATGTCCAAAACACCGGTCGTCACATCAGTAGATGCGAATGTTAGAGTGGCGTCCCACTTGTCGAAAGTACCGTTAATTGCCACCGATGCCTTCACGGCGAACTTAACCGAGCTGTCTTCCGTCGTAATCTTGAAAGTAGGAGCCTGTGCTCGACTTAAGGACGGAAACATCGCGGACGCTAGGAGACAGAGGACAGCTGATCGCATGGTGCTGAGGGTGTGCCTTTCAAACATAAACTTCCTCCCACCGGTTGCCATGAGAGCAACCAAGTGAATAAACAACGATTGGACTATTCGTGCTGTCCGTACGTGCGGACGGCCCAAAGCTATACGTACTGTGACGCCCCGAAAACTGGCAAAACTGCCAGTCTGCAAGAAGAATCGTTTGAGCCCCTGGATCGTTCCGGATCACGGACGAGCATGGCTGGAAAGAGGTCTGGATGGTTTACGAAACCAGGCCATTTCACTCAAATCCCCTCAGGGAAGGCAGATGAGTGTAATCGCGATTTTGCAACAGTTGTCCGTTCCGGTCTACACTGCCCTGAATGATTTGCGAATGGAATCAGCGACTAACCTACGCTTTTGTGGGTCTTCTTGCAGGCGACACTGCACTGGTTCTATATCTGGTTCTAAACGCATTTGTAGCGCGCGCCACTCTTATTGCGGCCCACGTGGGCGAACCTGAGAGACAAGTCTCGGTGGCACTTCAACTCGGCACTATTTACGTGGTTTGTTCTCTCGTAGGCTTTCTGGTTGTCGGTGTTCCCGTTGCTCTGTTACTTTCTCCGCGCTTTGTCGCACGTTGGTCATGGCTGGTTACAATTGTTGTAGGCGCCCTCCTCGGCCCACCGGCTTTGCTCGTCATCCTCGCTATGCTTGGCGGCGGTAGCGTTCACCTCTCCAGCAGTTTCAGAGAAACGGGACTGCTCTTTGCATTTTCAATGCTGGTTTCGACCGTTTCCTTTGGTGTCTATGTTGCCCTGTTGCGAAAGCACCTCCGGCGCACAATTCGCCATCAAACGGGAGATTCACAGCGACCGCAAGCCCGCCGTGGTTGCGCCGTCGATTGTTGATGACCCGCCACCCGTTTGCATTGTATCTGGCTTCATGGACGCCAAAGAACGTCGAGCACATGAAGAGGAGTACGAAAGCCAGTTGGCCGCACATGGCTGGCGAAACATCCCGAAGGTCTCGACGGATGGCGCGCGCGCAATCCCGAAGCCGTGTCGCAATGGGAACGCTGGTACACCGAACCAGCCCCGACACCTGCGCCAGCACCGACCCCTACCCCAGTGAAGCGCCCGCCTCAAACGTTGAACGCACCACAGCCTCCTGCTGAACCAGTAGATTCAGAAGACTGGCGCGACAAGATGCGGCGAGACCTCCGTCCGACAGGATTAGACGACATCGGTGCCGACTATGACTTCTGAGTTGACACCTTCGAAGGGAACAAGTAACATCGTGGGCATTAAAGGAGGCACGTATCCATGCCACTAAAAGTGATGTCAGTGGATCAAGCGAATGAACGTTTCAGGCAAGCGCGCAAGAGTTCTATCACGTCCATGGAGGAGTGGGAAGAACTGAAGATTAAACTGGGCGCAGGCTTGAAACGTTCCGAGGCCGTGATTGTTGAACTGACGCCCGATCCGAAGAACAAGAACCTTCGGGCATCATTCAAGCGCAATGTACGGAAATTGGTGAAGAAGCTGCGGATGGATTACACCGTGCGCGCTATGCGAGATTCTACCTCCGGAATGGACGTGGTGATTGTGGCAAATGAATCTGAGCAACCTGCAACCACGAGCCGTAAATCTCGCTAGCGTTCACGCATGGCATCAGTGTTATAATAAGCATTGAACACCAGCCCACGCGGACACAGTGACCCGACGTGGCCTCGATAGATTGTCGGCGGGAGTGCCGAAATTGGCATCGGGCGCGTTCTGAAATGACGCGAAACGTGCGGAGCGTTTAGATACTCTCCGATGGTAAAGAACTGGGAACACAGCAATGTTGAACCTATTTGTCTTGCAGGCCCGTTCGCTTAGGGTCTGCGATGAAAGCAACTAGACTTCTGCGCCTGCAAGAGAAGGCGCAAAAACGTAACGCAGTTGAACCGAAACCAGTACCAGGGCCAGCCACCGAGAAGCCAATCTCGCAGGACCGCCACTTCACAGCGAACGAAGTCGCGGCCTTATGGCGTATGCACCCCTCGACCATCCGCAGAATCTTCGGCAGCATGATTGGCGTCATCAAGTACGGAGTTGGGAAGTATCGAACACTGTACATCCCGGCTCGGTTGTTGGAAGAGGTGCATCAGGGGCTGGCGGCGTAGGGAGGGGAGGGGGGATTTTGAGTTCCCATGGGCCTGTGGCCCACCCATGGGGATGAAAGTGCGTTGCTAAGGTTTATTGATTCCAAACAGATTACCAGCGACTTTCGACGGAGTGTAAAAGGGATTTTACGACAGTAACCCGGACCGGAAGGATCGAATCCGGTGTACTTACGGACTATTGCGCTCTGATAAATGCGGATCAGCCCGGAGAACCGGGGGTGCGCTTGCGTGCGCCAAGTGCCGTGCCGGAATAGCCATGGTGTTTGTGCTTTCGGTTCTCGCGACTGTCACGTTCAGGCGGCTTGGACCATGACGCAGAACGCCCCACGTTGGCCTGACGCGAGGCATTCCGAATTTCTGCGTGTTTACGGGAGCGTGATCTTGACGATCTGTCCGGCTCCACGGGCACCTATCCCGATGTTGGAAACGTACAGAGCGCCGTCTGGGCCGAGCGTCATTCCGGTGGGAAGGCTGAGACCGTCGGCAATTGTTTTGAACGTGCCGCCGCGGAAGCGGACAACTGCGCCTTTGCCGGGCACGGGGGGACCCGCATCGGTGCTCAGTTCCAAGAAGTAGGTATCGTCGTCGTTCACAAGGATGCTTACGACGGCGGTCAAGCCCGACTTGATCTTCGTCACCCCGCCCAGGTTGCTGACGGTGTAGCGCGCTGAGCTGCCGGGATTGATGGGGAACGTGTTTAGGTTTGAAATGAAAAAACCGTCTTTGACGCGCGCAATGGAAGTGGGAACTATGTGGCCTTGCGTCTGAGAAACGTCGATCAGGCGGGTTACGACGCCTTCCGGGGTAATGACGTCAACCTCTCCGTGGTTCGGCTCTACCGCGTAAAGACTGCCGTCCACCGCAATCAGGTTGAACCAGGTTCCATCGGGCTCAAAATCGCCCTTGTTGGGGTGCTTGACGGGATGGAGCGGCAGGAATGCACTGAGATTCGCGACTCGAGTCCAAGATCCGTCGGTGTTGACCTTCAGCACCGAATTCGGGAATCTAGCATGTCCGTGAGAACAACCACCGCCCACGATCAGCGTGTAGAGCTGGTTGCCGATGAATGCGACATCGGCTACGCCGCTGACAAAACCGGGTGCGGCCTTCGTCGAGGGAAGGCCTTTCACAAGAGTGGAGCGCGATCCGTCCGGAGTGACCTTAGAGATTCTCGCATTAAATCCTCCGGTGTAGGGGCCGACCGGAGGCACAACCTGCTTGCATTTTCCTATTGTCGAAATGTCGCCGCCGATTCCTCCCTCCGCTACATAGAGGTTGCCATCCGGTCCCCATTTGAGACCACGAGGATTCGAGAACCCCGTTGAAAACACCGACACATTGCGAGATGTTTGCGCATATGCTGCGAGGACACCGAGAACCACGATACTCAAAATTACCCACCCAAGCTTCTTCATTCGAAGTCTCCTTTTTCACAGAACCGCGCCAGGACGTGTGGTACTTGAACTTGCGCCAGTCGAACCGGCATGGTGTAGCAACGCGTGCGATCTTGGCCTGCCAGGCTTGCCAGGGTCAATGCAGCGGCGCTCCTTTTCGCA
>Ga0210405_10000685_pt1 | contig 43076 bp, 33 predicted proteins | sample IncBWH11MmetaG_FD_155492 | JGI IMG/M metagenome (GOLD analysis project Ga0210405, IMG submission 155492) | Forest soil microbial communities from Barre Woods Harvard Forest LTER site, Petersham, Massachusetts, United States - Inc-BW-H-11-M | ecosystem: Environmental > Terrestrial > Soil >... | reverse complement strand
GCAATCGCGTCGCCAGCACGTGCATCTTTTACGACGTGACCCAAGGAGACATGGATGTGCCATGCACGGGTACCGTAAATTGCTATCTGCCATCGGGGACCTATGGAGTGCTCTCCACCTCCAACTCAGCGTATCAACCGGCTTATGGCACGCGAGTGGGCTGGGATTTCGCCACGGGAATCGGCAGCGTCAACGCTTACAACTTAGAGCAAGCTTTCGTGACGCGGTCGCGGTTCTACAAGCGAAATACTGCTCTCGGCGAGCTAGTGGATTATTTCGGAGAGGGAAGGGCCGATTTCACGGTGTGGCGGCCTTCAAATGGAACCTGGTACAGCATCGATGGCTCAGGCAGGTCCTTGGCAGAACCATGGGGGACGAACGGCGATATCTCTGTCATCGGTGACTATGACGGAGATGGCAAGACGGATAAAGCCGTGTGGCGCCCGTCGGACGCCACCTGGTATGTGCTTCAAAGCGGCAATGGCCAGCCAGTCACGAGGCCGTGGGGCGAAAAGGGAGACATCATGGTTCCCGGCGACTACGACGGAGATGGCAAGACAGATTTTGCGGTCTGGCGCCCGTCGAGCGGAACCTGGTACGTCATTCAGAGCAGCAATGACCAACCAATCACGCAGGCGTGGGGTGAAGACGGAGACATACCAGTGCCCGGCGATTACGACGGCGATGGCAAAACGGATTTTGCCGTGTGGCGACCTTCGAATGGAACCTGGTATATCATTCAAAGCAGTACCGGCAAGGTCGTCACGTACAAGTCGGGATTGCCCACCGACACCCCTGTTCCTGCCGACTACGACGGCGACGGCAAGACTGACGTCGCCATGTGGCGGGCAGGTGCGAAGGCGATCTGGTTCATCATTCCGAGCAGCACCAAGGTCCCTTATCAGGTAACATGGGGAACCACCGGAGATATACCTGTGCCCAGGGACTACGATGGCGATCTTAAAGCAGACGTTGCGGTGTGGCGGCCATCGAACGGGACTTGGTACGCGATCCTGAGCAGCACGGGAAAGACCATTACGCAGGTATGGGGGATCAGTACCGATATCCCGATAAACAAGCCCGTAGGACAATAGAGGAACAAATCCTCTATCGATTCGCAATGGAAGGTACTTACAGAATCAGTGAGCGTTGGAAAATAACTCTCCAATAAACTTCCATCTTGTGGTGATACCTCGAAGGATAAGTTACTGCACGACGAGTGTGAGCTTCGAGGAGTGGGCCAAATTGGCCGAGCCAGAGGTGAAGGTCCCCACCACCGTCAAATTGTACGTGCCGGCCGGCGTCACACCTCCGCCATTCCCCATGCTGGTCCCGCCGCCGCAACCTGACCACATGATCGATGTGATGAGCACACACAAGAGAGCAAGTCCGTAAAGCAGCCTAGCGTTTTGCTTCCGAGGTCTGCCTAGCAGCACCTGTCCCGGCAAACCCGACAACGCCAGTCCCAGCGCGAGCATACTGGGGCCGTGTGGTGGCAAGGAGGGATGTGCAAAGCTGGCAGATGTCCCGGTGGTCGTCACTGAAACGATGACAGGTGCGGAGGCGGCGCCGTTGACGTTACGGAGCTCGGAGAGACAGAGCACGTGGACTGTGCAGGGGCTCCGCTACAGGTCAAAGTCACGGTTTGGTTGAACCCGCCGCCAGGAGCGACAGCGACCGTGTACTTGGCGGCCTGTCCCGGCGCCACTGTCGCGGTCGATGAAGAGGACGGAGCCAGGGAGAAGTCTTGCCCCGTTCCCGAGAGTGGGACGGTCTGCGGGCTGCTGCTCGCGCTATCGGTCACGGATAAAACCCCGTCCCTGGTGCCGCTCGTGGTCGGATCGAAGAACACGCCAATCGAGCAAGTCGCGCCGGGCACAACGCTGTTCCCGCAGGAACTCAGCGGTGCGAAATCGGAGGGACTGGCTGTCACTTTCGTAATCGTGAGCACGGCATCGCCGGTATTCTTCAGCGTCACGGTCTGCGGCAAGCCGGAAGTTCCCACGTATTGGTTCGGGAAGGTGACGGTCGGCGGCGAGAAACTGATTCCAGTGATGCCGACGCCGGTCAAGGGCGCAGTTTGCGGGCTCCCGGGAGCATTGTCGGTCACCGTGAGCGAAGCATTAGCGTTCCCCACAGCAGTGGGAGTAAAGGTTACGAGGATACCGCAGCTGGCGTTGGATGGCAGCGGGAATTGGCAATTATTCCCATTCTGAGCGAATTCGTTGCTGTTCGCACCGCTAATGCCAATCGATGCGACGGTGAGAGTGCCTACGCCCGTATTGATGATAGTTATCAACCGCGGACTGCTGCTGGCGCCTACAGTTTGACTGCCAAAGTTGAGGCTGGTAGGAGAAAACGTCACCGCAGGCAACACGCCCACACCACTGAGCAGAATCGATTGCGGGCTGCCCGGAGCGTTATCGGAGACGCTGACCGCTGCGCTTCGATTTCCAGTGGCTGCGGGCGTAAACGTCACGCTGATGTTGCAACTGCTGTATGGCGGCATTGATGAAGGACAGTTGTTGGTCTGGCCAAAATCACTGCTGTTCGGTCCGGAAATTTGGATGGACGTAATGGTCAGCGGGAGGTTGCCGTTATTGGTGAGAGTCGCCGCTAACGGGCTGCTGCTGATGCCCACGGTCTGATTGCCGAAGTTAAGGCTTGTGGGAGAGAACGCCACGAATGGCTCTTTGCTCACTTCAAACACCACCCATAGCCACCGCCCTCCGCTGCGTTGCCACCCTCCGGGGTTGTGCCATAGAGATTTCCGGTCTGGTCAAGAATCAGCCCGAATAGCGGATGCGCGCCATCGCTGGAGTCTTCGCCTTGAAACCTGTAGAGCAGGCTCTCCGTCCATGCCCCACCCGAACCAGGACTGACTTCAAAGGTAGTGCCACAGCGATCAGTCCGGGGTTTGGCGCAAAGCCGAACGGCGACACCTGAAAATCATAGAGGACGGTTTCCATCCAGCCCCCGCTCCCGTTGGGGCTGAGTTCAAAGACTCCGCCACAGCTGAAGTGGTCGGTGTTACCGCATCCGGGCGCTGGCCCGGTTGCCGTGCCATACAAATTTCCTTTCTGATCAAAAGTCAGCCCCTGTGGTCCGTTGACCTCGCCGGTACCTCCAGGAAAGCTGTAAAGTACGGCTCCGTCCATCCCCCGCTCCCGTTGGGAGTAAGCTCAAAGACCGTGCCGCCGCTATTTGTCCCTCCGTATAGAGTTGTGCCATAGAGATTTCCAGCCTGATCAAAAATTAGCCCGGAGGACGGCCCTTGGCCATCGCTGCCGCCTTGGAAACTATAGAGGAGAGTTTCCGCCCAACCTCCGGTACCGTCGGGAGTGAGCTCGAAGACCGTGCCACAGCCAGAGCCAGCGCAAGCGGTTCCGCCTCCCGCTTGCGTCGTGCCATAAAGGTTCCCTGAGGAATCGAAGATCAGGCCGCTGCTTGGAGAACTCCCGTCAGTCCCGCCTTGAAACGCGTACAGAACCTGTTCGGGCCCGGTCTGCACCTGGGGTTTTGCGTGCCGGCGTCGCGAGCGTCCGCTCTGACGTTGCGCGAATGGCGTCCCTTGCGATACCTGGGGTGCGCCCGGCTGGAGTTCCAAGTCGACCGGTAGCCCGCTCGCCTGATTCGCGAGTCGTATGGAGCCGGACTGCGCCAGCAGCAGAGCGCCAGCAAGCATCAAGCAAATGCAGACGACGTGGACGGGCTTCACGAGGCCCTCCTTAGCTGGCTGATAGAGTCCGGCTCGAAAAGTTATTGCGCGAAGGCGCCGGTGGAGATTCGCCCATCGCATGCTCCGCCTCCCAGAGAACCCACGTCAAGCGGAAAGGTTTCACATGGTAGAAAAATGGAGACTAGATAGTTCCCCACTCCCCGCTTCGAGAAAGGACGACGAATCTTCTGCGGGACGGGTCGGCTGGAACAACGGTGGGTTGAAGTCGGGGTAGGCATCCAGGACGGCCATTACTTGGAGCCCTGCTTGCCTACCCCGATCCGTTATTTACTCCGAAGTCGTACGTGCTGCCGTACGACCCCGGCCTCGTAGCGCTCTCATCTATCGCCTTGCGCGCTAGCGCCCGACGTTTCTACTGCCCCACGGGCTTGTTCAACGGAATATCAGTTGATAAACCAAAGTGGGTGGTGGTTACCTTGCCGTTGCTGCTCTGTATCACATACCAGTTTTGATTTGACGGACGCCACACCGCAACGTCTGCTTTGAGATCGCCATCGTAGTCCCTGGGCACAGGCACATCTCCGGTTGTTCCAAACTGTACCGAATAAGGGACGTTGGTGTTGCTCGGAACGATGAACCAAAGCGCCTTCGCACCAGGCCGCCACATGGCGATGTCAGTCTTGCCGTCGCCGTCGTAGTCGGCGGGAACAGGTTTGTCGGTGGGCAATCCGAACTTGTACGCGGCCACCTTGCCGGTACTGCTCAGCAGGATGTACCAGATCTGGTTCGAAGGCCGCCACACCGCGATGTCAGTCTTGCCGTCGCCGTCGTAATCGCCGGGTACTGGGATGTCACCCTGTGCTCCAAACTGCACTCCGTACGCTTTGCCGGTGTTGCTTGGAGTGATGTACCAGGTCCCATTTGATGGCCGCCACACCGCGATGTCGGTCTTGCCATCGCCGTCGTAATCGCCCTCTACCGGCACGTCACCCTTAGTTCCAAACGGCACTGCGTACGCTTTATCGGTGCTGCTTGGGATGATGTACCAGGTCCCATTTGAAGGCCGAAATACGGCGACGTCGGTCTTGCCATCGCCATCGTAGTCGCCGATGACCGGGATATCACCGTTCTCGCCCCATTTCTTGGCCAGGGTAGTTTTGCCCGAGTAATCCTGGCTGTACAGGGTTGCAGAGGAAGGGCGCCACACTGTGAAGTCGGCCGCCCCTTCGCCAAAATAGTCCACTTGTTGGCCAAGAGATGCATACACCAACCACGGGGTGGATTGGTTGATGAGCACGCCCGCGTACCCGGCCCCTTGGCCACAATTAACGGTGGAGCAGTTAGCTGCTACAATGTCGGGCCTGCCATCCCCGTTGACATCCCCCACTGCCACCGCAAAGGGGAAGGTTGATCCCGAGGGGTAAGTGACTGCTGTCTGGAAGCTTCCGTCGCCCTTGCCCAACAGAACTCCCATATTGCCGGCCGTACCAGTGCAGTCACTGATGCTGCCGGAGCAATTCGCTACCACTACGTCAAGCATGCCATCGCCGTTAACGTCCGCCACCGCTACCGCAGCGGCACCATACCCGCCCGAGGCGTAAGGAACCTCTGTCTGAAACGTACCGTCGCCCTTGCCCAACAACACTCCTACATTACCCAAACCGCCATTGATGCCGACACTGCTATTCGCCACAACGAGGTCGGGCTTGCCGTCCCTGTTCACATCCGCTATTGCGACCGAGTCGGGGAAAAATCCGCCCGTCAAGTTAGGCACCGCCGTCTTGAAGGTTCCGTCGCCGTTGCCCAACAGCACGCTCACATTGCTGTTGGTGTCAGTGTTATCGGCCCACTGGTTCGTCACCACGAGGTCAGGCTTGCCATCCCCGTTAAGATCTGCTACTGCCAGCGCCAGAGGGCTAAGCCCGCTCGAGCTGTAGGTTGCCACCCCTCCGAAGGTTCCATCGCCGACGCCTAACAGCACGCCCACTAAGCCCTCTGTGCTCGAGCCGGTAGCCACGATCAGATCGGGCTTGCCGTCCCCGTTTACGTCTGCTACGGCCACCGAGGTGGCACCAGATGCACCCAAGGAATAAAGAACCGCCGTCTTGAAGGTTCCGTCGCCGTTGCCCAACAGCACTGATACGTCGCCACTGCCACTGGTACTGACGCAGTTGACTTGGCTGGAAGAGCCGCAGTTCGCTACTATCAGGTCAGGCTTGCCATCCCCGTTCACATCCGCTACCGCGATCGAGTCGGCGTAAAGCCCGCCCGATGCGTAGGCCACCGCAGTCTGGAAGGTTCCATCGCCGTTGCCCAACAGCACTGCTACATTAGTGCCGGGGGTTGTGCAGCTGCTATACGCGCACCAATTCGTCACCACCAGGTCAGGCTTACCATCGTTGTTCACATCCGCTATCGCGACCGCATTGGCGCCATTCCCGTCCGAGAGATACTTTACTACGGGGGCAAAGGTCAACGCAGGCGTTTGCAAGCCGCCTGAAAAGTGAGCACTCCGATTAAGTGCTCTAGCCCTGTGCTGGGCAGAAGAGATGCTGTCGGACTGCGCTAGTAGTTGCGCGCAGACGAGGAGCGCGAATAAAAAAACCGACGAAAACACGCGAAAACGGGACGGCATAAACAACCTCCTGGGATTCACTTCGGATTCACTTCGGATTCACTTGCAAAACCATATCTTGCAGAAATGCGAGGCCTGGGGCAGACCGAGATTACAGTCACGGAGGAAAACTCTCTTCCGACCGCGGAGCGATCGGAAGATCCGATGCTGTATTCTAACCAGCCGGGATGTTTTGTCAAGCTTTTTCGAGCGCCACCGAATTCTCACAAGCCATCCATAACCCGCTACTGGGGCGGCATTCGGCGTGTACGGCCTCCCCGGTGACGATGCCAAACCCGACTTCGGGTGAGTCTGAATTACGTTCTGGTCCACATCATTCAGACCAACCAGTTCTTTCCGGCAGTCATAGACCTACGTTTCGCCGGGAACGCGGACACTAAGATGCCTGTGCAGTGGGAACGTTGCCTTAGTACAAAAGGACTGGTTTCGTCAACACGCCAGCTACGATATCCCGCTCAACGTGACTATCGGCATGCAGGGACGCAGAGAAGGCGAGAGCGATTTGGTCGAAGTAAACGAAGAGTTCTGAAATCGCCGCGGCGAGGAATACCGTGAGCGTGCCCAAAGCCACGGCGCACATTGCCGCAACATTGAAAAGGCGATGCCAAGTCGAGCCTCGCATGTATTCTACCTACCCTCCGATCTCTGATTCACAGGAGGACGAGGCATAAACCTTCCGAAAACTCGATCCCTATTGCACGGTTAATGTAACTTTGGTGGCGTTTACGACGGCTCCCGCCGATCCGGAGATCGAGATCGTATAGGTTCCTGCGGGACTGCCCCCAGTACCGCCGCCGCCACCACCGCCACTACTGCCGCCGCCGCAGGCCGCCAGAAACAGCAGACCTGAAATCATCAGACAAGCCAGCGATGTCCTCACAAGCTTTTTCGGGCGCGAACCAAATCCTGCACCTATCACCGCAATCCCGAGGATGGGCAGGAGCATCGCGTAGAACAGGGCGCGGGATCGCGTGGAAACCGGAGCCAGCGCTGCACTCGGTCCAGTCGTGTTGATCGTAAGGGTCGAGATACCCGATGCGTTGCTCACCGACGACGGACTAAACTTGCAGGTTGGTGGAGCCGTAGTCGCGGGAGAGCCATTTAGCATAATGCTCGCGCAAGAAAGCGTTACGCTCTGGTTGAATCCGCCCACGGACGCGATTGTAACTGTAGTGGTCGCCGATCCTCCGGCGGAGATCGACGCTGGCGATGGCGCTGCCGCCGAAACTGTGAACCCCGGGACTGGCACAGACGAGTTGATCAGCACAAAGACGGTTGATAAGCCGTCGACGACCACGTCCGGGTTGCCGTCTCCATTCATATCAGCGGCAGAAACGCCATACGGTATGGTCGAAGCGAAAAGAGGAGAAATAAGAGTGTAAGGGATGGGGATCTCGCTTAGGTTAAATGTCCCATCCCCTTTGCCAAGATGGATACCATTAGCAGAAGTGGCGCCAATGTTGTCAGTCGGTAAATATTCGTCAAGAGAAATCACATCGAGCTTGCCATCTCCGTTCAAATCAGCCAACGCAACTGCGGTGTAGTAAAAGCTAAGACCATTTCCCGGGGGAAAAGGCGCAAGCGCGCTGAAAGTACCATCCCCGTTTCCCAGGAGAACCTGGATGTCGCCATAATAAAACCCCTGGTTCAGGAGAACGACGGAGCCGACGAGGTCAGCCTTTCCGTCACCATTCAGGTCGGCTGTTAGCAGCGGAGATCCAACAGTTATTCCAGGAAATGTCGCGGGCTGGAACGTGCCATCGCCTTTGCCCAGCAGGATCGCGAGACCTGACCCTCCCGCGGCGGCGATATCCAGCTTGGCGTCGCCATTGAAATCGGCGCTTACGATAGAACTGGCATTCCCGTCGAGGAAGTACGCAGGCGAGCCGAATGTTCCGTCGCCGTTACCTAACAATACCGCCACCGAAGTGCCGATTGGCACTGCCATGTCCGCCTTGCCATCGCCATTGAAGTCGGCCATCACAATAGGGAGCGTTCCGCCTCCCGGTACGCTTTGCTGATACAAGACCGGAGGCTTGAAACTGCCGTCCCCATTGCCCAGCAGCACGGTGTAACTCCAGTTCATCGAGGTCGGAGCGCTTCCGGTCACGATAAGGTCCAGATTGCCATCTCCATTTAAGTCAGCGGTCGCAATCCCCGATCCGAGCTGAGGCAGTACGTAAGTGTGCGCCAGGCTCAGAACTCCAGTGCCATCATTGGTCAGAATCGAAAGACTACTGACGTTGCTTGACGACATTCCTATCGCCGCGACGCCGGGAGCGGCGTTCTTGACGAACTTGCCAACCAAACTGGCACTGAAAGAAGAGTAGGGCAGCGGGATGGCTCGCTGGCCTTGGAATGTGCCATTGCCGTTGCCAAGCAGAATTCCGTTATTAGCCACGGCATCCGGATTTCCGTCCAAGTTAAAATCCGCGATGGCGACAAACGGCCCTAGTGCTCCTGGCAGGGTCGAAACCGGCTCATAGTATTCGGGAGAATTGGAAAATGTTCCATTCCCATTTCCAAGACAGACTCCAATCAAATTTGCCGCGACAACCACGTCCAGCTTTCCATCTCTATTCACATCCGCGGCAGTAATGTCACCTCCAAGTGATGAGCCGGGAATTGTGCACGCTGCCGTGGCTGCCTGGAAGGTTCCATCCCCATTGCCCAACTGCAGGGAAACAGTCGGAATATTGTTGCTCCCGCTGCTCGGTACACCTAAAGTTGCAAGGTCCAGCTTCCCGTCTCCATTGAAGTCGCCCGCAACTGTCGACGTAGCGAATGTAGGTACTGCCAACGGGAGAGACGTTGACTGAAAGGTTCCGTCACCATTGCCCAATAGAACGACGCCTTGCGGTTGCAAGCACCCGCATATCACCGCCACGTCCGTCTTATGGTCGCCGTTAAAATCGCCAAACACAAGTCTCGCAGCGGGATAGGTAGCACCTAAGTTGTATGGAACTTCGGCCGTAAACGTGCCATCGCCATTGCCTATGTAAACCAACAGTTGTTTCCCGTCATTGGAGAAACCCAGCAAATCGGCCTTACCGTCCCCATTCAAATCAACTGCCCAGACGTCAAGGGGGACAATGCCAGTTACGATGACGGGTGGCTGGAACGTCCCATCTCCATTGCCGAAGAGAATGGCCGTTTGAACTGGAGAAGTGTTCGCCAATATGTACATGTCGGGCTTGCCGTCGCCGTTGAAATCAGCCACTGCTAGCACAGTTGTATTCAACTGAACGCCAGTGTGAAACGTCCCGTCACCATTTCCCAGGTTCAGAGTACCGTCGTAGGAAAGAATGTCCGGCTTGCCGTCGCCATTAAAATCGGCGACAAACCCGGGAAGGAACCCGACGAACGTCGGGGGCATAGCGAAGGTAACTTGCCCGTGCGCGACGGGCGGTGAGATTGCGCCCAGCAGTGAGAGAACAATCAGCAGGCGGACAATGTGAGCGATAGACAGCGACGAAGACTTCATGGCGCGCACTCCTGAGAAGCAGAACTCCAGGGGCCCAGGCCGCACCGGATACCAACTAAAGAAGCGTGCGGGATGTACTGGCACCCTTTAACGTATCCCCGAAACATTAGTTGCAGGATTATTTCGCGACCTCTGGGAGAAGCAACCCCACGTGCCTGGGGTTGGTTTCGCCATTAACCTTTCCTATCGCACGATCAGCGTGACGGTGATGGGCTTCTCGACTACGGACCCTGCCGAACCCGAGATCGAGATCGTATAAGTTCCTGCGGGAGTGATGGTGACGCCACCGACGCCACTATTCCCTCCGCCACAGGCCGCGAGAAACAGCAGAACTGAAATCATCAGACAAGCCAGCGATGTCCTCACAGGCTTTTTCGGGCCCGAACCAAATCCTGCACCTATCACCGCAATCCCGAGGATCGGCAGTAGCATCGCGTAGAACAGGGCGCCGGATCGCGTGGAAACTGGAGCCAGCAATGCAGTTGGCCCAGTCGTGTTGATCGTAAGGGTCGAGGTACCTGATGCGCTGCTTACCGACGACGGGCTAAACTTGCAGGTTGGCGGATCGGTAGTTGCCGGAGAGCCATTCAGCATAATGCTCCCGCAAGCAAGCGTTACAGTCTGGTTGAATCCTCCTACGAATGTGATCGTAACTGTCGAGGTCGCCGATTTTCCGGCGGTGACCGATGCTGGCGAAGGCGCAGGCACCGAAATCGCGAAACCTGGCGGCGCTGCTGCTCCGGTGCCGGATACGACCACTTGCTGCGAGCCTGTGCCGGCGTTGTCCGCAACAACTAGATTCGCACTCGCTCCGCCGACCGCGGTCGGAGCAAACGTCAACTTGATCGTGCAACTTGCCGACGGTTGAACTGCGGTACAGTTGTTGGTCTGCATGAATTCGCCAGCGTCGGCCCCGCTGAAAGTTACGCTTTTCACCATCAAGGTTGCTGTCCCCGTATTAGTGAGCGTCACAGGCGTCGGGTTGCTGCTCGTTCCGACGGTCTGCGGGGGGAAAGTCACTGAACCAGGCGAGAAGCTTACTCCGGCGACCGAAATACTTGTGTTGATAAGGACAAAAATGCTATATGTGCTGTCATCCACGACAATTAAGTCTGCCTTCTTGTCACCGTTCATGTCCGCGGCTTGCACGAAATTTGTCCCGTCAAAATAAGGGAACACAACGATGTAGGGGCCAAATGTACCGTCTCCATTCCCAAGGGAAAGACCCCGATCACTATCTTGTGACGAAAATTGTCGGCCGCCAATTGCGTCCAGCTTCCCGTCACCATTGATGTCGGCTAAAACGCTCAGAAACTGGCCTAACGGGCTTAAGGCTTCGAACGTGCCATCTCCATTGCCAAGGTACACCTGGCTAGCACTAGAGCCACTGTTGGCTACCAAGTCAGGCTTGCCATCGCCGTTCAGATCTGCCGTAAGCAAGCCTTCAAAAGCCGTTGTAAAGGGAAACGTTGCAGGCTGGAATGCGCCGTCGCCGACCCCCAACAATATAGCCATGCCAGACTTGCCAACTTCCGCGATGTCGATGTTGCCATCGCGGTTAAAATCGGCGCCGACGATTGGCCCGCCATCTCCATCGTATACATACGCGGGTGGACCGAAAGTGCCGTCGCCATTTCCCAACAAGACGGCAAATGTCTGGCTTCCGGCGGATATCGCTAAGTCCAACTTGTGGTCGTTGTTGAAGTCAGCAATCACGATCGTGGACGCATTTGTCCCGGCGACGTTCTGTGCGTAGAAGACCGGGGACTGAAAGGTCCCATCGCCATTCCCCAGCAGCACACTGTAGCCCCAATCCCCCGTGATCGAACTGGTGGATGTAACTACCAAGTCGAGTTTGCCGTCTCCATTCAGATCGGCGGTCGCAATCCCATAACCAGGCTGCTCTAGGGTATAGGTGTGCGCTAAGCTCAGCACCCCGGTTCCGTCGTTGATAAGAACGTACAGGCTACTGGCGTTCTTGGTCGAGAGCGCCGCGACGTCCCGAGTGCCGTTGTTGTCAAAGTCACCTACCGCGGTAGCAGATGCTCCGTAAGGGAGAGCGACCGCTACCCAGCCCTTGAAAGTCCCATCGCCATTTCCCAGCAAGATACCGCCTGCGGCTGCGACATCTGGCTTTCCGTCCAAGTTGAAATCTGCGATGGCAACCACCAACGGCGGAATCAGGGCAAGGGGCGGATGGTAGCTGTGAGTATTGGAAAAGGTACCGTCGCCATTACCTAGGTAAATCTCGGCCAAGCCATTCACTAAAACCAAGTCAAGTTTGCCGTCGCCATTCAGATCGGCGGTTGCCAGCATCCCGTAATCCGAAAAAGCCGTCGTTGGTGCCTGGAATGTCCCTTCGCCATTTCCCAGTAGGATTGAGGTCGTAGGAGACGCACACGTACCGTTGCAATCCGGTGGACTCGATATGACAAGATCGAGTTTACCGTCACTGTTGAAATCGCCTGCAACTACCGATCCGGCGGGGACTCCGGTCGTAGTCTTGCCGGCCTGAAAGGTTCCGTCGCCGTTACCTAGTAACACCACCTCTTGGCCCAGCACGTTGTCACCGGGAAGATTCACCGCAATATCAATTTTGTGATCGCCATTGAAATCTCCAAGCGTAACTGTGGGAACAATCGGAGTACTGCCAACTGAATAGGAAACACCCGCCGCAAACGTGCCGTCACCTTTGCTCAGGTAAACAAGGGCGTTACCGTTAAAGAACCCAACGACGTCTGCGTCGCCGTCCCCGTTGAGGTCAGCCGAGGCAATTGATGTCAAGCTGGCACCGCTATTTGTGCTGATGGGCGGCTGAAACGTGCCATCCCCATTTCCCAGTAGCACCATCAGCGTACCTTGTCCTTGTTCCAGCACGTCAGGCTTGCCGTCCCCATTAAAGTCTGCCACCGCCAAGGGCTGGCCGGCTACGGAAGTGCCGGCCGCGAAGGTTCCATCCCCTTTCCCCAAGCTCAGAGTACCGTCTGCAGCCAGGATGTCAGGCTTACCGTCGCTATTAAAGTCTGCCACAAAAACAGGCCCTGTCCCGGCGTATGTAGGCGGCGTGAAGAAGCTGACTTGGCCTTGCGCAACCGACGCTGAGACAGCACCAAGTAGGGAAAGAATAGCCATCAAGCGAGCAATGGCAGCGATGGATGGCAGCAAAACCCTCATGAGGCGCACTCCCGAAAAAAATGTAAGTGCCAGAATCTCAGGCCGCGTGACAAAGACGAAAAAAGGCGCGCGGACGCACTGTCACCGTATAACACAGCGGCGAAAGGTAAGTTGCAGAATTATTTCGAGACAGGAAGGAGTTATTTTCAATTTCAACAGGGAGATTACACCCACGGTTGTCTGCGGTTTATGAGAGACTTTGTCGACTTAGCAGGGATCGAAGCGAAGACTTTCCCATTCACTGAGCCGCGACGGATCGAGGATCGCCGAAACCTTCTTCGTGGCATCACTAACGATCCAAGGCTTATACTCGAAATCGAGGGAAAAACATGAAATCGGAATCTCTCAGAAAGATGGCACGATGGGCAGGAACTCGAGGGTGGATGTTCAAGGCGTTTAGTGGTAAAAACCTTCGGCTGTTTGGAGCGGGTCCCGTAGTCATCGCCTTCCTGTTGTCGCAGACGGGCTTTCCTGCGGAGTTTTGCTCGAGAAGCTCTGCAATCGATCAAGTTCCTTTTTTCATTGGTCAAACGTACTTCGACATTTTGAATCGGGATCCAGACGCCCCAGGCCAGCGATCTTGGATTGCTCAACTTGAAGACCTGAACAGCCGACTTTGCAAATCGGCGAATCCGGGTTTCTCCACCGGAGCTTGCGAATGGAACAACAACGGTCAAATCGCCTTGAATTTTATCGGCTCACCTGAATCCGCTTCAAGAAACGGCAGCATCACTTCAAACGAAGCATTCGTGACCCTGCTTTATAAACTTCTATTGCGTCGTGCCCCAGACGACGCGGGCTTGAAATCTCATCTGTCCGGCCTCAGTTCTGGCGGAACCCGCTTGGGTGTAGTGTTGGCGTTTCTTGCGAGCGACGACTATCGGCGCCGTTTTACGTGCACTGCCATGGGAACGGCTAATCCAAGCTGCCGGGGAGCGGAGTCCGTGGACCCGATTCCCGCCTTTGTGGCTCAAACCCACTTGGACGTTTTCGGACGGGACGCCGATGGCGCGAGCCTTGCGTCTTGGACAACTTACATGACCTCACATCAAGTGGCTATGTGCGACAACGTTTCGGCAACGGCGTTTAGCGTTTGCGACCGCGTGATAGAGACTCAACTGATCATGGACGCTCTGAACGGACGTGGATACCAAGAATCCAATCCATCGATCGTTGATGACAAGGCCTTCATAACCGCTCTGTACAAACATCTCCTTCAACGGACACCTGATCAATCCGGCCTTCAGTCTCATTTGAGTTACTTGAATCAGACAAACGACCGTTTAGGAACGGTTTACTCTTTTCTTGCCAGCGATGAATATCGCAAGCGCTTTACCTGTTATGCCGGTATTCACGACTATATGAACCTGGGAATCAACGGGCATCCTCTTACCCAGCCGGCGTACTCGGATACCGACGGAGTCACCTTCGATGAGCAACTTACCCAAGTGCATAATTCCGGGGCACAATGGTATCGGTTCGATGTCGGCACGGGAGTTGACTTCACAAGGATGGATGCACTTGTGAGCAAAGCCCAAGCCCACGAAGTTCGGCTCCTTCCTGTCTTGTTTCCTCCAGTCGATCGCACTCGCGATAGCCTGTCCACGATTTATACCAAATCGCGTGAAGGTGCCTTTACCTTGGTGAGCCGTTACAAGTCGTCGATACACGTTTGGGAACTTTCGAACGAGCAAGATGCCTATAGCGGAAGTGCCAGCGGAGAGCAAATCACCGATTACGACGCTCACAAGTATGCGATCGTTGCGGCCATGCTTCGAGGATTGGCCGACGGCGTACGCGCCGCCGACGGAAATGCGCTGCGCGTTATCGACATCGCAGGTTGGCTGCATACCGGGTTCTCGCAACGGCTTGCAGACGATCGCATTCCTTACGACATCGTGGGAATTCACTGGTACCAGGCGATGGGAGAAATCACCTGCCCCGGACAGACCCTTCCCTGCCCAGCAAATCCCCAACACTTCAACGTCTTGCAGCGCTTGGAGAGGATCACCAACGGCAAACCCATATGGATGACCGAAACCAACTACACCCCTTTGCCTACCAACACCGTCGAGATGAATATTTCGAGAAAGCAAAAGTATCTCGAGGCAGTTCTTCAAACGTATTTGAATTCACCGACGGTCTATCCGTTCCAAACAGTGATGGTCTATGAGCTTCTCGATGAGCCGAATTTGCAGAGCGATGTCACGCAAAGCCAAATGGGCATGTTCTCGGTAACGACCTCCTCGGGACACAAGTACGCTCTAGGCTCCCCAAAACCTGAGTATCACTCGATGCGAAATCTTATCGGGCATTGAGAACCACGTTTGGAAATGTGCGAAGAACCCTTCGCATTGCAGTTCGCAATCCTCGGTCGACTCCGCTGATCTCGCCCACTTACCGCACGATTGCCGTGCAGTAGTGTGCCTCAAGTTCCCCGAAGCTTCGGTAACCGTCGTCGTCCGGCGACGTCCCCGTTTGGGGAACTTCAGGTAAAAATTGTGCAACCGGTTAGTTTTGGAATTAGCAAGCTATCGCCCCCGGCGATGGAAATATGAGAAGGCACCTAAGAAAGACAAGCGATTTTGCACGATCCGGGCATTACCAAATCATTCCACAACTTCTCGATCAGGCGAGTGTTGATGTACAATAAGCGCCGAAGATCAAACGCAGTAGAGGCGCGAGCAAGAAAATCATGACATCTCGCGGTAGAAAACTTCGTTCTATTGTCGCTTACTCCCTAGTGCTTACGGGTCTGTTTTCAAATACAGCGTTTGGTCAGGAACTTTGCACGGCTCGTTCCTCGATCGACGGGGTTCCATTTTTTATAGGCCAGTCATATTACGACGTTTTGAATCGGGCTCCGGACCATACGGGCCAGCTGTATCTTATAGCGGCACTCGAAAATTTTAATACAACCAATTGTAAGTCGGTAAACCCGGCGCTATCCGCCGGAAGTTGCGAATGGAATAACAACGCCCAAATCATTATGGGCTTTCTGACCTCCGCGGAATTCATCGCAAAAAATGGAAATCTGGCCGACAACACCGCGTTCGTTACCGCTCTCTACGGACTTTTTCTTCGCCGTGCTCCCGATAGCGGAGGGCTGAATTGGTATGTATCTCTGCTCAACTCTGGAACGAGCCGTTTGAATGTCGTAGCGTCCTTCCTTACTAGCGCTGAGTACCGTCGACGCTTCGCATGTACCTTCAACGGAACCGCTAATCCCATTTGCAATGGAGCGGAGTCGGTTGACCCAGTACCATCGTTCGTCTCTCAATCCTACCTGGACATTCTCAACAGGCATCCCGACCTGGAAGGACAGGCTTGGTGGACGAGATACATGACGACAAATCAAGTGGCAATGTGCCAAAACACATCGGCCTCAGATTTCAGCGTCTGTGATCGCGTTCTTGAGGCACAGGCCACTTTGAATTTTTTTGATGGAAGCGAATATCAAGAATCTAATCCGCCGATCACTCAGAATGGAGACTTTGTTACCGCACTTTACGAGCATCTTCTCGAGAGGACACCGGATCAGGCAGGTTTGCAGTTCTACACAAATTATCTCAATCAAACTAACGACAGGGTGGGAACAATCTACGCCTTCCTGACCGGCAACGAATATCGTAAGCGTTTTGCCTGTTATGCTGGCGACAGCGACGAACTGAATTTCGGCATTAACGGACACCCTTTTTCGGGGCTGGCCTATTCAAATACTCTTGGAGTCAATTTCAGCACACAGATGAGCCTTATTCAAAATGCGGGTATAAAGTGGTACCGCGTCGACGTCGGCGCCCCAGGCGCTGGAGGTGACTACAGTCAGATGGATTTACTCCTGAGCACGGCCCAGGACAACGGAGTACAGCTGCTTCCGATACTTTTCCCTGTCGTGAACCGTCAAACTGACACACTTGCTGAGCTTTATAGTGAATCGTACTCAGGAGCATTCAATATTGTGAGCCGCTACAAGATGTCGATACATGTTTGGGAACTCTCGAATGAAGAAGACATTTATAGCATGTATGAACATGGCGATCCGTATGGCACCGGAGTGTGGATGGGGGGGGCTCCGGACGGCAATGTTATCGGCGATTACTACCCCCCTCGACTTGCGATTTCGCAGGCCATCCTTCATGGTTTGGCCGACGGCGCCCGCGCCGCCGACCCCGGTTGCCTTCGCATTATTAACTTTGCCTGGCTGCATACCGGATTTATCGAGCTACTTGAAGACGACGCCATCCCGTATGACATAGTTGGAATTCATTGGTACTCGAATGCGGATGTGAAGGACGATACAGGAATGGGAGACATTACTTGCCCGAGGCAAGACCTTCCTTGCCCCGCGAAACTCATAGATTTTAACGTTATTGAACGGTTGCAGTCTTTGACAAACAGCAAACCCCTATGGCTGACCGAGAATAACTACCAGCCGCTGTTATCGAATTCGGCTTCGACGAATATTGCCTGGGAGGAAAGTTATCTCCCTCCAATACTGCAAACGTATTTAAGTTCACCGTCAGTATATCCGTATCAAATGGTTATGATCTATGAACTTCTCGACGAACCGTACCGGCAAGGCTCCAATTTCTCGCAAATGGGCCTTTACCAGGACACCGAATCCGGCGGCTATATTACCCTCGGCGCACCGAAACCTGTTTATCAGTCCGTTCAACTGCTGCTTTCCGTTCGGTGAAAGCGAGGTGATTCCCGCGAATACCTGATGGAAGCCCATAATGCGGCGCAAAGTCGCCACACATGTCTTTCTTAAACGAGACAGTGGCGGCGATCTGGGGCGAGAAGGAGGGACAGCGGGAAGGACAGGTCACGAGAAGAAGACGAGAAGACGCTCCGGCGAGGAGTTGCTTCCCGAGCCCGCAAGACGTGACGCTGAGAGGGCGGGGCGAATTGAAGTGGGAGAATTTCGGGCTGCTGCCGAACAGCAGCGACTGAAGCCAGAGTCACAACCGAATAGACGCTATAAGGTTTTTCGTTTGACAAGAATTATCACTACACCCCATACTAGAGCCGCACCGAAACAATTCCAGGGGCCCACGTGATGAATCTAGGCAACCTTCTAGTCGTTGTGATGTTTTTTCTGTTGGCGGCAATACCGGCGCACGCTTACGGGGATCCAAGCGGCGGAGCGTTATTCCAAGTCCTTATGCCGGCACTGGCAGGCTTCTGGGCTGTGTGGATGATTTTTGCGAACCGAATTCGCAAGGGTCTCTCACTCTTCTATCGCAAGTTGCGTGGAGCGGACAGCGAAGAACCGACGGTTTGATTAGCCATCACCCTGAAAAACTGAAGACCGGTTCCGGTCCCCTGCCGCTCACTCCGGGCTAACTAAGCTTAAGTATTGTTCCGGCCAGCAGTAACCTTTTGCCTTGATGACGGGGCCCCAAGAGTCTTCGACGCGAGCCTTTTGCTCTGAAGAGAGCGTGAAACGATTGCGAGCATAGCCCGCGGCGCCGGCTACATACTTTTCCATGCGCGCCCGCACGCTGCCAAAGTTGCCGAGTTCCAATTCCCCATACAACCGCTCCATCTGTCCGATCGGGTCAGCCGCTAGCTCTTCATAGCGCACACAGGCCAGCCGATTCGCATCTGTCATGCTCATCCCCTCTGCAATAGCTTCTTCGTGCATTAGATAGGCTGCCAGCACGAATTGCTCAATCTCATCGGACGATGAGAATTCCACGGCATACAGATTAAGTAGAGTCCGCCAGAGTTTGAGATTCGAGGCAAATACTTCGTACGGATTTCGTTCGATAACTACGTACCGGGATTGGGGAAACATCGAAAGCAGCAGCGGCAGCTTGAACCCATGCGGAGGAGATTTGAAGACCATCGTTTTGCCTTGTTGGACGGTCAGCAGGAGCAAGAACTGCTGGAGCGCATCTGCCCAACGTTTCTGCTCGGCAGAACTGCGCTGGCGCAGGTCCACGAGCGCTTTGGGGTCGCGCATGAGAGAGGGCACGACTATTGACTCATAGGGCGAGGGTGCTCCAAGTGCAAACAGCGCGAATTCGTCTTCCTGCGGCGAAGCCCATGAATAGGACATGCTGTCCATCGGACGAGTCGCCTGCTGCTGTGCATTGCGTCCAGAAGCCCAAGCTTCGGTAAGCACAAAATGAGAAGGGTTCATGCACGCGTACGTGCTCGGAAAGCCGAACTGTGAGTCACAGCATAACAGCTCGTGCAGTAGCGTAGTGCCTGAACGCCAAAAGCCAAGCACAAAAATTGGAGGGGGAGGAATGGCCGCTTTCAAAGCGTCCGCATGGCTTGAATTTTGTAATCGAACCAACAATGAGTGGCCAGCGCCGCTCAGCCAATAGGCAAGATTGCTGCGCAATTTTAGCTGACTCCGGCTACGATCGATCTTCGAGGTCAGCCGCCGCCATGCGCCCAGAGATAAGCGGAGCCTTCGTGTCATGCCATTGTTTGCGGGGTCGCGACACCGTCACGGCTTGGGAATAACCTGGCCATTGACCTCTTCGAGTTTGTTCGCAAGCAAAGCTTTCATGCGCGCAGCGACGACCGGTTCGGACACCACAAGATTTTGCGCCTCGAGTGGATCAGTTCGGTATCGATACAGGGAGACTTCTTGCGTGTCCAATCGATCGATGTATTTGAAATCGTTGTCGATGGCCGCCACCGTACCCTGCGTGATCGGCTCGAACGTGCTATTTTCCGCCAAGGTCATACTAAAAACCAACCTCTGCGGAATCTGCTTTCCCTCCAACGCCGGTTTGAGCGAAGTGCCTTCACCCCAACTCGGGGCTTGTCCGCCGATTAGGCCAAGGACCGTTGGTAGCAAATCTACCTGCTCGGCGGTCTGAGTAATTCGTAGACCCTGCTTTTGGCCCGGGAGGTGAACAAGCAGTGGAACTCGGATCAGACCGTTGTATAGATAGGGGCTACCGTGCGTAAACCAATTGTGCTCGAAGGATTCGCCATGATCCGCCGTGACGATGACGATGGAGCGGTCAAGGCGGCCGGTTTGATCGAGCCAGTCAAGGAAGTCCCCGACAACGTGGTCCGCGTAGGCGATGTTTTCATCGTAACGAGCGTGCAATTCGGCGACCGAAACACCGGATGGCGGCGCATCCGTGCGAAGTCCAAGAAAATCGTAATTGCGAGTTAGCTTGTCGCCTGGCAGGAAACGCCCGCGGTAAGGCTGCGGAGGCATGTAGGGATCGTGAGGCGGGAGTATGTGTGTCCACACGAAACGGGGCCGGGTGATATCTCGCCGTTCAATAATAGGCCGAGCGCGGTCAAACACCAGTTCGGCAGGACCGGTATAAAGGTTACTCCAAAGAAAGGCGTCTAAATAACGCCGCAGGATACTCCAGGGTTTGAGCAACGGACCAGACAAGGTGTATAGAGTATTGAAGCCGACTAAGTTGGTATGACGCGACCACATGCCGGACAGATCCTCCGACTCGAGGAGTTCGACGGCATCGTAGCTGCCTTGCGTCTTATGGTGCATTGGACTCGCGAAATAGTTAGACGAGATCGAAGCAGTGTAATACCCATGTTGCTGCAACAACGTCGCCAAGTTTTCTTGCTGCGCTTGGCCACGCAAAAATCCTCCTTGATGAAACACTCTGTGCGTCCACGGCAGTTTTCCCGTTTCAATCGAGGTTGTAGCCGGCATGGTGAAGTTGGCATTCGCGAAGAAATAATCGAAAGTAAAAGCACGCTGTGAAAACCGTTCCAGGTTCGGAGTGGTCGGGCGGCTATAGCCATAAAGCGACATGTCGTCCGCCCTCAGCGCGTCGATTGTGATGAGGTAAACATCAGGCAGGTTGGAGGCTGCAACCGCTTTCCCCGGATTAGCAAAGTCATGGAAAACGTACACGCCGTGCGCCCAAAGCACGATCCCAATGGTGGCCGCGAAAATAATATGCAACCAGCCGATCGGCGCCAAACGGGTTTTGCAGAAAGCCTGGAGCGCTGACAATTGGGGTATCCACAGGCAAGCGATACAAAGCGCGATCGCGGTTAAGCTCGAGCATAGCACCCCAGAAAGTCCCGGGTGCCATTGCGGATAAGTCCATAGACGGACGGCGTTGCTTAGAACAAAAGCAAGCCACGCGAGCGGGACAGTTAACCCAAGATACCAGAAGATGAATTTACTGTACCTCGCTGTCCAAGGGACAATGTCAGCAATCTTGGCAATTAGCAAGAGGCATAACCACCAGCCGACGGTGATTCCTAACAAGACGAGTACCGCCACGCTCGCATCCCAAAAAATTTCGTTCAGGGTCATATACTGCATCATACCGTCCAGCCTAGCCAGGAACTCGAATTCCAAGCTGGAACACATCAGCGCGGTGATGCTTAGTAACGCGAGTAAGTATTTTCCCCTGTCATCGCGGCGTGGAGACGTCTGTGCCCTGGGCTCGCAAACCTCCTGTACCGCGATAAATTGTTGTTCCGCCATCTTTCCTCTTGTAAAATTGCGCCTCAAAACCTGGAATCGCACTCGCCTTTCGAGTTAAGTAAGTCAGTGTTGTGATCAGAGATCGTAAAGCGACCGATTGAATCGCGCACTCGTCGATTACCCGGTAAGTTGTAACAGCGTTTCAATAGAGGGATCGAGGAAATCAGGAATCACTAACTCCGCGCCGCATTGACGCAGCATTTCGGCTCGTCCGTTTGTGCTCACTCCCACACAACGCATTCCGGCCGCCTTCGCCGCCTGAACACCGCAAGGGGCGTCTTCCAGCACCAGCAGTTGTCTTGGAGACAGATTCATGCGCTGCGCAGCAAGTTTGTACACTGCGGGATCTGGCTTTCCGGCATCGACGTCATCTCCAGTAACGACCGCGGTGAACTTCTGGTCCAACTCCAGCCGACGTAGGGTTCCCCACGTTCGCGCCGAGCTTGCTGAGGTTGCTATTCCCGCCTCCAATCCTGCCGTCTCCAGGGTCTCCAAGAACTTGCTAACCCCGGGAATGAGTCGCACATCTTGGAAGTTTTCTTCAAAGAATAAGTCTTTTTGATGCCCGTACTCGGCGATCTTAGATTCAGAAAGATCCCCTAAAAAGTGTCGTAAGATCTCTTCGCGTCTCCTTCCCGCCAAGATGAAGCTAAGTCCCTCGTCGCTGACGCATTTTCCGACAGTAGCAAGAAACTTGCTCCAAGCAATCCGATGTACGGGATGGCTGTCGATAAGAACACCGTCCATGTCAAAAACGATTCCCTTGATCATTCAACCTTCCTTATGACGATGCAAGCAAGGCCAAGTGTTTTGTGCTATTTCGTAATTCTCCATTGTACCGATGTCCAGCAAATAGGTTGATATGGGAAACGCAACCATCTTGCCCACCAACCGTGGGAGAACATCAAAACCCAAATCCGCGGGTTGTTTGAGCGGGATTGCGTCAAGGAGCGACCGAGTTCCGAGCATCAGACCCGAGAACGCCAGATTACCGCGCGGGCGAACCGGCTTCTCCACGAAATCGACCACGGTTCCATCCTCTACGATATCGAGGATCCCGCAACGGCTAGGGTCCGGAACGCGGTAAGCGCCGATGGTCGCTGCCGGTCTTCTCACTTGGTGCATCCGCAGCATTGCGGAAAAATCTACTTGGTTTAGCACATCCGCATAGAATACCCAAAAAAAATCCTCAGAAGCGACCCACTCACGGTTTCTCAGCAAGGTTCCAGCGCTGCCCAAAAGTTCCTTTTCTTCGACTACTCGCACCTTACTGCCGAGTGGATGCTTGTGTACGAATTCGTGCACCGCCTCTGCGTGAGCGTGGATATTAACCAGCACTTCGTCGATACCGAAATGGCTACAAGTCTCCAGCCAGATCTGCAGCATCGGCACGCCACGAATAGGTAGTAAACACTTAGGAGTTCTATCGGTTAAAGGCCTCAGTCTTGTGCCGTAACCAGCAGCCAACAAGAAGGCCTTCACGCTAAACTCACAACGCCCGACCAACGCAACCAGAACCTCCTCCTTGTCATCGCGCACGCGCAACAGCAGGCACAAATGTCCAACGCGAACCACCACGCTCGTCGTTGTCGACGAAGGGATCGTTTACAACCACCTGCGCGCCCTGCAGATCAAAGGAAAAGGCCATTTCGTGCACACCTTCCTCTCGCAAGGCTTTTCTTACTGCCTCTTGGTGCTGTCTTTCGCAATAAAGCAACAGAAACCCCCCACCTCCAGCACCAGTGATTTTGCCACCCAGCGCGCCGTGGACACGCGCACAAGCATAGAGTTGGTCGATTCTAGGCGTGGAAATCTTGCTGGATACACGCATCTTCGCTTCCCAGGCTGCGTGTAGGAGCTCGCCAAAGAGTTGAAGTTGGGCTCGCTGTAAAGCTTCACGCATGCGAATCCCTAAAGCCTTCACTTCGTGCAGAGCTTCCAATGTAGAGCTGGTCCGCGCTCGTGTCGAATCTTCCTGTTCCTGCAGAATCGTCCAAGAGTGGTGGGCAGCACCAGTAAAAAACAGCATTAGGTTAGACTGGAACTCCTGTAGAACGTCGGCGTCCAAGTCCATTGCCTCCACCTGAGTGCTGCCATCTTGGTTAAAAGATAAGAAATTTAGTCCGCCAAAGGCCGCTGCGTACTCGTCTTGCTTGCCGACGTGCTTTCCCAGAACATTCCTCGCAATATGGTAGGCGCGCTCAGCAAGTTCATATTTCGAGAGAGGCGTGTGCAAATAACTGGTGAGCGTCTGAAGGATGTTTACGCAGACGCTGGCGGAAGAACCTAGACCTGTCCCCGGCGGGATCTCCGACGCCAAGAACAAATCCACGGATACTTTCGAGCCCAGTTCCTTGAGCACGGCCAGTGGAATCTCCAATTCGCTGTTGCGAACTGGCATATTCGCAATATCTTGCCAATTTTCAAACACTCTGAGGTCGGAAGAAATGACCTGCACCCGGCCATCGCCTCGAGTGCCCAGGATAGTGTAGAAGTATTTGTTGATAGCGGCGCTCAATACGGAGCCGCCAAATCTCTCGTAGTAAGAAGGTAAATCAGTTCCTCCCCCTCCAAAGCTAATCCGCACTGGACTGCGAACTATGAGCACTCGGTAAAGTCCTTTCAACCATAAAGTCTGTGGCGCCTGAGCTTATCGCCCCCTCTTTTCGTGAACCCAACTTGTTCGGGCGCAATAGCCTCGCTATTAAAGTCCATCCTGTCTGCAAAATCAACGAGATGTCGAAGAATAGTGACGAATGCATCATATACTGCAAATCAAAGCGGGCTTTCTCCTCGGACGAATGTTCCTCTCTCAATCCGCAGACTTGAGCTAATCCAGACATTCCAGGTTTAACATTCAGTCGTTGACACTGCCACTCGGAGTAATGCTTGACCCGCTCCGGTGATTCGGGTCGTGGGCCAATCAGACTCATATTCCCGCGCAAAACATTCCAGAACTGCGGCATTTCCGTAATACTAAGCCTTTGCAGGATGATTTCGAAACGAGACAATTCTTGGCAGTTACGATCGGAATTCAAACGGTACATCCAGAAGTGGCTGCCAAATTGGCCACAACGAAGCTCTCGGGCGAATGGGCCGCCTTTCTTCGCAAGCAACCCAATTGCACCAAGTGCCACAAAGGGAATGGAGATCAGCAATAGACAAAAACCAAAGACCACGTCAAAAGTACGCTTGACAGCGCTGTTTGCGAATCTTGACTTCGCTTCACGTAACTGCAAGATTGGCAGCCCCCCTAGGTCGAGCAGTTGGGGTTTGGAGAGGTAAAGTTCGTAAGGATGGGGCACAACACTTACGCCGATGCCTTCGCGGCGACAACGAGCCGCGAGATTCATCACTTCTGGACTTCCTGGTTTGGACAAAGTAATGATGACGTCATCCACTCGTTGCTGGCGTAGGAGGTCAATCACCCCAAGCGTCTGTATCACCCTGGCCTGGCTAGCGGTACCCGGTAACCGGGTGTCAAACGAGGTGTCGGAGGAACAGAGAAACCCAACTACATGGCAGAGCATCTCAGGATGGCACTCGATTTTCGCGGCCATCTCACGGGCCACTGGTCCATTTCCGACAATCACAACACGTCGCACAGCTTTCGCGAGGTATCTTGAACCCAAGATCGCGTGTGCGGCACACCGGATAGACAAGAAACCAACAAAAAGCAGGATACCGAAGTAAGACAGCGTCAATCGTGAAAGAAATATCCGGAGGAGATAAGCCCCAGCCATCAAAACAGCCATCAGCAGGCACAATGCGAGGAATAGTTGAGAAAGAGTAGCGGGCAAATCCCATCCCCGGCGAAATCCGTCCAGCTTCATCCACGAAAAAATGAGTACCCATACTGCTACAGCTACCAGCAGCGGCGGAACAAGCGTAAAGAACGTCCCGTTGGTCGGACCATACCAAGTAAAGCCGTATCGCATCAGGTACGCTAATGGCAGCGCGATAAACGCCCACGTGATATCGGCAGCCAGAATCCAGTGTTGAAGTCTCTGTTTCTTCAAAGATCCATCTCGCTCTTAACGCTTTCGGCCAGTGGAAACAGAATCGGGAAAGATGAGAAAGTACCCCGGTAAAACCGTCGACGCCCAACTCAGAAACCCATACCGAGAGGTCCCGCCAGATTGGCAATCACCTCCGGATTTCAGAGCCAAAATGCGGAAAGCCGGCAGAACCTAACCTTTTGGTTCTGGCAAGTGGTGACCTACGCTGGTACTCCTTGAGCCTTGGCTACTCTCGGACCTAGTGCGCATTGGCGAAAAGCGAGAAAAACGGCATGCATTATGCAAAGATGTGAATCCTCAATGTGTTGCATGTTCTCCGAGGGGACCGTAATGCACACATCGCAAAGGGCCTTCATCTTCCCGCCATGAAAGCCAGTGAGGCCGATCGTAGAAGCGCCTGCATCTCGTGCCGCGCACAACCCGTTGAGTACATTGGGTGAATTCCCACTCCCGCTGATCGCGAAGGCAATATCCCCCGCCTGAATGAATGGGTGCAGTTGGGCGGCGAAGATATTTTCATAACTGGTGTCATTCGCCCAAGCAGTGATGAGGGAGACGTTGTCGGTCAAGGATACGACACGAAATGGCCTCTTGCCGGAACTAATGGTGCCTTTCCCCAGATCACACGCAGCATGTGAAGCAAGGGCGGCACTTCCGCCATTGCCAAACAGGTAAACCGCGCATTCCTGACGATACGCTTGGAACAAGCGATCGACAACTTCGTCGATCGCGGTGACAGGAAGCTGTTCCAAAACGTCTATGACCCCGCGAAGGTACTTATTGGGGGTCGCCAGGTCCTTCTCCTGCGTGATTCCAAGCAGCGGCCCGGACTTTACGATTCCATTTGCCAAAGTCAATATCTCCCAAATCTTCCCGTGTGGGCAAGTTCCTGCCAACTACTTACCTGTGCCACGCAAGACTTCACGGACGGTCTTGATTAAAATCCGGATGTCGAGCCAAAGGGACCACGTCCGGATGTATTCCAAATCAAGATGAACCCAATCATCATAATCATTAATTCGATTTCGGCCGTTAACTTGCCAGAGACATGTCAGACCGGGGCGCACCGACATCTTCTGTCTCTGATATAGGGTAAAAAGCTCATATTCGTTGACCAGCGGCGGACGAGGACCGACTAAAGCCATATCGCCCTTTAAAACACTGTAAAGCTGCGGAAGTTCGTCCAGACTGTATCGCCGAATCCACCTTCCCAACGGGGTAATCCTCGGATCCCCAGTTATCTTAAATGCGGGCCCACGCATTTCATTTAGATGCGCCAGCTGGGCCTTGACCTGATCAGCATTGGCGTACATGGAACGGAACTTGTAGCTCATGAAAGGATGCCCCCCTTCCCCGGCCACATACCATCGGTAAAAGATCGGTCCACGAGAGGAGAGTTTAACCAGAATGGCTATCACCAGCAGGAGTGGGGATAGAATCAGCAGAAGGAAAGCCGACCCAACCACGTCCATGCCTCGCTTTGTGTTCCGCTGAGCCAAGCTGCACCAATTCCGCGAAAAGATGAGGCTTTTGCAATCGTCGCTAGATTCAATGTTAGGTGAAAGTAGATTCGTAAGATTCATAATTTTAGGGCATCGCCATCTGTCTGGCGTCCACCACTGTGGCTAACTTCGCACACCAAGCACCGAGATACCGACGGAGGACAAGATCAGACTTGTGCGGCGACATTTGAAAACAGATCGCTATTAACTAGGGTCTTATCTCCGCCTTTTGATCTTCTCATTGCACGTTCACAGAACTCCCGAAACTCCCGTCGAAAACGCTCACGCGAGAATCTCTCTGCGCTCCTCCGGCATGCGCCTGCACCGAATTGTCCTCTTTCCACCTCGAAAAGGCGAACGGCACCTATGATGGCCTCGGGGGTCTGCTCTTTGAAAAATATCCCAGTTGGTTCTTCCGCAGAAAGGTCATGGACAGACTCCAGCACTCCGCCCTTTCCAAAAGCAATTACTGGCGTGCCACAAGCTTGGGCCTCGACAACACAGATGCCAAAATCCTCCTCCGCCGCAAATACGAAACCTTGCGCTCGCCGCATGTAGTCGTAGGTGATGTCCGAACTTTGAAAGCCCAACATCGTAACGCTCTTCTTCGCCGCCGCTTTGATGACTTTGAATTGCGCACCATCACCAATCACAACTAATTTCTTGTCGGGCATCCTGCTAAACGCTTCCACGATCAAATTCACTTTTTTATAGGGGACAAGTCGAGAGACAGTCAGGTAGAAATCGTCTTTGTCCTCTTTCACCGACAGTGAGCCAGTATCGACGGGCGGATAAATTACAGTAGCTTCCCGGCGATAGGTCTTCCAGATTCGCCGTGCGATGAAATGAGAGTTCGCGACGAATTCGTCAACACCATTGGCGGTTCGAAGATCCCACATTCGACCTTCGTGGAGCAGCCACTTGGCGAACCAGCCAATTATGCCCTTGTCCAGCCCACCGTCTTGCAGGTATTGGTGCTGCATGTCCCACACGTATCGCATCGGAGAATGGCAGTAGCAAATGTGCACCTGATCCGGACCCGTAAGCACTCCCTTTGCGACCGAGTGGCTGCTGGAAATGACCAAGTCGTATGGCGAGAGATCAAATTGCTCCACTGCCAATGGCATGAGGGGAAAGTACTTACGGAAAGCTTGGCGCGCTAAGGGGAGATGTTGAAAAAAAGAAGTGCGCACCGGCTTGTCCAGAATAAATCCACGCTCATTCGGCGGGAGAAAATCTACGAGACTGAACAAATCCGACTCGGGAAAGCAGGCAAGGATCTGCTCCAACACGCGGTCAGCGCCTCCGTACGTCACCAGCCAGTCATGAACGATAGCAATTTTCAACGGTCCATCCTCGGTCTCAGGGAAAGCCATGGTTTCGCGCTATTGTGGCCGGAAACGTTTAATAACGTATACCGGTATTGTCAACCGGGAACGGGATGTAGAGCGCAACTAACCCTTCGACTTTCTGAGAACGTACCGACTGTACTCGGTCGAGGGTCCGAGGCTTTCCACTATGTCAAGACCACAATTGGCGAAACTAGATTCCAGTTCGTTGGCAGTGCGGCGTATGCGCCGGATACCTCGCCGCTTGAAACGCGGCAGTAAGAAGTCTGGCAGGGAGCTTTTCACTCGATACCTTAAGGTCTGTGGTCTGGTGTCGAATTGTAAGTAAGCAACTCCCTGAGAGGAAAGCGATAATCTCACGAGTTCAAAATAATCCTTGATGGCGCGGAAATCTGCGATGTGTTGGAACACGATCAGAGAATAGACAAAGTCCACTCTTCCTTCCATAAGGCCAAAATCGTGGGGACGGTTCTTGCAATCCGCAAGGCTGAAGAATCGCACGTTGGCGACATTCTTTTGTCCTGCTAGTGCGGTTCCTTGACGTACCATTTCTGGCGAAATGTCCAGCCCCAGTACTCGTTCAAAGTGACCAGCCAAGGGGAAAACGAGGCGGCCTACACCGCATCCGATCTCAAGAGCTGTGCCAAGAGGCACCGCATGTCTGCAGATGACCGGCAGAAGTTCTTTTGAAACCGTGGTTTCACCACTCTGCCAGAACGCTTGCCGGTCCCCGCGCGGAAGATCGGTCATGATGTAGGTGTAGGCGTCGATGCGGGCAAATTCGTTCCACTGGGATTCAGTCGCCAGACTTCCGCCTTGCTCGCCAACGCCAAGAGAGTCAAGCTCACGCTGCGGTGGGTAAGAGTTAGATTTCATGATGTCGATATTCATCCGATAGCGCGTTGCAACGCGATGTTCTGGAACCTTCCGTCGCGGTACCACAGCTTTCACACCTTGCCGTAAAGCGGAAGACCATTGTGTGACGGGCTCTCACAAATGGTCAGTCGCCTCAACTCCCGGCGGCCGTCTGAAGTACCTCCCAAGTTCTCCGAGCCGTCTCATCCCAATTGAACTGTTTCGCACGAAGCAATCCCTTGCGTCGTAAGTCCCCTCTCAGGACGGGGTCTTCAACCATACAACCGATGGCTTCAACAATTTCTTCGACGTTAAATGGGTCTACCAGCACGCCCGCCGTGCCAACTACCTCGGGCAATGACGAGCGGTTCCCGGCTAGCACGGGAGTGCCGCTGGCCATCGCTTCCAACGGCGGAAAGCCGAAGCCCTCGTAGTAGGAGACATACGCCAAGAGCAAAGCGCCAGCAAACAGGGAGGGTATCAAGGCTTCGTCCACATGGCCCGCCAAGAAAACTCTGTCGGGCAGCCTATCGAAGGCCACTCCCGCGAAAACGCGTGAATTTCCGCCAGCACCCACCACCACGAGCCACAGATCTTTGGGCACCCGGTTTTGAACCCGGGCCCACGCTTGAAATAGACGAGCCAGATTTTTCCGCAACTCCACTGAGCCAACCACAAGAATATAGCTGCGCGATGGAAGATGCAAAGAAGCTATGGCGGCATTCAATTCCGTAACAGCCTCCGGGCAGAACCGGGAGGCAACTCCGAGTGGAATGACAACAACTTTGCTGGCGCTGACCCTTGTCCGCGCTACAATTCTCTCCTTGATGAATTCTGAGGCCGTGAGAATCTTTCGCGCCCGCTGGGCGAGCCTGGGCAGCAGGAACTGATACCACGCGGCAAAGCGTGGGCGAAAGGTTTCCGGACAGTCAAAAACGCTCATGTCGTGAATGGTCACTACCAGGTTTTTTGACTGCAGCGGGCCTGTGTTTGCCGGACAAAACAGGAGCCTATTCCCCACTTTCGCCGGAAGAATGAACTGTTCCCACGCATGTCCAGAAACACCGCGCGAACAGCTCCCCGGCGAGACCGTCTCGGCGCGACCATTCCACCGCGCCAGCAATTCCTTCGTGTAGCGCAGTGTACCGGTAAGCGGAGCGCTGAGGACACGCGTGTTAATCACAATTGGCATCTCAGGAGAGACGGTATCGGGTTCGCAAGCCTCGCAACGGCGTATCATCAGCTCGCGGAGGCAACGCCCGGAGAGGGTTGCAAAGGCGGGCGGCGGGCTGAGACGGGGATCAGTCGTGCTGGCTTCATATTCGGGCGTTGATCGAGCTCCACGTTTAATTGAGTCAGAACCAGCACTAGCAAAGCCCACAAAGAGGGCCGATTGAGGTCAGGTACTGCGACTACCTCAGAAATGATCATGGCCAGTAGTGCCCAAAATCCCATCTGCAATGAACTCCGCGCAGAGATGCCAGGAAACGATTTGCCGACCTTGTATAACAGCGCCGCAAAGAGTGCCGCTCCGACTATGCCGACCGAACTCAATATCGTTGGGATTAACCCTGAGGATCGGTTGCCGCCCAGACCGACCCCCAAGCCGTACGTCTCCAGCAATAATTCGATTGAATGAACCTCATTGGCCAACCTGAGCCAAAAGGAATAGCTCTCCCCCTTTTCAACCGTCGTCGTCAGTACCGCATCCAGGAGATCGGGCGTGAAGAGTAGTACTGATCCCACGACGCCAAAAACACCTAAAATGACCCCCCAGCCGAGAACAGAAGATTTCCGACCGTGTTCATGCGCGCGGAAAGGATTGAAGTACACAAGTAGCACGGAGACCCCGATTGCGAGCGCGGCGAACCCAGTTGTGGACGTAGTGAAAAACAGCGTCACCGTGACCCCGAGAAGTGCAAGAAACCAGCCGAGGCTTCGCCTTCCCCTCAAAAAGCTTGCCAGCAATCCACAGCTAATGGCAGCCAGATAAGAACCAGCGTAGGAGGGCTCAGTAAACGTCGAGTTAATGCGGCGAACGAAGCCGACATCTTGGTCGAAGCCCTGCGCGTAGCCTGGATTGTTGTTGAATGTCTCGTAGGGGAAATCCCACCCTCCCTGGGCAGCCACGAATTGCGCGAATCCGATAGCGACCACAATGAAGACGGCCAAATAGAGCGCTTTCATGAGCTGTTCAACTTGTCGGTGTGTTCGCACTACGTTGAGGGCGTACACGACCGTGCCAACATTCAGAGTCAAGTATCCCGCTTGTGCGAGATTGCTCAGGTTCCATCGCAGCGGAGCAAACTCTTCATCCCCGCCACCCCGTGGCACCGAAACGGGTGTTCCGGCAAAGAGATGAGGCATGATAAAGGCTGAGCAGAAACACCACAACCAGAATGCCAACAGCACGCAGGCAGTCGCTCTCATCGGATTCTCTCGTCGCGGGAGCAAATTGCTCAGCTTTGCCGGCCCGAACGTGAGCATCAATAATCGCAGCACGATACATGTCTCCGTTAGATAAAAAGGCGATATGCCAAACTCGAAATCTCCAATTGTCCCGTTGAAAGTGGACCCCGCTTCGAAGACAGCTGCTATAAGCAAAAGCGGCAAAAGATAAAATGGCCGCCACAGGAAAAGTAGCAAAACAACCGGGATGAAGAACGCACCTAAAACGGTCATTAGATCTGCACGCAGCTATAGATGCAGAGAAATCATTAGCAAGTATTAGGCATCACAGTCAAAGATAAAAGCGATGTTAGGAGCGATGGTTAGCTGATGGACTTCTGTTCGGAGACGACTTTCCACCATTCCTTCCCCCGGAACTACCGAGCGAAACGCCTTCCCAAAATGCCTTCTCAGCCAGCCAAAATGCGTTCATTTTGCGGCTCAGGAGGATGAACTTCGTAACCAAGTGGAGCTGTAGGGCGGGAAGGTAAACCAAGCGCTGCCAGCCGGGAAGATTTTTCAAAACATGATACACATGGTTCCGAATGCAATACCAGGTGGTGAAATCCGAATCACGACCAGTGAGGCTGCTAACCTTATGCAACAGACGTGCTGAAGGGACATAAAAGAGCTTGATTCCCGCCTGGCGGGCGCGATAGCAAAAATCAGTGTCCTCTAAATACGCGAAGTAGTCAACATCCAGCAGTCCGACACGTGCAAATACTTCCTTTTTTATCAGCATGCAGGTGGTTGGACCGTAGTCAATGGCGCGTGGATGATCAAATTGCCCGATGTCTTTCCGGTCCATGCCAAAGTGGCGGGACGTTCCCCGTAGACGACTGAAGTACCCACCAGCACACCAGATTTTATCTGGTTCATCGAAGTAGCCGATTTTCGGAACCACCATGTCGCTCTGGTGCCGCCGTAATCCGGCTTGTAGTTGGACTATGAGATCGCCATCAAACTCCGTGTCGTTGTTGATGAGAAGAACGCGAGTACAACCATCCTTGACCGCGGCGCGAATTCCTATGTTATTCCCCTCAGCAGCTCCGACGTTCGTTGAGTTGCGGACAATCACAATTCTCGGATCATGGTATTCGGCTAGAGACTTCAATGTTGCGTCAGACGAGGCATTGTCGATGACATATAAGATGAAGTTGGTGTGGATCTGCTTCAGAAGCGAGTCCAGGAAACTACGAATCACAAAAGCGCTATTAAAGGTGACGGTTACAACCCCGATCAGTACGTGGCTATCCATGGAAGAGTTATCGTCGCGAATTTCGAGAGTTTTGTGTTGCATGGGCACTTGGTACGGCCCCTCGGGGCCCAGCGCATTCAGGCAACCCACCTTGATGGTTCGGACCTTGTTGGGTAACAGCCTGGGCGGGCGCGCCACTTGCTGCATTGCAACACCATAACAAGCCTGCAGCATGGACTCTTCCCGGAAGAGGTTGCTGAATTTGATGGCAATTGCACCCTGTCCGCTTAGAGGTCGAACCTCTTACCCATCCGCCCTCTGAGGGCGTCGGCTAAACCAAGGACTGTATTCTTCAATTTTTTCAGCCGGTCGGGTTCCACGAGCACGATCTTGATAGTCTCCAGAATCATGCTTCTAGCCTCCTTTGGCGACCATGCCCAATCTCCGAAGAATCTACCCAACACCCACAGCCGGTTCCGAGTTATGTAGTATCGCCGCGCCGCGCTGTGGTTCGTGCTCGCGAACCAGCGCCCAGCCAGGCGGTGCAGGGTCATGCGCCCCTGAGAGTGATAAAGGACAGCTCGCGGCGATTGAACGATGCGATATCCAGCCCTACGGCTGCGCAGGCAGAACTCAATGTCCACATAGTCAAGGAAAAGGGTTTCGTTGAAGGTTCCGAGCTGATCAAAGAGCTTCACCGGAATCAGGCTTCCGGATGTCATTGCCGATAGAATCTCGCCTTCCTTGGAACGCAGAATTGGCAACACCATTCCGTTCTGGCGATCTACATAGAGGGGGCATACGATACCGACTTGGAGAGGATTTGGAGCGTCTTCGAGGACGTCCAGCATTAAATCAATGAACCCAGGTTCAACCCTGCTGTCCTGATCGAAAAGCGCAGCCCAGCAACATCCCCTAGCTTTGACTTCGCGCACTCCGACATTAAGCGCGGCCGCAATGCCCAGATTGCATCCGTTCTCGATGAGTTTAAAATCATATTTCGACTGCCCGTCCCGGAGCATGGCAAGGTTCTGTTCCGACGACCCGTTGTCGACGACAACGATGGATCTGACCTGAGACCGAAGGGCGGCCATGTTTCCCAGTATTTCCAGAGGTGGATTGTAGGAAACGATTACCGCGCAAACTGAACAACCTGCCAATTTATGAATCTCCGACAGTACTCCGGACATGCGAATTGCTCCGCGACCGTGTATTCGCATGAAACGCTTGCCGAATCCATACGGCGTTACAGAGACCATAAAAGCGAAGGCACGCGAACAGGCCATATCCCTTGCTGCCAGCAAGATCACATAAACGAAGACGTCGCTTCGCGACAATTCCCTACGAGACGGTAAATGCATTCGCTCGTCTTTGGGCACATACCGTCATGTGATTGCTGCCTCCGATAATTTGTCCAAGCGAGAACAGAATGAACGTCCCCAGACTATTGATCAGCTTCTCAAAAAATGGCAGATCGTCAAAACGCATTAATAAAACTCGAAGACCGTATGTCGACTGCTCCAAAGAAAGAACGTCGAAGCCGTAACGGTCTAAAAGTGTGCGCATACTACGGCGGTTGAAACAGGTCGAATGTCCGCCACCCATCTGGTAAAGCTGCTTAACCTGGAAAGTCACCAAACCGCCAGTAGCCCAATAGAGGAGCCGACCGACGCGACGCATCAATCCGTCCTCAGTCGGGGTTTGAAGAATCAGGATTCCCCCTGGCCGCAACAAGCGTGCGCATTCTTCGGCGGCGCCGCCGGGATTCGCCAGATGCTCGATCACGCCGAACATTGTGATCAGATCGAAGGATGTCGGCGGAAAACTCGTGTTCGCCTCGATCGAGCCGCTGTTGACGTCAAGTCCCCGCTGTTCACGGGCGTAAGCCGCGACCGAGGGACTCAGGTCCAAACCAGCCACCCTCCACCCTGCCCGCTGTGCCTGCTGGAGAAAGTTGCCGATGCCGCAGCCTACATCGAGCAGCGATCGATCCGCATCTTCGGTTATTCCGGCAGCCTTTAGTTTCTCCTTGACCCGCTCAAAATCATTGGCTGCTTTAGTCACGAGTAATGGAGCTACCTTGAAGTCATACTCGGCCGGGAAGCCGGAATTATCGTTCACCACTTCATTTATAAAAGTGAAGCCGCAATCGCGGCAACGGAGAACCTCGAACTCCGATATTGCATACCAGCGTTGGCATCGTTTGCGGTAGGAGTTGCCGCAGACAGGACACGGCCGGTTAAGCTCCATGGGGCTTAGTGACGTGACTTTTTGGGCTCTTTGACTGGTGACTACCGATGTTTTCATAGAGTCCTGCGTCAAGAGATTTATACCCGCCTCCGAAATGCACTCTCGACGGTCGGAAACTTAGAACGTTCGTTCAGGATGCCAAGTGGCGAATTGTAGGAAACGATTGCGACTCAAACCAAATGAACTGGCATTCCATAGATTTGCCCGGCGTGGGTCGCAACCTCTGCAACTGATCCCCAGCGAACTCAGCGCAGCGGTTCATCACTTAGCGGCGAATTAGAAATCCTCTTGTTGCGAAGGTAAATCCGAACTTAGCTTCACGAGCAGCGTCGTATCTGTAGTCTTCCGGGTACTGCTGGAAGTATTCGTTGACGGCTTCGAAGGGGCCCGGACCGTGTGCCGGATATACAGGATGCCCGTTAACGTTGGTGTCTTCAACAATTACGTAATCACCAGGCACGAGCACGGGTCTGAGTACCTTCATCTCGGACAGGACGTGAGCCTTTGAATGGTCACTGTCCAAAATGACAAACGCGGGGCCGGGGTACTGGCTCCGCAAGTCGGCGATCCGCTCACCCACTTTCGGATCTGATGACGACATGATGAGCAGTTCAATGTCGGGATCGTGGCGGGTTTGCTCTGATACCGTTGTTGCGTCAATGTCAACGGAAAGCAGCTTGAATCGGTTCCCGATCTGGCGCATAACCCCGGCAAAAAATAACGCAGAACCGCCGTGCCGTGTGCCAAACTCAATGACTACCGAAGGCTTGAGGGAGTAAAGAATTTCCTGGTAATTCCACATATCGGCCGGAGACTTTAGAGTCTTTACTCCTAGCCAGCTTGTTGTATCCCATACGAGATTGCGGTAGTACCACAGATGATAGCGGGTACCTGCTGACCGGAAAAATCCCAGCCTCGCGTAAATCTTCTTAATAACGCTCATGGACTCCGAGCTTACGCAATTTGCGTAATCGGGCAGGGGAACGGAACCTGGAGCGATAAGTCTGATGCTTGAGTTCTTTCAAGTTAAGGCATTCGGGCGAGCAAGAAAATATGGACGGGAAACGCCGCTTCAACGGCAAGCACATCCATTCCGATCGCGGTGAGAAGCTCGCGGCTGTTGCTTTCGTTGAAGACATGGTGGTGAAGGCAGCGGTTCGTGAAATTATTAAGCGAGCGACTACGAAATTCCTCCGCAGATCCAGCTGCCAAATCCATGCTTAAATCATGCGCTTGCAAGATCTCTGGCAGATGGGAGAGGTCGTCTTCTTGAGTAGCGCGCTCATAGTCCTCAACCATGTGTTCAACCGTCGTCGGCACCCTCCGGTGATCGAAAGTCCTGGCACAGTCCGGCAAGACTAAAATCAAGCCACCCCCAGGTCGAGTGACTCGTTTCCACTCCCGAAGCGCCTTGATCGGATTGGCAAAGTGTTCAAGGTTGTGCGAAGACAAAATAAAGTCATAGCTCTGGTCAGCCACGCAGGATAGCTCGGAACCGTCACAAAAAATCGTCTTTCCTTTAGCCTTTCCGCGGGTGAAGGTGTAACTATCTGCGTGAGCAGCCCAGACCGTGGTGCGAGAGATGTCGCAGTTGTCCAAAGATGCTACGTGTTCATAGATTGGCAACGGGCTGCGCCGTCGAAAAACTTGGCTTGGGCCGCCTATCTCGAGTCCTCTCTTGTCTTTGACAAACGACAGGACCGAATTTAAACAGTCGAGACGCTCCTGAGTTAATACCCGAAAGCGATATAAAATGCCATTTAATGTCGGAACGCGCATGAGGGGTCACGCCCAGCCAGATAAACAAGCTATGCCCGCGATGTGTGACGCTCTCTTCGTTTTGTTTTTCTCGTTGTAGTACATTGATAAATCTTCGTTCCGCATCTTTCTCGACAAACTGTGTCTCCGGAAAAACTCAGAGAATCTTGCGTACACACAAACACTTCTGTCTTTACCAACTGAAGTCGCAACCGCCGCGGGACAGCAAGAAATCGAGCGTCGAAGTAGAATCGATCTCGTGACTGAAAACGCCGAATCAATTATCAACAAACCAGTAATCCTGCTCACTATGGCCAGAAACGCCATGGCGAATCTGTTTCGCATGGGAAGCAGCTGGATCATCATCCTCTTTCTGCCGCCGCTACTGGTCCGAGTACTTGACAAGCCGACCTACGGTGTTTGGGTGTTGCTATTGCAAATGGCAGCCTATGTAACGCTTTTCGATCTTGGAATTCAGATGGCAGTCGCTCGTTTTGTGGCGCGCGCTGACAGCCTGCGAGACCGCGATTATATGGCTCGCATCCTTAGTAGTTCCGGCGCTCTCCTCGTTGCGGCGAGTCTCGCCACAATGCTGTTGACCGCCATGGCGTCATGGCAACTGAATCATCTGTTCCAGAGCATCCCACCTCCCATTTCACATGCTGCACAACAGGCGCTGCTAGTGATTGGGGTGTCATTGGCCTTAACCCTTCCTTTTTCAGCGCTGGCGGGTTTCTTCGCTGGCCTTCAGAGGAATCAAATCAACGCCGTCGCCGGAAGCTTGGGCAAGTTCGCAGGTGCCTTCGGCACCGCTTGGGCTGCCTATCGCCGTCAGGGATTGCTGGCGATGGCGATCTGGCCTGGACTCGGCAGTCTTGTTCAATGTCTGACCTACGTCGTCTTCTGGCACAGGGAGGAGAAGGGCGCATTGCTACGGCCTTCGTACGTCGACCGCAGCATGGTTCGCGAGTTCCTCTCCTTTTGCTCTGCAATGTTCGTCACGCAGTTCAGCATGATCCTTATCTCGGGTCTCGATATACCCATCGTGGTCGCCTTCGATTTCCGCGCCGCAGCTTACTATTCGGTCGCGGCCACGCTCAGCAATGTACTGAGTGTGCCCCATGGGGCGATTGTCTCCACGCTAATGCCCGTCGCTGCTGGAATGAGTTCGGGTGAGACTCCGGAACGCATCGGACGGATTCTTTACAAAACTACCCGCTTCGCCACCGCAATTCTTTGCCTCACAACGCTACCGCTGTTGCTCGCAATGCCGCTCTTTCTGCGTATTTGGGTCGGCCAGGAATATGCTGACCACACGCTGAAGATTGCAGAAATCCTGGTCGTGGCACAGTTCATACGCCTCACGATGTTGCCCTATGCAATGATCGGCTATGCTGCCGGACAGCTGCAACGAATGCTGGCGGCGCCACTTAGCGAAGCGATGGTGAACTTGCTATGCAGCCTGATCGCGGTGCGAATAGTTGGAGCACCCGGAGTCGCCATTGGGACATTGATCGGAGCAGTCGTAGGCGTAACCCTCCACTTTTTAATCAGCCTGCCTCGAACCGACTGCGTGGTTTTGAGCCGCAAACAACTCGCCTGGAACGGAATTTTAAAGCCGTTGGCCTTCGCGCTGCCGGCGGTGCTCATCGCTGGGTCTTTGATTAGGAGAATTTCGCATCCAGCGCCCCAATTATTATTGGCCGCGGCTGCCGAACTGGTGCTGTTGTTGCTTTTCTGGAATTTCAGTTTCGATGCCGGCGAGCGTCAGCAGCTCAAAGGACTGCTCGACTCTGTAGTCGGTCTGTCGGAAAAAGCCCGACACTTCTTGCTGCCCGAGTAGTTCAACCTTTGACACAATCTATTTGGCGGAGTGGACCGGTTGGTGCAACTTGGTATCAGAGTTGGCTGGGCGTTCGCAAGCATCCTGAAAAGCAAACCGTCTGCACGCCCGATCGTCGTTTACACCACTAACTCGACATGTCCCTTTCTTTGGATACGAACTTGCTCAAGCGCACACGAAGCTTTTCCCAATCGCGCATCGCATCTCTCGAAATGTCCGATAGAAACAACTTGTAAGGTTCATTAGGAGCAGCTTGGGACCAACGCTCAGTTCCCACGATCCAAGATGAGGCAAGCAAGAATCCCAGTAGCCCGCCCCCGAGCGCCAGCCAGTGACGCGGTGGCCAGCTTTTTTTCTCGGGAATTCGCGCTGCGTCCAGCACTTTTACGCTTGGGGTCTCTTTCGCCTCCTGCACTTTCGCCATCTCATATGATTCGGTCAAAAGCTCGAAAACAGTCTCGTCCACTTTCGCGCGTCGGTATAAATCGAGATATTGCCGGCCCAAGACCGGTAACTGCCGAATGGATGGATAGAGAGAATTAGAGTCGAGCGTAGCGGAGCCAGCATAACCCTTTCCCCCCAGAGCATTGACTTGCTGCTCCAGTTCAGATATGTGAGCCTGAAGGGAGCGGACCCGGACGTTCTCTCCGGTGTAGATCTGCTGCAACCCGCTCAATTCCGACTTGGCGGCAATGAGCTGTCCCTGCAGCATCGCGGCAGCATCGAGCATCGCTTTGCCTTGGTCTTGGGGATCGAGGGTCGCATTGTGCGACGAAAACTCGCTCAAGTCTTTGCTTGCGTTGTCCAATTCAGTGTGAACCGCAGCGAGTCGTTGTTCTAGAAATACTCTCTCTCGGGATGCGGCGGAGGTGTTGACCCGCACGAGCAACGCATCAAGTTCTTCGACATAGGCTTGAGCCATTGCAGTCGCGCGCATGCGATCGCGATCTTCGACCGTTATCTTGATAATGCCAGACTTCTTGTCTTCCTGGAAGGCCACCCGCGAAGCCAGTTTCTTCCGCGTCGCCGCGTAGGTCTTGAGCCAGTAGACCTTACGCAGATCAAAGCGATCGATCATGCGGTCCGCTAGAGTGCGGGAGCTTAGTATGCCAATAAACAAGGCACCAGGCTTTTGCGCGCCCAGGAGATCGCCCACCGTGCCAGCGAGTCCACCGGTTGAACCGCCACTCGTTCCGCCGCCTAGCCCCCCAGAGCCGAGCAAGAGCCCTAACATGGCTGACGTTCCCGAAAGCGCACTACTATCGGGAGGCATCAGCTGCACGTTGGCCTCGTAGGAGCTCGGGATTAACAACGCGATTATCGCCGCGACTACAAAGCCCGCCAGCGTAGCTTTCGACAAACGAATACGCCGGTCCCATAGAAGCCGAAGCCATGGGATGAGCTGCAAATCACCGTCTTCTTGCTCAACATCCGCACCTAATATGGCGGATGACTGGACAAGATCTTGTTCTCTTGGATTATCTAGGGTGGCTCGAGCTAAACGATCCACTAGTTGCGTCTCCAGAACGCGTGGTGCTAATAAAATGAACGAGTTTTCTTGTAGCCTTCACCCGCGCCGAGAATTCCGGCTGATTTGTCTACTCTAGGTATTGTAAGAACTTTAGATACGAAAAGAAAAGAAAAGAAAATTGAATCGGTTGGTTCTGCGGCACAGCAAAACAGAGGTGACATTAAGCCAGGCCGACCGACCGTGGATCGCGGCAGTTGCAGTCGAAGCGCATTCGCAGTCCGATGAGCCTGCAGGCTCAGTGAGTCCCCCAGTGCGGATAAAAAGTCACCTGCAAGGATGCAGTTACATCCGACTGTCCGTTCGTACTTAGTACCGGAAATTTCCATTGTTCATACTGAAACAAACCCGAAACTGCGACGTTGGGTCCGATCATAAACTCACTTTGTGCCGAATAGTCAGCCAGCCTGCCTCCTTGAATAAAGTCGGGCGAGACTCCCTGTAACCGATAGCCGAGCTGAACTTTGTTTCGGGGAGAAAGCCAGTATGTCAACGACCCCTGCCCACCCCGACCCGCCCTGCCGATCCAGCTTCCCATTAAGACACCATCGTTCGTATATCCACCAAGGAAACGACGATTGTCAGCATATACGAACCCCGGAGTGAATTCGGTGGTTCGCGATACGTTGAATCCTTCAGCGCGAAGTTCCAATTTTGGAATTTTCGGTATACGGGGCATATAGATGCCTGGATTCACGTTTGCCCGGGTCGAACCGATCGGCGAGAACTCGTCAACGACTAAGGAGTCAAAGGTAAACGTCAACCAATTCCTCAAGCCTGGAATGCGATACGAAAAATCAGCTTCCGAAATTCGCTTCCCCGGATTGTTAGCCGCGGTCGTGGAATGGATGTAGAAGGTGCGAAAGAAATTGGCGAAAGTTACTGGCAGGCCAGGGCCACCGAACATCGCGGTGTATCCCATGCCAAACTCGAAATTTGGGGTAGGCTGAAAGCTTATCTTCCCGCCCTGGATGAAGGGCTGGGGAACAATGTTCGGACCGACAACGGTGGGGTAGCCGGGATGGGTTTGACAAGTAGCCACGATGCACGTTTCCCAATGATGTCCGGAAAGTTGGCCGATGAAGAATTCTGCGCGAAAAGGCCCTAAGATTTTGGAAAGTCCGGGGATATCGTGGGGTTGGACATCATCTATCTTAACCATAGGGAACGGAGGGGCGTTATTGCTCATCAGGAACGATCCTGATTCTCCCGATCCCAGCCATGAGCTTTGCTCTCCGAAGGTGAACTGCACGTTATTAATGTTGAGCGAAACCGTGCTATTGAGAAGCTGCAATTGATTCACTTGTGGTCTTCCATTTGCCAGAGGGGGACTGATATCCGCCGCGGCGATGGCCGACAAGGCCTCCGGAGAATACGACGGCATGGCGGGTGCATGTTGGTATTCAGCTTGGAGATTGAACGCCAACGGACCGGCTACAGCCTCTGCATTCACGCCAGTCACGTCGCTGAAGCCCGTCCAGTATGGGCGACCGTAGTCATTGATAAGGGTTTGGCCGAAGTGATAACTGTCGCTAAGTGGAGTTCCCGAAATACCCGTCATTCGAGTGTAGACGGACTTGACCTGCGCGCCAACGTTTGCGGCGCCATCGAGGCGCGCGATTTCCGTGGCAAACTCTTGAGCAAGCGATTTGTAGATCCTGGCTGCGTCCGCCGAATCGTCTGCATTATCTCCGAGCTTCTCTCCAGCCTCCTCCACCATTCGAGCACATTGAAGACGAGTCCACGGACGCATCCCAAGCATGTTGGACTGCATGTAACCCAAGGCGATCAGACGTTCTAACAAGGGATAGATCCAACTGTCGATGGGTACGTATGGCGAGGCCATGTAATTTGGATTGCGGGGTTTGTCGCCGGTATTCTGCGGCAACAGGCTGCCCCAAGAGGTACCGCCCAATTCCGGGTCGTGGTGGGCGCGATAAACCTGGCGGCCGAAGTACCATCCTAGCGCGCTGCCGACGATTACGTCTGATGGGAAGTGTTGTTTGGCGGTCACGCGAGTGACGGTAATCGTGGACGCCAACCCGTAGGCCGCCATTTGGCTGAGCCAGCCGGGATATTCATGGGCCCAGACGCTCGCAATCGACCAGGCGATAGCGGAGTGCTCCGAAAAGAATGAAGAACCTCCCGTAAAGAAATCTCCATTCCCGTTGCCTTGGAGAGGACGTTGTCTCTGTGTAATTTCTTTAAACAGGTACGTCACGCCAGTTGCATTGATTGCAGCTTCTGCACTCAGAAGTCCAGTCTCTTGAAGGTGATCGTCATGGGTCATGGAACCGAGGAGGAATGACGCTCCACCGAGGCCGATCAGGGAATACGTGCCGTAATCTGAAACATTCAGGCTGGTTTGCTGGTGAGCCGGGTTTACCTGCCTGGACCACCAGCTATCGCTTGCGATGAAGGCGGCCGTGATGCCCACGCTGGGCAGGATCCACTTTAGATCTCTTGTGCGAAAGCGTGCGGGACTGGTCCAGAATTGCTTTTGATCGCCCACAATGTGTTTCAGAAAGGGTGAAACTAAACGATTCTGAGGATCCTCTCCCGGCGGAAGATCGAAACGACTCGCCGAATCCTCAGCACTCGCTTTCTGAGCCTTGTTGGGAGCCGAAGGCGAACTGAGAACGTCAGTTTGCGCTCGAACCTGGGCGCTCACCGCAATTGTCAACAGTGCGATTTGCAACCCTCTACGCTGGACCCAAAAGAACATCAAGTGGCGACTCAAGTCTAGAAACTATGCGCCGCGCCAACGGCGATTGCTACAGCTGATAAAACTTGGGCCACCTGGACCGTATTTTGCCACTTGCGACTGACCGCGTATATTTTTTGTGGCACAACCACCATGTCTCCTGGTTGCATTGCAGCACTCTCCACTCCGCCGGTGAACAAC